>TARA_B110000037_G_scaffold43529_1_pt1 | contig 12916 bp, 8 predicted proteins | sample TARA_B110000037 | Tara Oceans TARA_B110000037 (sample SAMEA4397196) | marine metagenome | biome: Polar Biome; feature: [MIX] marine epipelagic wind mixed layer (ENVO:01000061); material: water (ENVO:00002006), including particulate matter (ENVO:01000060) such as... | depth 10-100 m
GATCGCTATACATTAGAAGGTATGATAGAAATGGATGAGGGTTATTTTACTATAGAGGCTTCAGAGCATCAGCATAAAACTCAGAAAGCAGGACGCGGTAGTAAAACAAAATCTAATGTAATGATTATGGCGGAGAGTACAGTACTTGAAAATATAGATACCGGAAAAGTCGATAGACAGTGTGGTTGTTTTAAAGCAAAAGTATTAGAGGATCATCAAGCAAAAGGAACAGACGACACATTTAAGAACGCTATTGATGATGAACAATCCATTGTCTTTACAGACAAAAGTACTTCGTGTGTTAATATTGCTGATTATGTAGAGATACATATGACTAAAAAATCAAATGAGCAAACAACTAAAGAAACTCTAAAATGGGTACACATAGCAATTAGTAATTCAAAACGAAATTTTACAGGGAATTATCATAAAATAAAGAAGAAATATTTGCAATTATACCTTAATGAGTTTGTTTATAAACTTAACCGTAGGTATTTTGGTGAGCAAATATTTGATAGGCTTGTTATTGCTAATATTACAGGAGTATGACTAAATACGGATATACAGCTCATAAACAAAAGGTTAACCAGATATGAACCGAATCAATTATTTATCCAGTGGTGCTTCATTGATCATTGCACTGTTTTTTTCGAATGTATATTCGCAGCATCAGCAATTGGAATTTTCCGGACGTTCAATGCAATTGCAGATAAGGGATACCGGAGAAAGGAGTATCCGGGTTACTCTAATGCCGATAAATTTGAATGATGATTTATCCAATAACCCTGTTCTAAGTGATATTGAATATTCCGAACCGGTTATTAATATTAGTGAGTTGTCAATTCCTATAGAGAAAGAGGTTGGAAACTTCATTGTAAAGGTATTGCCAGAACCTTTAAAGATTATTGTCCATAACAAGCAAGGGAACTTAATCCAGGAACTAACTTTTTCTGATAATGGTCAATTGGCTTTTATGCTTGACGATCAACCTGTCCTGGGCATGGGCGAAGGGGGGCCGAGAATGGGTGAAGACTGGAAAAATGATACAATTGAATTTGACAGGAGAGGAAGACTCCATAAAATGGAACCACGCTGGCAGAAAAATGCATATGGATCGCGTAACCCTGTGGCTATGCTTGTTGGTACAGGCGGTTGGGGGATATTTGTCGTTTCACCATGGGTACAAATCGATCTCACGGAGAAAGAGCATGGTTTACTTATTCCACGGCACACCCTAGACTTGAAGAACGACCGGCAAACAACGGAAAATCAAAACCAGAATCTCGGTAAAGGTATTCCACCACCTGAAAGTGTTATTCCAGGGGCATTCGATATTATATTATTTGACACTAACGACCCGCTGGTTTTTATGAGTGATTTGTCAGCAATAACAGGCTCTGCCGTAATGCCGCCAAAATGGGCTCTAGGTTATATGCAGTCGCACAGAACCCTGGAAGATGAAAACCAGATGATTGAGATAGTAAAAACTTTTAGGGAAAAACAAATACCTGTTGATGCTGTGATTTACCTGGGTACCGGCTTCTGTCCAATAGGATGGAACACCGAACAACCTTCATTTGATTTTAATTCCGATGTATTTAAGCGGGAACCTTCTGAGTTTATCGATGATCTGCATGATATGAACGTAAAGGTAATAGTGCATATAGTTCCCTGGGACCGTGATAAGCTGCCCACACTGCATGGATCCATACCATCCGAAACGGGTGAAGAGATTGATGAGTCTCATATACTTTCCCATTGGAAACAACATACCGGATTAGTTAACAGCAATATTGATGCATGGTGGCCGGATGAGGGCGATTGGTTCAATCTTCATGAGCGTATCAAACGACATCAGATGTACTACCAGGGGCCCTTATCAACCACCCCGAATGTACGTCCATGGAGCCTTCATCGTAATGGCCACCTGGGTATAGCGCAGTGGGGCGGATGGGTATGGTCAGGCGATACCGATTCATCATGGAAAACCCTTGAAGCGCAGATAGCTGTTGGAATAAATCATTCTGTGAGTTTATCTCCATTTTGGGGATCCGATATAGGCGGATTTTTCCCCACTGAAGAACTTGATGGTGAGTTATATGCACGTTGGTTCCAGTTTGGTGCTTTCTGTTCGTCGTTCCGGTCGCATGGACGTACATGGTGGACTCGACTTCCATGGGGGTGGGGTCTAAGTGAAATGGGACCAAAAGAGTGGCCGGAAAATCCTCTTGAGTCGGAATTGAACAATCCAGAAATAGAGATTGTTTGCCGGAAGTATGCCGAGTTGAGATACCATTTTTTATCATATAACTATACGCTGGCTTGGGAAGCCCGCTCTAAGGGGTTGCCAATGATGAGGGCGATGTGGCTTCATTACCCTGAAGATAAAGTTGCAACAGCAAAAGGTGACCAGTATCTATGGGGAAAAGATATGATTATTGCCCCGGTTTATGAAAAGGGTGCTTCAATGCGTAGGGTATATTTACCGGAAGGAATATGGTACGACTGGTGGAATAATACCGAATATAAAGGAGGTAAAAATATTGAACGTGAGGTAGATTTGGCTATAATGCCTTTATTTGTACGTGCCGGAGCAATAATACCCTTTGATCCGTTACGCCAGTATACCTCTGAACCTGTTGATATGCCGATTGAACTTAAGGTTTTTAAAGGTGATGATGGTTCGTTTACTATGTACGAAGATGATGGTATTAGTCTTGATTACCTTGAAAATAAAAATATTACCCTTACAGATTTCATTTGGAATGATAACGCTGGCTCACTAACCATAAAACCGCGTGTAAATAAAGGTGTTGAAGCAAAAAAGTCGCGTAAGTTTAAAATTATGCTGCTTCCTTCCAAAGAAACAAAAACAGTTACTTACAATAGTAAATCGATCAAAGTGATATTTTAATGAGCAAGCCCGAGGTTTCGATATGGCACGTTTTATTGAAACTCAGGGTGATTTTTGCAACATGCTACTTCTGACCGGTTTTCTCTACAATCTGCCTTATCGATTGGTCCTTACCGGTCATCTGCCAATGTACCAAGGAAATGGGAATATTGCCGATGGCACTCAGTTGGTCAAAAAAGTGCTTTAGGCGAAAGGGCTGATTCTTCAGCTCTTGGTTCCTAGCATAATCGGTAAGTGTATTCTCTAAAAGGTATTTTCCGGTAATGTAGCTGGTGCCATATCCCGGTTGGCGCATATACAATTGCTGTTCAAACTTTAGCAATTCTTTTTCGGTCTTCATCCAACCCCTTGGGGTATATTCCGAGTGAATGCCCCCTGCTTCTTCCATAGTCATCTCATTTGCATGGGCGTAAAGGGACCCTAATCCCCGTGCGGCGCGCTGGGCGAGCAAGATATAGACCATTTCGCGCGTTCGGGGACTATCGTCATAAAGTCCAGCATCCATGAACATTTCTTCCACTGCAGTGGCGGTTCCTTCGTTTCGTGAATCAAAAATATTATACAACAATGGCCCACGACGAATCTCGCTTTTGTTCGGTTCGTTGTCCATACGAGCCAATTCGAACCAATGGTAGGAATGGGAATATAGTGGTCTGGGGTCATAATTCATGATAATCGAAAAGAAATTCCTCTTTTCCTTTGGTACGTATCTGCCTAAATGTTCCCGTAATGCTGGTTCAAAATAGTCCTTTACAGTAAGGACGTCATTCTCGTCCAAAAATGTCATAAGGCTGTTGACCGCATTTTCTGCCATCGCATCATAAGCTTCGACCGACTCGACAGCATTTAGCTCTGGCAGGTTTCTATTGCGATGTTCCTCTAATTTAAGTGACGACCAGGCCCTAGCGAGCTCCCTCTTTAAAAGCATGACTTCTTCGTCCCAGGTCAATGGCACCAAATGAACGTTCTGATTATACCAGGTATAATTTTCTTTGCCAATGCCTGACGGCCCCGTCTTGTTTTTAGATTCTTTTTCCAGCCAGGTTGCAAAGGCATCCGTAGCGGTAATAGCATTCTCTATGGCGGACACTAATTTGGCGTCCTTCTTCACTCCCATTTTATCGAGAATGGATCTAAGATCTTTACTTTGAGAACTGATATCGTTAATTCCGGCAATCCAGAGCTCTTTGGCATTACCGGTAAGATTGCGTTGGGCTTGTTTGTAAAAAGGAGGGATTACCTTCAGTTCATTAATCAGCTTTCCTTTTTGTTCTTTATTAAGCGGAAATTCATAGGTCCAGAGTTCCAAAACTGCGTGGTTGGTCGGACCTTCATGTGCCGGTACGTCGCTCCGCCAATTCCAAATCACTCTGTAATAAGCGGGGTCACGTACCCAAGGTTTTAAAATACGGTAATTAAAATCATATCCATTCATCTCGGCCCATACAATATGCCAATCCACTTGTTGATCTACCGGACATCCTGAAGTGTCGATTGCCAAGAGTTTGGCCTGCAACTTTTTAAAATCCGGCCATCTTTTATCGAACGTCTCGGCTGTATAGTCTGGTGCGCCTTCTAATAGTGGTGGTTTTTCAAATGTGCGCCATTCCTTAAAAAGATCGTCCAGCTCTTGGTAGGATCCCTGTGCCAGTAGCGTTTGGGATGCAAAACTTAGGAATAGAAATGTAATAGAGAAAAGATTGATTATCGGTAACTTATTTTTCATGAGAAGTATTTTTTAAAAGTTTTTTAAATCTTCCTTATCAAATCCAAATATGATACAATCCACCGCGAGCAATACTTTGTTTTGAGTTTTATAACTGTTTAACATGCTGTTTTTTTTTACGAAGATATGAACTTCGTTAAAATTTATCATAATAATATTAGCGCTGTTTTAGAAATAAGTGTAAAAGAAACATTTTAATAAAAAATTAGGAGATGCCCTTGTTTTTTAATTACATTTACAAATGTTTAATATACACTTATTATTATTTATTCTCTTAAACCTCTTTTTTATTAATTGCAGCAGGTCACAGGAAGGAGACTACCCGATAAAATTTGTATCAATTGCCGACGTAGAACTTACCGATGATTTCTGGACACATATGATCAATAAAAATCGTGAAGTAACCATACCATACGTTATTGATCAACTAACCGCTAAGGGAACGGAGATTTCTAGCAATTCAAAAGTGTTGGAAGGTATCTCTTTCTATCTGATGCAGGAAAAGGATACTGAGCTTGAGACATTGGCTGATTCACTTATTTCATATTTCCAGACGATGCAACAAGAAAACGGGTATATAGGGCCGAATAAATACAAAGCTGATGGAGCTAATATTTCTGATTCTACCTTTTGGCTTGGAAGAACAGGTGATTTTGGAGAAACAGGGGGTATATCAGGACTCTATGGAGTGGGCCATTTTTATGAAGCCGCTGTTGCATATTATGAGGCGACCGGTAAAAAAAAACTGCTTGATATCGCTGAGGAAAATGCTGAGTTTTTGCTTACCGTTTTTGGACCAGATAAATTAGCAGGTTACCCATATCATCCTGAGATAGAGCTTGCCCTGGTTAAGCTTTATCGTGTCACCGGAAAGCGGAAATTTCTGGACTTATCAAAGTTTTTCCTTGACTCAAGGGGACCTAATGGAACAAAATACAGTCAGTCTCACAAAAAAATAGTTGACCAAACAGAAGCCATAGGCCATGCCGTAAGAGCACTTTACCTCTATTCTGGCATATCCGATATTGCAGCTCTGACCGATGACAATAATTACAAGGAAGCAATCGATGCAATCTGGAATAGTGTAGTGGATTCAAAACTCTATATAACCGGGGGAGTTGGAGCATACGCAGACCATGAAGCCATTGGTGAATCATATGATCTACCAAATCTAACGGCATATAATGAGACATGTGCATCAATAGCTAATATATTTTGGAATAACAGGATGTTCCTTCTAAATGGCGATGCTTCATATATAGATGTTCTGGAGAGAACACTCTATAACTCAGTACTTAGTGGGGTATCAATATCTGGTGATCGTTTTTTCTATCCCAATCCTCTGGCATCTAACGGTCAGTATCAGCGAGCCTCCTGGTATGGTGTTCCATGTTGTCCACCAAATATTATACGCTTTATGCCTCAGATACCGGGGTATATTTATGCATCCATGGAGAATAACTTATATGTTAACCTCTTTATGGAGAATAGCAGCCAAATAGATTTGCCTTCTGGTAAGATTGGCATCACTCAGGAAACTGAATATCCAAGGCAGGGGAAAATTAAGATTGTTGTTAATCCTACTGAAAACACAGAGTTCACACTTAGAATAAGGATTCCGGGATGGACGAAACAAAATCCACTGTCCTCTGGTCTTTATTCTTTTCTGAATAAATCCACTGAAGAGGTTAAAATAACCCTTAATAATGAGCCGCTCAATTATAATACAGAAAAAGGTTATGCGATTATTAACCGCAACTGGTCAGCAGGTGACATTGTAACCTTGGATATACCGATGGAGACACGGAAGGTAATGGCTAATGATAAGGTGAAAGATGACCATGGCCGCTTTGCAATACAACGTGGACCAGTTGTTTACTGCATTGAAGGTCAAGACAATAAGGATGGTCGCGTAAATAATATAATGATCCCAAAAGAGGCAGAGTTTGAATTGGAATTCAGGGAAGATTTATTTGATGGCACATTAGCATTAGTAACATCAGGATATAGCTATAAGGAACAGCAAAATAAAGAAAAGATAAAGAGCAGTAAGCAAAAAATAACGGCAATTCCATACTATTTATGGGCTAACAGAGGCCCTTCTGAGATGGCTGTCTGGATTCCATTTCAGGAATCTGTTGTAACACCTACACCTAAAAAACTTCCCACAATAACTTCAAAAAGTTCGGTATTATCTTCTTATCACACAACAACGTTATCTGGTATTAACGACCAGCTCATTATACCTTACAACCAGAACATACCCATTTCAAATTATTATCGATGGCCGATGAATGATACAATCCAATGGGTACAGTATTTATTCGAAGAACCCAAAAAATTATCCTCAGCGGAGGTATACTGGTACGATAATGAGCCATCCAGAATGACTACTTGGTATGATGATAATCCATGGACTTGCTGCAGGGTGCCTGAATCGTGGGAGTTGTTTTACCTTGATACTAAAAATGAGTGGCAGCCTGTTAAGGCACTTAATGAATATGGTACCAAGAGAGATGTGTATAATGAGGTTAACTTTGAGCAGGTAACTACCAGATCAATGAGAATGGTTGTTAGGCGGCATGAAACCTGTGCTTCTGGTCTGCAGGAGTGGGTGTTAAACTGATACAAAGGCTGTTAAAATGATTGGAACAAAGTTCGTTTTTCAAAACAAATTAATGCTGTTAGTCAGCAGTATACTCTTACTTACTTTTGTCGGTCCCATACAAGAGGTTGCCTCTCAGACTCAAAAGCATTTCGCAACACTAAAAGATAATGACGCTCTTATGATTTTAGTTGTGCGGAGTATTTATTTGTATGACAATCCTGTAGCGTATTTAGAAGAAAGTATTGGTGAAAATACATATAGAAAAGTTCAATTTACTAGTAGTTTGGCTTACGAAGTTACTCCTGATTTAGAAATTAAAGGTTTGTTTACTAGAAAAGGTGAATCAAATATTAGAAGATTTTACCAAACAAAAAATCTTGTGTCTACAACTTAAAATCGTTTAATGGGTTTTGAAAAGATTTAATAGATTGGGTTATTTATATAATATTAAAAAAAAATGGAAATGAAATTAAAAAGAAAAACACTGGCTCATACGCTCCTTTTTTGCGCAGGCCTGCTGTTCGTGATGAATAATGCTTTCGGCCAGGAAACGAGGTCTATTACACAACTCAGGAAGGCCCGAATGCTTTCGGACAAGGATATTACGGTCGAATTCAACGATTATGGAATAAGCAGTATTTCCACGCCTAACGATCCTTACAATGCAAACATACTCGGTGCCGGAAAAACATTTGGCAATATCGAGTTAGCTTACAAAATAGGTGCTGGCGATTGGCTGGCGATTTATACGGATGAAACTGTAGTTACCCAATCGGATACTAAAGTGGTTTTTACCGATTACATTGAAGGCATGCCTATAAAATTAGAGCGTTCGTTTCAAAAAATAAACGGAGGGCTAGATTGGAAATTCAAACTCGAAAACATGAGCGACTTTCCCATTACTATTGGCGATTTGAGTTTGCCTGTGCCGTGGAACCGGACTTTTGGGGAGGATCCCAAAGAGAATTTTGAAAAAAGATTTACCAAACATCATCATATTGCTGGCAATGGGTCTTTCCTATATTTTACCCGCCCTTCCGGCGAGCCTCCATATTTAATGGTCATGACCAAACCCGGGACACGGCTGGAGTATTTTGAGGACAGTCCTGAGTTCAAGGTGTTCGTTCATTCGGGACTATCAGCGGAAAGGAAAAAAAACGGAAACTGGCGGTTAGAACAGACAACATATGAACTGTCCCCAAAAGGAGAAAAAGAAGCAATTGTCGAATATGGTTTTCGAATCGCATGGGCCGAGAGCTATGATGCCATGAGGGAACTTCTATATGATAATGGCCTCTTCGACACGCGTGTGGTACCCGGAATGACCTTGCCACAAGGACTTAAAGCCAAGTTTTCGCTTCATTCCAAAAACAAGATCGATTCCATAGTTGCCGAATATCCAAACAAAACAGAACTCCAGTTTGTTGAAAACAAACCGTCAGACCATAAAATTTATGAAGTTGCTTTTCATCGTTTAGGCGAAAACCTATTGACCGTTTATTATAATGGTGTCGAAAAAACCGTATTGGAATTTTTTTCAACCGAACCCCTCGAAACCTTGATCGAAAAACGCAGTCGGTTTATTACGCAAAAGCAGCAACATCGGGATTCTACAAAATGGTATGATGGTCTGTATTCCGTCTGGGACATGAAGAACAAAGTTTTAAGAGGACCCGACGATACCGATGGTTTTGATTTTTGGTGGGGCTATGTGCTAGCTGCGGATGATCCCGCACTTTGCAAAGCGCCCTTTTTGGCAGCTAAGAATGTTTTTCTGCCCGATAACAGAGAAATTGAATCGATAGAATACTATATCGAAAATTTTGTCTGGGGCGGACTACAAAGGACCGATACCGAGCAACCCCACCCATACGGAATTTACGGTACGCCGAATTGGATGGTTAATCGTGATTCATTATTGAGGGCCGGCGTTAAGAACCGTAACCTTGACAAAATGAATATTTGGCGGTCATACGACTATCCCCATATCGTTATGCTTTATTACCACATGTTTCAGATTGCCGAATTTTACCCTGAAAAAACATCATACCTCAACGCCAATGGATATTTAGAAAGAGCCTTCCAAACAGCTAAGGCCTATTTTACTTACCCCTATGAAATACTTCCCTGGTACGACACATACAAATGGGGATGTTACAACGAATTGGTGCTATTGCCCCTTATAGAAAGCCTTGAAAGTCATGGAAGAAAAAAAGATGCGGCGTGGCTGCGGAACGAATGGGAAAAAAAAGTAAAGTATTTTGTGTACGATGACGAATATCCTTTCAGGTCAGAATATAGTTTTGACAGGACCGCCTTCGAATCAAGCTATGCGTTCGCCAAATATGGCACATTGTACAATATGAAGCCAGATTCAAAATTATGGTATGATGTAAAACTCAAAAAATGGTATTCGCATCCACAAGTGAAACAAGGGGATAGTCGATTATTTATGGAACGGCAACTTTGGGCAGGGCTTGCCGTAAGGGGGTGGCTGGAACCCTCCTACTATTTTCTCGGTTCCGATTTCAGTTTGAGCTATATGGCCAGAATGGGCGGATGGGGTATTCTCGATTATTCCCTCAACTTTGCGGAAAAGCCCTGGGATTGGCTGCAGCTAGGGTATGCCTCTTACCTAAGTTCTTTCGCGCTCATGAATACTGGTACCCCCGATTCGAATTATGGCTATTGGTTTCCAGGCAAGGAAAACGATGGAGCCATGGGGTGGGCATTCAACACACAAAAGTATGGTAAGACCTGGCTTCAGGGTAGAAATAACCCCCGCGGAGCTTGGAATTATGACGGGGAGGCGGATCTAGGCAATGGCGCCATATTTCGGACAGCCTCCACGATTTTAGCCGAAGATCCTTTATTCGGCTGGTTTTCATACGGAGGTTTGCAAAGGAACAAATCAGGCGATTTTCATATTGTACCCAAAGATGGGGTCCGGAACACATTCTGGGTCGTTTCCGAGAATGTAAAATTGGGTCTCGTTCTCAATAGGGATGGATTCAAAAAAGAGGTTCCCATTATCTACTCCCCAAATAATAAGACTATCCATGCGACACTCGAAAACCGGGCAATGGGAGATCACCATACCTTATTGCATATCGTTACGACCGATACTTGGGAAGTTCTTTTTGATGGTCAACCGATAAAATTTAGAAAATCCGAGCGAGCGATAAGCGTCGAACTGCCAATTTCGCAAGCTCAGCATATCATACAACTGAATAAACAAAGTAACTAGTCATTATGAAAAAACACTATATTTTATTTATCACGATCTTCACCTGTCATTTATTAGCCAATGCTCAACAATATTTCACACATCAAGATACGCTAAGAGGTACCATAACCCCCGAACGGGAATGGTGGGACTTGACCTATTACCATTTAAACGTAAAAGTAAATCCAGCGGATAGCACGGTACAAGGCAATGTGGAAATCACATACAAAGTATTGGAGCCGTATGACCGCCTTCAGATAGATCTGCAACCGCCCTTGAAAATCAAGGCCGTCGAAGACGAGTTGGGCAATGTTCTTGATTTTGTGTCCGATGGGAATGCACATTTCGTACAATTGAAAGCGCCACAAGTTAAAGGAGCCATTAACAAAATCAATGTCATTTACGGTGACAAGCCTAAAATTGCGATAAGGCCACCCTGGGACGGAGGAATTTCGTGGGATATCGATTCGAACGGAAAGCCCATCATACATTCCAATTGCCAAGGTATCGGTGCCAGTATCTGGTGGCCCAATAAAGACCATATGTACGATGAGCCAGACAGTGTCTTGATAAGTGTTAACGTACCCAAAAAATTGATGGACGTTTCCAACGGAAGGTTAAGAAAAGTGGATAAATTAAAGAACGGCACAAAGACCTATCACTGGTTTGTAGAGAATCCGATCAGTAACTACTGTATCAATATCAACATCTCCGATTACAGGGAATTTTCGGAAATTTATGAGGGAGAGAAAGGCTCATTGACCATGGATTATTTTGTGCTACCCTATAACCTTGAAAAAGCCAAAAAACAATTTAAGGATGCCCCACGTATGATGAAAGCCTTTGAGCATTGGTTCGGGCCCTACCCATTTTATGAGGATGGTTATAAGTTGGTCGAAGTACCCAGTACGGGCATGGAACATCAAAGTTCGGTTACCTATGGCAACGGCTTTAAAAATGGCTATCGCGGGAAGGGATCTTATTGGGGCATGAAATTCGATTTTATCATCATCCACGAATCGGCCCATGAGTGGTTTGCTAACAATATTACTTATAAGGACATTGCCGATATGTGGATCCATGAGAGTTTTACTAACTATGCCGAAAGCTTATTTGTAGAATATTATTACGGAAAAGATGCCGGTCAGGAATATGTGCGGGCAAATAGACGGCACATAAAAAATGACCGTCCCATTATCGGAACCTATGGGGTAAACTCCAAAGGCAGTGGGGACATGTATACTAAAGGAGGGAATTTGTTGAATACCTTAAGGGAATGGATCGACAATGATGAACAATGGCGGTCGATACTTCGTGGTTTGAACAAAACCTTTTACCATCAAACCGTTACCACGCAACAAATAGAAGGTTATATAGCATTGGAATCAGGTCTTGACCTCAAGCCTTTTTTCGACCAGTATTTACGGGATGTACGAATTCCTGTTTTGGAATACTATTTTAAGGACGGACAACTGTTCTATTATTGGTCCAATTGTGTTGAAGGTTTCAACATGCCCATTAAAATAACCATGGACGGCACCGCGGACGAAATACAATTGGATCCCAAATCAGGCGAATGGATGAGTATGGGCACAAGCGCAACGTCCATGAAAATAGATCCCAATTATTACGTGGCATCCTTTGAGATTAGATGACGCCCGGACAAGTTTCATCTTAGAGATTTTACAAAAATTATTTTTTTTGCATAAATTAACAATTCTAGAATGTATTTTAAATGTAGATTTTTCATAGAATTGCCACATTTCTTAGCGTATTCAAGGTCATAAAAGTAGCACCCGCATCAAATACCGTTTTTCTGTTGATGTCTCCCCAACTTCTGGAGTAAAACCTTTTATTTCTCGTGGGGCTATATTTAAAACATGTGATAGGAATACATACATGATTTATGGAAAAATCATTAATGTAAGTAATGAAATTATTAAAGGGGTACAGGTTGGGTTTTTTATTAGTTTAAAAAGTCTTGGTTTTTAACTCAGTTCTTTGTTGGCAAAGGTTAAATGTTATAGTCTACTCCCACATACCGAAAAACAGCATTGCTCGATATATCAACTAAGTTGTTAAAACAGGCTCTTGCAATTTCATTTTTTAAAATTCAAATCTTATGTATACAGGTTGGATTTACCCTTTAATTTTTTACGAAGTATTCTAAAAGCTTTACTTATCTGTTTTTCCACAGTTTTAACAGAAATATTTCGGTATTCTGCGATTTCAACATAAGTAAGTCCTTCCTTTTTACTTAACAAAAATGCCTTTTTGCATTTTTTTGGTAATTTCTCAATTTCTTTTTCTATTAATAAGTTTAATTTGTTAATGTTGTCTTCATCATAATCCTCAAAAAAAGTATCGACCCCCTCAATATATTTTTTTTCAAGTGTCTTGTCCTGAAATACGGCTACAGGTTAAAATTGATTTTACGCTGAT
>TARA_B110000037_G_scaffold159456_1_pt1 | contig 12899 bp, 9 predicted proteins | sample TARA_B110000037 | Tara Oceans TARA_B110000037 (sample SAMEA4397196) | marine metagenome | biome: Polar Biome; feature: [MIX] marine epipelagic wind mixed layer (ENVO:01000061); material: water (ENVO:00002006), including particulate matter (ENVO:01000060) such as... | depth 10-100 m
CCAACCAATTCATCGTAATGGATTCTTTTGCATTCGCATCATCTACGGAACAAATTACTGGAAATTCTGGAGTCTTAGCAATCGCTTTTAAACTTGGTTTTTGCACACCGAATTTATCCATTGGGATATTTTGAAAGCCAATTTTAAACGCAGCAGAATTTTCTGTAAGGGTATAATTTCCAACTGTTGGATCTTCAAACATCGGGTTTCCAAAAACACTGTTTATATCTGTTCCATTAGCTTGGGCTTTTTTCAAGGCTTTTTCATTCGGAAATAAATTCGATTCCACTTCTTTTCCCCAACCGCTCAATCTAATATCTTTATAATCGCTCATGACTATATTTTTACGAAAAACATCACCGCTATTTTCAAACCATACATGCGGATGAAAACTATTATTCACCATAATATTATTTTCTACCGTTCTGTAAAAACCTTCACGCAATTTAATTCCACCGTTTAAGCAGACATTGTTCGATACTATATAATTTGATGATCCATCATCCAAATCAATATCCCAACCATGATCGCAACGAAATCTATTATTCTTAATTTCAGTTGTATGAATGGCATCCCAATAGGATCTTTCAGGATTATCCTTCATGATTTTATTCATAACTCCTCTATTTGGATGCCAAAAACGGTCTCTTCCCCAAGAATTAAATGCGCCATGATCTGAAGTTTCTAGTACCGTATTAAACACGTCATTGTATTCAATAATATGACCTCCCCAAGTTCCTTCGCTCACATTAATTCCCGCTCTTGGAATATCATAAATACTATTTGAACGAATGGTAATATCCATTGCCATCGAAATCTGAACTCCTGCCACTTGCTTTTCAACGCAACCAATTCTATAAATCAAATTATCATCAACGATACAATTCTTAGGATATAAATCATTTGCCGGACCTCTAATGGTATCCATTTCTTCCAATGGCACAAACTCACTATATTGAAAAGAGGGAGATCGCACCGCACTAGCATCACCTACAAAACTTACTGCTGAAGCACCGCTATTATAAATATGATTCCCTTTAATTTTCACATCTCTATTATACTTACTTACAAAAATTACGTTTCCTCCTAAATTGGTAAACTCACAATCTACAACAGATATATTTTCTGAATTTTCAATAAATATAGCACCTCCTCTATAGATCGTCCAATCACTTCTTAACAAAGGCTCGTAAACTTCCATCAAGGTTCGCTGTGCATGTTCAAATTTAATTCCAGATATCTCAATATTCTTAACTGGCGTTTTATAATCTCCCACAATGGTTACTAAATTCTTTAATATAACACCTTCTAATTTAGCCTTTTTTATAGAAGTATTTTCATCTGGCCAATAATACAAAAGTTGCTTTTTGGCATCTAAATACCATTCACCCGGACTATCTAATTCTTCAAAAATATTTTCAACCATTCTATATTTATGGTGCATTTTAGAAGGTCTATTATTCTGATGACCTGCCATTAATTCCAAAGTTCCGTCTTCATTTGCTTTCGTTACCTCATAATGAAATCCGCCCCATTCACCGCTATGCATCGCATGAACAATACCTCCTTTCGGCTGCTTCCAAGTTTTAACACGTTCAGGATCTATAGCATCAGCCGCATGCCCTCGCCAGTGTCCTCCTTTTTCGTCATAATTTGGATAACGAGCTAATATTTGTTGTTTCCCATCTACAAAAAATTGATCAAATTGAACTTTATCATTCACTTTCGCCACTAAAATTTGATTTTTATATGGCTTCCAATCTAAACTCAATTGTTGAGATCCTTTTACAACGGCCTTATCAACTCCAGCACCGATAATTTTCACATCACTTAACGTTGGGTTCAATTGTATCGATGTACCCAAACGATATTCGCCTTCTGAAACGTAAATAATAATTTGAGTTTGGACATTCGCCTTCTTATAGTCGAATGCTTTGTCCAGAGCTTCTTGAATAGTAGCGACTGGTGAATCCTGAGATCCTGTGTTTTGCGAACTTCCTATTGGACTTACATATATTTCCTGAGTTCTAGGACTACATCCAACAAACATATAAAAACTAACTAGTACTATAACCTTGGCTATTAGATTCATACTATTGTTTTAATTGATTAACTTCTGTATTCAAAAAAATCGATATTTCTACACCTAATTTCTCATATCCCTTTTCGATATAATGCACATCATCGGTTCCTTTTCCAAATTCTTTATGAATGGCCTTTGATTTTTTATAAATATCATTCACGGTAACATTATACTTCTTCATAATTCTTTTTGCCACCTTATTATACTTTTGAGCATCTTTCAAAAAACGTCCTGCTTCATGTTCTGGGACGTAACTAGTGGTTACAAAAATTAATTGAGCATTAGAAACCTCCTGTATTGACTTTACAATTCTTTCAATATTTCTCTCGTAATCTTCCAATGAAAACGTGATTTTTCCATTAATTTTATCCCTACTTCCTTGTACTTTAGAATTGGGATCACGATAACACAAATCCCATAAACCCCAGTTAAATTGGATAATATCCCAATCCTCGTCACCAATCCATTCTTGAATTTTCTTCAATCCAGTTGCAGTATGTTGGGCATTTCCAGGATTGTGTTTTACAATAGCACTATCCGAAAAATGATTTTTCACAAAGGGTGTATAACCAATAGAAATGGAATCTCCAATGATTAATATTTTTGGTTTCCTTTCAGAAAAAGAAGTCAGCATAAAAATGCAAACAAGCCAAATGAATATGTTGTTTTTCAGTAGCATCAATTTATATCAGAAACAAAATAAATTTCTAAATTCTTAATTTGAGGTTCTCTATCTGCGTTCAGTACTTTCAAACGTACATGACTTACTTCCGTATCTTCGATTTGCTCAATTCTTTTGTGACCTATACTTTGACCTTGGGTAAGTACCCTCCATTTACCTTTTACCTTTCCCTCAATTTCATAATTTCGAACACGTTCACCTTGACGAATATCTTCCTGAATAACAATCTGATTTATGGTTGTATGCTTTTCTAATTTCAAAGTCACTTTTTCTCCAACTCCAGAAGTTGAGGCAATAGAGTTTTCAAATCTTCTTTTGATTTCATCTCCCCATTCTTTTAATCGAATTACATCTCCCTCTGGCATTAAACCGTCCGGATTAGGTGTTAACCCCATTATTAAAGTTGAATTCCGTCCGATAGATTTATAATACATATTCATCAGATTCCCCAAAGGGAAAACATGTGCTTCATCACCAGGCTCCCAAAACCATTCATGACGACCGTTATAACCTCTTAATGGAGCATCAGACATTGCAGGTACCCAAAACATTCCGTTTGGATCTCCTTCTTTTAATAATTTATAATTATCTTTTGCTATATTCTCTTTAGCGCTTTCTCCCGCACCTGTAACATTATAAGGAAACGTGGACCAACTCGGGTAACTTACGGTTCCTGATTCAGAACCTCCCCAGCGTGCTTCGGCTAATTGTCTGTTATGGTAAAACAAACAATTCGGTTGGTATTTGCGCACTATTGGCAAAACATCTGGTGCTCCAGAATCTGGATGATCTGCTCCTCCGTCGAACCAAATTTCGAAAAGTTCTCCATACTTCGTACAGATTTCTTTTACCATTCCTTCCACCATTTGGTTATAATATTTCTGCCGATTTTCTTTAAATTCACCTACACCATCCATCTTAAAATCATGAACACCCATAAAAGAGTTCCACCGAATACCTAGATAAATTCCAGGTTTTATTCCGTACTTTCTGCAAGATGCAACAAAGTCTGCCACAACATCTCCTTTTCCATTTTTCCAGTTGATAGCCTTAACACCATATGGATTTACTTCTGACTGAAATAAGGCAAACCCCGTTTCATGTGTTGCTGTTAATATGGCAAATTTTGCCCCCGCATCTTTCGCTGCTTTTACCCATTGGTCTGTATCTAAATTTTTAGGGTTGAATATTTGATAATTTGGAATAGGATCTGTTCTATTGCCACTTTGCCCATATTTCCTTCCATCAAATACATGCAAATCGTAGTGATATACTACTCCCAACTCGGCCTCTTGCCAAGCCAACTGACGTTTGTTCGGGATAGGGTATTCTGACTTTTCGATAGGAATATAAACAGTATAAGATTCATCTCCTTTTTTCACCGCCAAACTCAGAACTTTAGGTTCTCCATCCTCTGCATAAATAAAAGGACGTTCCATGCGGTCTGGCTTTAAAATGGAGCCATCTTGCATTTGCAGCGACTTCAATTTTAACACATGCTCATTCGCTTTTTTCCAATTGATTCCATCTGCCGATGTTACCAAACCAATAAATGTATGCGCATGGAAAACTCCATAAAAACGCTCTCTTTTTTGATCGTACCAAATGGACATATCCTCGGTATCCATATAATCGATTACGGGTTTCTCTTGCATTTCAAAAGGCCCTGTTGGCGAATCAGAAATAGCGATTGCCTGATTTCGTACAAAGCCTGTCGCATTCGGTTTATCGCCCTTTATAACCAAATGGTATTTACCGTTTTTATCAATATCAATAGCTGGATTAACAGTCAGCGTTTTAATCGGCCCTGAAGGTTCAATCAATGGCTGATCCATTCTTTCCCATGGACCGTTTATAGAATTTGAAACAGCTACTCCAGTTCGTTGATTCGGACGTAGTGCTTTCCAATTAGGATGACTATAACCCACCTTTGAAGTTTCTATTAACTCCTCTTCTGAAAGAACTTTATTGCCCATATTAGTGGCAATATAATACAGATAGTATTTCCCGTCGAAATATTTAATCTTCGGGTTATGCGCTGTAATAGCATCCCATCGATTTCCTCCTGCTCCTTTTAAAGCCGTTTCTTTATACTTCCATGGACCTGCCGGACTTTTAGATATAGCGTGCGCCACTTCAGAATGTGTTAACCATCCATAGAATGAATATTTCTTTTCCCATCGGGCATAAAACAAATGATATTTTCCGTCACCCCCTTTGATGATAGATGCTCCCCAGTTGAAATAGCCTTCTGTTTTAAAAATATTGTCTGATGATAACTCTTGAAAATCATCGTACATCCTTAAATCATCAGAGTTCTCTTGGGCTACTAGCTGAAATGAAATAAATGCTACAAGTACTAAAAATCTAACTTTTAACATAACCTATAATTTAATAACGTCCACTTTATCTTTTAAACGAATCACACCTTTTAATTCAATTCCATCTTCTTCACTATAGTCACAAGACACTCTAAACGTATGCATTCCTTTATCTAATTTCAAATGTGCAAAATCAATTTTTTCTTGAGCTTTCAATCTTCCTTTTTCATCATACACCAAAAAGGTATCACTACCATTGTAAATAGAACTATAACCCGCCTTCATAGTAACTGGTAATTCAATCGTTTGATGTCCATCAATATCAATTTTGATATTCTCAATTTCTCCTTCTTCACCTTCGGCACCTAACTGAAAATACAATTCCTGACTTTCAAATTTGTTAGTAAACTCCCATTCCGTAAAATTTGGTTGTCCTGGCTGTAACATAATATTCTCATGAACAAATTCTTTCTTCTTGTAATACTGCAAGTGAAATTCATCATTATTAACTTTTGCCAATGAAAAATCATTTTCACCAGCCTTTAATAGTTTTTTCTGAGCGTCGCTAAAGATCTTTCTGTTTTTCGCTTCTTCCCAAACTTTAATCAACTGGATTACTTGATCGCTCAACGGATTCTTATCAATATCTTTTGGATGCACCACTAAAGCATATCCTGCATTCCAACCTGCTGCTCGCGCTAACATCCATTCCATATCTGCAATGGAAGAAGTAGAACGGTACCAAAACCAACCTAACATATTTGGTTGATAGTTTCTTTCCAACACTGCTTGATTATTAAATCTCACATTATTCTGGCTTTCTTTCATTCCTCCATACCAAGGCTCTCCCCAATTTAAGTAGGTGTTGATATGCCAATAAAAATGTCCAGAACGACTCGTTCCATTAATTACAGGATGCTTCACACCCTCCATAAATCTCAAAGCAAAATAATCTTTAGCACTATCTCCAAATCCAGTAGCATAGGTCCCTTCATGTCCGTCAAAATCCAAATGATTTACACCTGTTTCGTTAAAGAAGTCAACCAGATTATCTATCATTTCATTCTGTAAATTCATATCAGGAAAAAAGGTCTTGTATGGGTAGTCAATCAATCTTGCAATAGTTGCTCCTTTTTTATGTAAACTTACCGTAGTTCCAAATGCACCTCTTTTACAATCTTCCAGTTTGTATGGTGCTTCTGTACTTACTTTAGAAAATCGAATCAACTCATCTCCAATTCGAACCGTTTGTAAAGTGTTCTTACTCTCATAATCCGCAGGATTCTCAATAAAAATCTCATCAGAATTTTCGTCGATATCAGATGTAATAGTAGTTTGAGCAAAAACAGCCAAACCTTTATTTGGAATTGGTGTTACAAATGGATCATTCGTGGTAATAAAATTAGTCAACGTATGAACACCCATTTTAATGTCTCGTGCTTTCGCTTTATCCACACTCGCTTTCATTCCTGCTCTTCCATTAGGAAATAAACTCGGAATCAAATCAAAACTCCCCCAAGTTTTAAAAGGATGACTTTGGTATAAACTATAAAACCCTACGCTCTCTGTAAAGTCTAACATTTGATCAACCGTTTCTTCACCAAAATTACTGATGATATACGGTCTTCCTGCCTTCGAACTTGTTTTCATCCATTCTCCGTCAATCATCATATGAGGCAATCCTTCGCCCAATTCAATTTTCTCAATAATAGAAAGTGCTTCTTTTTCTGGAGCGCCAAAAAGTGCAATGGCAGAACCCACCAAATTGAAATCTGGGTGTGCTACTACTTGTGTACGGTTTATTTTATTCCAAGCCGTAATTTCTTGTGGCTTGGTTCTGTTAATACAAAATGCCTGAATACTAGATCCGTAATCTTGAGGAACGGCAGCAGTACCTCGTCCCATAACAGCTCCTTCATCATTTACCAATTCACCACCAGTCGTTTTAATATTCAAAGATTGAAAACCAATAGCATAGTCATCATTACGAACAACACCTACAAAATCTCCTATGATACCAGAAATTGTAGTCTTATAAGGGCCCCATAAAAGTGCCTGAACGGCTGATTCTTTGTTAACAGAGACTACTTCAAAACAAACATAATCCATTTTGTTAGTGGCCTTTACTTTTACTTCAAATCCGCCATCAAAAGAAAATGTCAATTCGTCTTTTTTCGATTTCATTTTTATTGGATGAATCACTTCACCCTTCACCTTTAAGTTTATAAGATAAGCTGTTTCTTGAGCAGCATAATTGGCAGCACTTTTTAAGTCCACTAATTTCTCAATTACTCCTACCTCAGAAATTTGCAATTCGAGTGTGCTTGTTTTTATATTTACTTGTGACCACAGTGAAGTAGTAGTAAAAACTAGTAGTAGCATAAGTGCCTTAAATAATTTCATCTGGTTATATTTAATTTTTTGTTTTGCCACATACTGTTCGCTATTCATCATTTTATTGTGTGATACTAATTTTAACATGCGCGTCTCATTTATTTTAATTTGAGTTGGTTTGGTTTAGTAAGTTTTGAGTTTTATCAAATATTGATTGTTAGTGTAATACAACTTTTACAAATCTGCTAAAATAAATCAAATATTAAAAGTTCAATCCCTACAAAAATAGTTTCTATTGCGCTGTATTACTACTATTAATAAGACAATATATAGTCTTATTTTTGCTTGAACACCCTAAATATTGGGAACAAATCAGTATTATTGTATTTATTTTATCAACTAAGAAGATGATTAATGGCGAACTGCATACCGATACTGAGCGCAGTCGAAGTATGATCTTTGAAAAACAATAAAAATAGACACATGAAAAGAAGTTTCCATTTATTCTTTCTAACAATTTGTTTTATTTCAACAAGTTTTGCTCAAGACTTTTCCGTTTCGCTTCAAGTCAAAACAAATTCAATATCCGATAAATTTCTATCCATTTCTACTAATAAACAATGGGATGATGCTCCTGTGATTGATTTAATCAGCACCTCAAATATGGGCCTTACATTAGAGTCTGGAAAAAAAGCAGGCTGGTCAATATTTATACAACCCAATGGCGCATGGGGATGGAATATTGGAGATGGAAAAAATCGACTAGATTATTTACCTACCCCCAAACAACAAATCAATGATGGTGATTGGCATGAAATTGCCATTTCTTTTTATTTCGACAAAAAAACCGCTTGGTTGTATTTCGACAATAAGCATGTTGCAATTTATAGTTTAAGCGAATTGAAATTGACATCTGAAATGTTCACTCAAAACATTGAGTTCTCTTCGGATTATACGATTAAAATCAAAAAGAAATCTTTGGGTCAAATCACTATTCATGTGGATGAAAATTATATATCAACTAAACCAGACAAACTAACAGTTATGGCCTGGAATATTTGGCACGGAGCGCGTCATAACGGAACTAAAAAAGGAATTGATCAGGCCATTGAAGCAATTAAAACCTCTGGAGCGGATTTAGTTTGTATGCAAGAAACCTATGGTTCTGGCCCTGCTATATCAGATGCTTTAGGAACGCTATTTTACTATAGAAGTTCCAACCTTTCTGTTCATTCAAAATATCCAATTGTGGACACCTATGATGCATATCAACCTTTCCGATTAGGAGGGGTAAGAGTGAAAATGGGAACGCAATTACTAGATGTATTTTCGTTATGGATTCACTATTTACCATCCATTTCAAAATTATATCCTACAGCACCAGTGAAAACAATATTGGAAGAAGAGAATAAAACACGTGGTAAAGAAATCAAAGAAATTCTGACCAGTTTAGAAGAAATTGGAATAGACGGTAAAGATGTTCCGTTAATTATAGGTGGAGATTTCAACAGTCCATCTCATCTAGATTGGGGAGAAGACATGCGAAGATTTCACAATGAATATGTAATCAAATGGCCTGTTAGTTCCTCAATGATTGACGCAGGATTTACAGATTCCTTCAGAGAAATGGCACCTAACCCTGAATACAGCAGAGGAAATACGTGGTCTCCGAGATTCCATGAATCTTTACAACAACGCATTGACTATCAATATTACATCGGATATATTGAGTGTGTTAATTCTTACGTAAAAGGATATACCGATTCGGAATGGCCTAGTGACCATGCTTCCATCGTTTCGGAATATCGATTTAATTAATACTCAATAACACTTCTCATGAAAATCATAAAATACATACTACTCGTTTTTCTATTCTCTAGTAGTTATCTACTCTTTAGTCAGTCATCCAAAGTACCCTACCTAAAAGTGATTACTTACAATATTTGGAATGGTCATGACTGGGGAAAAGATATAGCGCGTCATGACAAAATGGTCTCCTGGATTAAATCAAAAAGTCCAGATGTAATGGCGCTTCAAGAATTGTGTGGCTATACAGAAGAAAAACTAGCATCGGATGCCAAACAATGGGGTCACAATTACTCCATAATTTTAAAAACAGATGGCTACCCAGTTGGTTTAACATCTTCCAAACCAATCGAACTCAAAGAAAAAGCGAGAGACGGTTTATGGCATGGAACACTTCATGCTACTACCTGGAATATTGATTTTTTTGTCGTACACCTAAGTCCGGTAGATCGCGATTTTAGATTCAAAGAAGCAGGAATTATTCTTGATAAAATTAATACCATTTCGAACGAAAATCATATGGTATTAGGAGATTTCAACGCACATTCTCCTTTTGATGGCGAACTAGATTTAACTTTTCCAAAACTGTTGGAAAGAAAACAACAAAGCGATTTAAAAAGTGAAAAGCATCTCAATTTATTAGATGGGCAACACGATTATAGTGTGATTTCAAAATTCCTATCCTATCCCTTAATCGATGTGACGCAACGCTTTGTAAAACCTCAAGACCGTTTTACGTTCCCTGGAAAAGCATTGATAGGAATCTGGCAAACTGCTGAAGAGGCAGAACAAAACAAAGGACGAATTGATTTTATTATGACAAGTCGAGCCTTGGCGAAAAAATGTATCAATGTTACAGTTGAAAACGGCGATGACACCGCCTATGTGTCTGACCATTACCCAGTGATTGCGGAGTTTGAGATTGGTAATTAAAATCCGTATCTTTGCAGTATGAGTATAAAACATGACATCATTAAATACTTAGTTGATTTAAAGAAAAGACTTCAACAAGAAATGCCCAGAATTTCGAAAGAAATTAAGGTATATGAAGAAAAAGTTATCAATGGCTCTTTAAGTAAACATCCTATATCAGGATCTCAATTCAATGGATAAACCAACTTTACTTGTAATTGCAGGATGCAATGGTTCTGGTAAATCTTCATTTTCTAAAGCATTCACTAAAAATGGTACCCCCTTTGATTATGATAAAATACACCTACAGAAGTATAACTCTTTAATTCCTAATGATCTTAGAGATCAAATGGCTCATAATTGGGATGCCATTGTTGGTGTTTTCCACCAACAATAAAACTAAGAATCAAAACGAATTAAGAAATCAAATTCATCGCCCAGTTCATTATAAAATTTTGAAGATGAGAATTTGTACGCTACATCTGTGCGGCATATTCCTCCTTTTGTTGGGTTATTGTGAATATAAGTCAGTTTTTCTATTTTTTTTTTCATAATAGTAATTAATCTTTTTTTGATTTACATGTTGGTCAAAAACACATACAGCAATAATGCAACTGCATGTTACAATTTGCGAGTTGTAGGAGTAAAATAACTCTTTTCAACCAAACACACGCGCACTAATAGTATGGATTTTATTAATCATAAGTATGCAAAAACTTTTTTCTCTTTTGTGGTATAGATCCAGAACAGAATTGTAATACACAGCGTTATTAAACTCCCACCTATATATGCTAAATCATTTGCTAACTGAAATCCTTCTGGGGCAATTAAAATGTACGTACTGCAAACCATGGTCATAAATATGGCAGGTATCATCGTTATCCAAAATGCTTTATTTTCATATATTAAATAGGCCGTAATGGTCCAAAGTACAACTGTGGCTAGTGTTTGGTTACTCCAAGAAAAATAGCGCCATATAACACCGAAGTCCATTTGCGTAAGTACAAAAGCAATCATAAAAAGAGGTAGGCTTAAGTACAATCTGTTTTTAATTTTCGTTTGCTTCAGTTTAAAAATATCCGATAAAATTAATCGTGCAGAACGGAAGGCAGTATCTCCAGAAGTAATGGGTGCCGCTACGATACCCAATAAGGCCAAAATGCCACCAATACCACCAAGCATGTTTAGGGATATTTCGTTTGCCGCCCATGCAGCGTTATTATTATTCTCGAGCATCGCTGCATTAAGTTCGCCTACATTACCAAAGAATGTCATGGCTGCGGCTGCCCAAATAAGGGCAACAATTCCTTCAGTAATCATGGTACCGAAGAAAATTTTTCTCCCCAATTTCTCGTTTTTTATACAGCGAGCCATTAAAGGGGACTGTGTGGCATGAAAACCAGAGATGGCGCCACAGGCAATTGTTACAAAAAGCATAGGAAATAAAGGCGTTTCTTCGGGATTAGTTGTCATGTTACTTAAATTTTCAGGTATCAATTCTGGGATTTGATAGTCCCCAAAAAACAAGGCTGATAACAGACCTAAAGCCATTATTAACATGGCAATTCCAAATATAGGATAGAGCCTACTTATAAGCTTATCAATAGGTAATAATGTAGATAATATGTAGTATACCAAAATAATGGATACCCAGATCCAAACGCCCCACTGGTTCCCCATCATTCCATCGATTATTTTTGCTGGGCCAACCAAAAAAACCGTTCCTACGAAAATCAACAATATTATAGTAAAAAATCGCATAACGTGTTTCACCTTAGGTCCCAAATAGATTCCTACTATTTCACTAATACTCAACCCGTCATGCCGTACCGAAAGCATTCCCGAAAAATAATCATGTACGGCTCCCGCAAAAATGCTTCCCAAAACTATCCATAAAAATGCAGCTGGACCGTACATTGCTCCAGCGATAGCACCGAAAATGGGTCCTAAACCGGCTATATTTAAAAATTGTATCATAAAAACACGCCAAGTGGACAAGGGCATATAGTCAACGTCATCCCTTAGACTAATAGCCGGTGTCTTGCGATGCTCTTGTACTCCAAAAATATTTTCAACGAGTTTACCATAAGTAAAATAGCCAATAATCAAGACTAGTATGGAAATAATAAATGAGATCATATTTTCTATTGTATTTTAATGTTTTTAGTTTTTATAAGCTTTCAAACGCTCCATAATAAATTCATCATCCGATTGGATATTGATTAAAAAATCATAGGCCTTTTTTGAAATGTACTTGTTTTTATTGTCCAGAATTTTGGATACTTCTTTATAGGTTTCAAGGTCGTTTACGCCTTGCTTGCTATACAGTTTCAAAATATCATCCAATTGTTGACCATTTAAAGACAATAACAAACCTCTAGAAACCGTAACCACTTCCGAACTCAAAATCGGTGCTTCTAATAATTTTTTAATCAGTTCCTTTTGTATACTGTGATTGGCTTTTGGATATGTCGAAAACAAACGCTGTTGCAACTCCGTTGATTTTAAATGCATCGCATCTAATGATTGAATGGCGCTATAAGCCAAATAAAAATCGTTAGACGCAATAATTTCTAAAAGCGAAGTCTCTAAATCTAATGTCAGTTCTGTGGTACTATCAATTCTATTCAAAGCCCATAGCCTATCATTATTATCTGGACTTTGTAAAATACGATGTATCAATGTTGGTGTTAACTGTTTTCCTGTGAGTTCTGACACGATATCCATTGTTGGGCCATTTACTATATTCCACAATTTATAC
>TARA_B110000037_G_scaffold76954_1_pt1 | contig 12885 bp, 9 predicted proteins | sample TARA_B110000037 | Tara Oceans TARA_B110000037 (sample SAMEA4397196) | marine metagenome | biome: Polar Biome; feature: [MIX] marine epipelagic wind mixed layer (ENVO:01000061); material: water (ENVO:00002006), including particulate matter (ENVO:01000060) such as... | depth 10-100 m
GGTGGAGATGGGACCGCTCAGACTATCCTAGGAACAATGTACGTCGAAGCCTTCGGCGCAGTCGGGCCAAACCGCCAGTTCAGCAGGCTGTATTGGTAAACTCGCTGTCCTCCCTTTCTGATAAGAGGAAATGAATTTGTTGGGGATAATCAGAATCGGCATGAAAGTCCTTTTCAATTAATCGCACCCACTTCGACTGAGTTGTATACTAAAACGTTGATTGATGGGAGGGTACTCGATCAAATGCAGTTTCTATGCGGATTTACTTTCTAGGCGTCGCGGGGACTGCGATGGGAAACGCGGCGCTTTTGGTGCGGGATTTGGGACACGAGGTTATTGGATCGGACCAGGCTGTGTATCCGCCGATGAGCGACATGTTGCGTGATGCGGGCGTGGAGATCCTGGAAGGCTACAGCGCTAAGCGATTGGGCGAATTGAAGCCGGATTTGGTTGTGGTGGGGAACGCGTTTTCGAGGGGGAATGTAGAGGTCGAATTTTTGCTGGATACAAGAGCGTTCGAGTTCGTCTCGTTGCCGGAGGCATTGTATCGTTTTGCCTTAAAGGGGCGACGCAATATTGTGGTGACCGGTACGCATGGTAAAACGACGACTTCGGCTTTAGCGGCGTATTTATTGCAGCAAGCGGATGCGAATCCTGGCTTTTTGATTGGGGGAGCTCCATTGGACCCGGAGCGAGGGTGGTCGAATGGCGATTTAGCCGCTCCCTTCGTTATCGAAGGGGATGAGTATGACAGCGCGTTTTTCGACAAGCGCAGCAAATTCATTCACTATGCGCCGCATGTCGTGATTCTCAATAATCTCGAATTCGATCATGCGGATATTTTCCGGGATCTTCAGGATGTGAAGCGTACTTTCGATCATTTGATTAGGATCGTTCCGCGCAATGGATTTTTATTGGTAAATGGAGATGACGAGAATGCGTTGTCGCTGTTGCCTGTTTCATGGACTCGAGTGTATCAGGTCGGACTTGCATCCGATTGCGATTTACGTATCGAGCATTTTAAGACGACTCAGGAAGGTTCTTCGTTCGATCTCGTTTGGCAAGGGAAGCGATGGCTTTCGATCGATTGGAAAATGACAGGTTTGTTCAATGCTCGCAACGCGGCCATGGCGTGCTTGGCTTCAGCGCTGTCTCTTTCGGATGGAGCGAGTCCAATGGCTTTCGAAGCTAAGGGGATTGACGCGTTTCGTGGGGTTAAGCGTCGCCAGCAAATCCTGCAGAAAACCGAGCGCCGAATCGTGATGGAGGATTTTGCGCATCACCCGACTGCGATTTTCGAGATTTTGAGCGCTTTGCAGAATAGGTATCCGAATCGAATCCTAATTGCCGCCTTCGAGCCGCGTAGCAATACGTCGCGTTTGGATATTATGCGCGAGCTGATGTTGAAGGCTCTTGCCCGGGCAGATCGAGTTGTTATCGGGGCGGTGAAGCAACGCAGTAGCGCAAGTGTCGAAATCATGGATACCGAAGCCTTGGCGGAGGGATTGAGGGGGCGTGGGGTCGAAGCGGTTGCGAGCAGGTCGAATGACGCGGCTTTGGAATCGCTTCGATCGTTTTGCGGGAATGCGAATGAAAACCAAGTGGTGGCGTTTTTGACGAACGGTTCATTTGGCGGAATTATCGAGCGTTTTGTGGACTGAAGTTCCGATTAGAAGATCTATCGGTTCGAGATAGAGCTCTACTATTAGTGGCTTCGGTCGCTACGGAGACTTGCATTCGTAATCTCGAAGAATACGTTATGCACTTTGAGTAACCTTTAAATTTATCCATTATGGCGACGCCTCCTTTTCATTATCAAAAGCTTTTCGAACTGGGTGAGGACGATACGGAATATCGTCTATTGACCGAAGAATTCGTGTCGGTGGGCACCTTCGAGGGGAAAGCGATTCTCAAGGTGGAGCCGGAAGGGCTGGCTCACTTGATCAAAACGGCGATGCATGATCTTTCGTTTATGCTTCGTCCAAAGCATCTAGAGCAAGTGGCTGCTATTTTGGACGATGAGGCGGCTTCGGAAAACGATAGGCACGTGGCGATGACGCTTTTGCGCAATGCCGAGATTGCGGCGCAGGGAGTACTGCCATTCTGTCAAGATACGGGGACTGCGATTGTGATGGGAAAGAAGGGTCAGCAGGTCTGGACGGGAGGAGATGACGAATCGGCGATCTCGAAGGGTATCTACGATACGTATACGAAAGATAATCTCCGTTATTCTCAGACAGCGCCGATCACGATGTACGAGGAGAAGAATACGCGAACGAATCTTCCGGCTCAAATCGACCTTTACGCGACAGGAGGATCTGAGTACAAGTTCCTTTGCTTGGCAAAGGGAGGCGGTTCGGCCAACAAAACGTTTCTTTATCAAGAAACGCGGGCATTGTTGAATCCTGAAAAGCTAGAGAGTTTCTTGGCCGAGAAGATGATAACTCTCGGGACTTCCGCTTGTCCGCCGTATCATTTGGTTTTCGTCATTGGCGGGACATCGGCGGAAGCGTGTTTGAAAACGGTGAAAGTGGCTTCGACTAAAGATTTGGATACGTTGCCAACTACGGGTAACGAGCACGGGCGGGCGTTTCGCGACGTTGAATTGGAAGAGCGGATGTTGGCTCGGGCGCAGGAATGCGGGATCGGGGCTCAATTTGGAGGTCGGCATTTCGCTTTGGATGTTCGCATCATTCGTCTGCCACGTCACGGCGCGAGCTGTCCAGTGGGAATTGGCGTTTCGTGTTCGGCAGATCGAAATATTAAGGCGAAGATCAATAAGGACGGATTGTGGGTCGAGAAGCTCGAGGGAGATCCGGGTCGGTTGATTCCTGCATCGGCTGGCGGGCAAAAGGAAGCGGAGGTCGTACGGCTCGACCTAAACCGCCCCATGAAGGATATCTTGGCGGAGTTGACTCAGTATCCGGTGCAGACGCGTTTGTCTCTCAATGGCACTATCATCGTTGCTCGAGATATTGCTCATGCGAAGCTCAAGGAGCGTTTGGATACAGGGGAGGCATTGCCGCAGTATCTAAAGGATCATCCGGTTTACTACGCAGGTCCAGCGAAGACTCCCAAGGGGCTTCCGTCGGGGTCGTTCGGTCCGACTACTGCTGGTCGGATGGACGCATACGTCGATCTATTCCAGGAGAATGGTGGGTCGATGATTATGTTGGCAAAGGGCAACCGGAGTCAGCCTGTCGTGGATGCTTGTAAGAAGTACGGTGGATTTTATCTTGGCTCTATTGGCGGTCCGGCTGCGATACTCGCCAAAGAGAATATCAAGAAAGTCGAGTTGGTCGAATACGAGGAACTCGGAATGGAAGCCGTTTGGAAGATCGAAGTGGTTAATTTTCCTGCGTTCATCTTGGTCGATGACAAGGGCAACGATTTCTTCCAAATGATTCGGAAGCAGAATTTGAAGTAACTCGCTTGCGAGTGTCAGATAATTCTCGGGATTTTTAATTGGAGCTTGGCCACGTTCTGACGGGAAGTATTGTGTGTGGATCTTAGTTCGGAATCCTGGCGGCAAGCGTGTCGGAAGACTTTCGATTCTCCTATTAATACCGCCCCCTTATTGATCTTATGAAAACACGTCGCGACTTTGTTAAATCTGCTCTTGGTTTCAGTGCTGCATCTCTTGCCGCCCGCCCTCTTCTTTTTGGTAATCACCATGAGACTGGCGAAAAGTGGTTCGATATTTCTTTGGCTCAATGGTCTCTGCATCGAGCATTTAAGGGAGGAACCTTGGATGCGATGGACTTTGCTAAGATCTCTAAAGAGCAATTCGGGATTAACGCTTTGGAGTATGTTAATCAGTTTTATGCGAATAACTTCGGTCCTTCTGTTGTTAAGGAGCTCAAGAAACGCTCGAAGGGCGAAGGCGTTAAGAACGTGCTTATTATGTGCGATGGTCTTGGCAATCTCGGCGACCCAGACAAAAACGTGCGGAAGCAAACCGTGGAAAATCACAAGGTTTGGGCGGATGCGGCAAAATCGCTTGGCTGTCATTCGATTCGTGTGAATGCAAAGTCGATAGGTACTTATGATGAGCAGATGAATCTCGCCGCTGAAGGTCTGCGTTATTTGGCCGAATATGGAGATAGTGTAGGGATCAACGTGATCGTGGAGAATCACGGAGGTATATCCAGCAATGGAGCTTGGCTTGCGGGCGTAATGAAAAAGGCCGATCATCATAGAGTGGGTACGCTGCCGGATTTTGGAAATTTCATTCTCGATCGTACAACAGGCGAGAGCTATGACCGCTACAAGGGGACGATGGAACTAATGCCTTATGCGAAGGGCGTTAGCGCAAAAAGTCACGATTTCGATGATAAAGGAAACGAAGTTCACACGGATTATAAACGGATTCTGAATATCGTGAAAAACGCCGGATATCGCGGTTATATCGGGGTTGAATACGAAGGTAATGTTCTCGGAGAGCCCGAGGGGATTATTGCGACCAAGAAGCTGCTTCAACGTCTGGGTGGACGCTAGGAGCGTTTTGGAGAAGCTGTTTTTTGCGGTTAAATCGCGAGCTTTCAGACCTTAGGCTGCAAATGTAGACAGGGAAGCTTTTGCCGAGATCGATCGGATGGGCAATATTAGCTGTGTTAGTAGCTTAGAGGGTTTTTGATGGATTTTTCATCAAGGTTGATGGAGGGATTTTCTAACGCTTGGCGGGTAAAAAGCGCTTGGTTTTATTGGAAATTAAACCATTTATTACGGGTTTGCCACTAATTTTATATGAGTAAGCCAAGCTAAGCCATGCCATGAGGTGATTTCGGATTTATGATATTTTACCAGTAGGTTGGTGGAGAATCTGCTTTTCCTGCCGAATCAATACAAAAGATGGAAGACTCTGCCCGAACCGAGCTTTTCCGATTTAGTTGATTCTGTTTTTTATTTCCTCAAATGACATTCATCTTATTGGATATTCGAATTCATCAAATAATAGAGCTTATTCGATCGATGCGCGTGAGTACTTGTCGACTTTTATTTGGAAAGGCGGTTGCGAGTGATAAAAGGTGAAAAGAAGCGTCGAGCATCTGGGCGAAAGACATTGGAATTAGTTTATCCGTCAAAAAATGGTCTTCGATTCGGCAAGCGGCTTGCGGTGATTTCTAGTCTATTGTTCATTCCATTGGCGGCCTTTGCTTATTTCTATGTGAACGAGTTGAATTCTGAGGTGATTCAAACCAGGGAAGCATTAGACGGGTTACGTTGGAGTAGTCGTTTGAACCAGGCACGCTTACCTTTATACGAGCTGCGTTCGGATTCGCGCTCCGACTACGAATTTGTAGAAGAGTCGATCCAGGTGTTCGCCGACGATCTATACGATGCTGGATTATTCAGCAAAAAGGACCGAAATCATTTTGGGAAGGATTCGGAAAACTGGGAATCGGCTCCTATAGGGGGACTTGCTTGGCGATTGCAGTCGCTATCGGAATTAAACCGAGCTGCGGAAAGGATTTTTAGCGTTCAAGGGCATTCGCTGGGAATCACGTTGGGTAGCTCCGATGTCGTAGAGCTACTAATAATGAAGCTTCCAGCATTGGCTGAAGAATTGTACACCTATAACCAGCGTCTTTGTGGGAATCTCCTTTGGGAGCCTGGAGATGTGAATCGCGAACGGTTGATACATCGGCAACGTCAGTTATTGCGCTTGGCATCGATCGGCGATGATGTATACTGATTTGGAAAGCAGGTAACCAATTGGTCGAGAGATGTTGGTGACTTAGAGCGTTTGCTCCTTAAATTCAACGACCCGTTTGAGCATTACATTATGGGGGCGCATCGGCTCTTGGAAAAGAAAATGGTTTTGGATAGTGAAGCTTCGGGCGATGTCTCCGCGCTTGAAGTTGAAGAACTGTGGAATCTTGGAAAATCGCTTTCGGTCGATATGATGAAAGCGAGTCCGTCGCTCGAGGAGGTCATCAAGAACAGAATTCTCGAGCAGCGGGACTCGATTGTATCAAGTCGAAATTTGATTGTGGGTTTCGTGGTTTCTATTGCGCTTTTGGCGATCTTGTTGGGGGTTTATATCGTCAAGAATATCTCCTTGGCTCATGAAAATTTGCGCCTTGAGGCCAAAATTCGTGAGAGAGTTGCGGATTTTGAGAAAGCAAAAACCGAAGCTGAAGAAGCGGCGATGGTAGCGGATCGAGAACGAAATAAAACGGATTCTCTCAACTTAGACCTTCAAAGGCAAACGGAACGATCCAATAGCTTAGCGAAAAAAGCGATTGCAGCCAAGCAAGCGAAATCGCGGTTCCTCGCTAATATGAGTCACGAGATTCGTACTCCATTAAATGGAGTGATTGGCATGACTCATTTGCTTAATGAATCAGGACTCAGCGGTACTCAGCTAAAATACGTCGATACCTTGGGTCACTGTACGGAAAGTTTGTTGGCTCTGATTAACGATGTTCTCGATGTTTCGAAGATCGAGGCTGGCAAAATGGATATCGATAAAATCGAGTGCGATTTGGCTAGGATGGCTTCGGAAACCGCTAGTTTATTTGCTCCAAATGCGGATGAGAAAGGATTGGATCTTTTCTGCATGTATCCAGTATCGTTCGACGCGAATATTTATTGCGATCCATTCCGTTTGCGGCAGGTTATTTCGAATCTGATTAGTAATGCCATTAAGTTTACTAACTTCGGTAGCATATGTTTTGAAGTCGATATCGAAGATTTCTCAAGCGAATACGTTGTAGTTTATTTTACGGTACGGGATACGGGCATTGGGATCTCGCAGGGAGGTAAGGCGAATCTTTTCAAGTCGGTCTCGCAAGCGGATGTATCGACTGCTCGCCAATTTGGTGGAACGGGTTTGGGTTTAGCTATATCAAGTCGACTGGTCGAATTGATGGGCGGTGAGTTGCTGGTGGAAAGCGAGGAAGGTGCAGGCTCGACTTTTCGTTTCATCCTTAAGTTTAAGAAGGGCGGTCGGATCGAACGGAAAAATCCATCGTTTGCTGCGGGATTAGGCCGAACCCTTGCCCTTGCCGAAGACGAGTTGATCGGAAAGCATGTAATTGGCGTTTTGAGATCGATCGACTGTCAATGCGAATGGACTGATCAATGGGATTCGGAAATCGAAAGAGGCGCTTACGAACGGATTTTCGTGGAACCGAAACTGTTCTTGTCGAATCGAGATAAGTTGGCCTCTTTGAAGTCGGAGCACCCGGGTGTACGAGTATATCTAATTGGTCAGAAAAATCGAGAAATCAAAGAGGCCTCGCTGATTTCGGAAATCGATGGATTCATCGGTAATCCATACGACCCCGCGGCCTTGATCGCCTTACTGTCTAGTGTTCGAGAAAAATCGGCGCTAGTAGCTCGGAAGGAAAAAGAAAAGGAGTTACCGTTCTCAAGTGTTTCGGCATTGTTGGTGGATGATAATGAAATCAATTTGCTCGTAGCAGGAGAATTACTTCGAAAATACAGCGTGAATACGGTTAACGCTAAGAATGGCGAAGAAGCTTTGAAGGTATGCGCAGACCAGCGTTTCGATATAATCTTCATGGATTGTATGATGCCCGTAATGGATGGTTATGAAACGACGAAGGCAATACGCACGACTGAAGGCTCTTTGAATGTCGCGGTGCCGATCGTTGCGCTGACCGCGAACGCGATGAAAGGCGATCGCGAGAAATGCCTTGAATCGGGTATGAGCGATTATTTGCCGAAACCGGTTCGCCCAAATGAGCTCGAAATGATTCTCGATAAATGGGGAGGCGTTTCAAAGGAGAGCCAGCAGTCGTCGTCGACCGTAGCATCACAGGTATCCAATGTTTCTCAATTGGTGGATTTGTCTGAATTTAGGGAAATGTTTGCGAATGATGATGCGACATCCACCACGCTCGTAGCATCGTTCATGGAGACGATGAATAAAACTGTGGCGCAATTAGAAAAGGAAATTTCGGAGACAAAGGATTTGGACGAAATGAGGCTTCTCTCGCATTCCCTAAAAGGTAGCTCAGCCAGTTATGGGGCTCATCACTTGAGTCAGGCTGCGTCAGATATGGAGCTAGCCTGTAGTAAAGGGGATATCGACGAAGCGATTGATCTCTTCAAAAATGTAAAGCAACTCTCGGCACGCACAGAACGCGCTTTGCAGGAAGTCGTCGATTAAAGGGCTCTAAGACCCCGTTTGATCCCTGTTGAGCTTGATTGGTCGGGTAAAGTGACAGGCGAATGCGCTTGTCATCGTTTTTGAGGGCTCTTATCGCTAGCCTTTTTTCAACGCGAAGAGATCCATGTCGACCGAATTAGAGCAGAGTTACGATCCTAAGAAAGTGGAAACCAAGTGGTACAAAACTTGGGAAGAATCCGGATGCTTCGACGGAGAAGTAAAGAACGACCGCGATTCGTTTACCATCATGATCCCCCCGCCAAATGTGACGGGTATGTTGCACATGGGCCACGTGCTCGACAATACGCTGCAGGACATTTTCATCCGCCGGGCCCGCGTCGAAAGCAAATCCGCGCTTTGGTTTCCGGGCACCGACCATGCATCGATCGCAACGCAGGTGAAGGTCGAGCAATCTTTGCGTAAGCAAGGTACCTCGCGTCGTGAACTCGGACGGGAAAAATTCCTCGAGAAAGCTTGGGAATGGTCGGACGAGCATGGTGGTATCATCTTCAATCAGCTGCGCAACCTAGGCGCCTCCTGCGATTGGAGGCGTTCGCGTTTCACGATGGATCCGGAGTATCAATGTTCCGTCATCTCCTCATTTGTCGAACTCTACAAACGCGGTTTCATTTATCGAGGCAAGCGTCTCGTGAATTGGTGTCCCGCGTCTCAGACGGCTCTCAGTAATGAGGAAGTCATTATGAAACCGCAAAAGGGGAAACTCTACAAGATGCGGTACGAGATCGTCGAGGAGCCAGGCCGATTCGTCGAAATCTCTACTACACGCCCCGAGACGATTATGGGCGATACGGGCATCGCTGTTCATCCGGAAGACGAGCGATACGCGGATTTGGTGGGCAAGCATTGTTGGCGACCGTTTCCTCGAGCGGAAATCGTAATCGTAGCAGACCGCGCGGTTGAAAAAGATTTCGGAACGGGAGTATTGAAAGTGACTCCAGCCCACGACCAGGTGGATTTCGACATCGGCAAACGCCATGACCTTGAGGTGATCGATGTCATGAATCCAGATGGCACGCTCAATGATACAGCGGGCGAAGAATTTGCCGGAATGGAGCGATTTAAGGCGCGCAAGCTTGCGGTTCTAAAACTTGAAGAACTCGGTTTACTGGTCGAGATCGAAGACTACGACAATAACGTAGGTTTCTCGGAACGCGCGGACGTGCCGATCGAGCCACGTTTGTCTGAACAGTGGTATCTAAAGTACCCGAAGGTCGAAGAGGCCAAGCGTGCGGTTGAAAATGGCACCATCAAATTTCACCCAAAACGCTGGGAAAAAGTTTACCTCCATTGGCTAAATAATATCCAGGATTGGTGCATTAGTCGACAGCTCTGGTGGGGGCAGCGAATACCGGTTTGGTATAAAAAGGGCGCTGATCGAAGCGATCCAGAGAATTGGCATGTCTCGGTCGATGGCCCAGGCGATCCGGAAAACTGGGAACAGGATGAGGACGTTTTGGATACATGGGCATCTTCGAACTTATGGCCATTCGCGACTTTCGGTTGGCCGAGCGACGATCCTAAAGTTAAGGCGGAATTGGACTATTTCTATCCTACCAGTATGCTGGTGACGGGATTTGATATTATCTTCTTTTGGGTGGCTCGCATGATCATGTCGGGGCTCGAGTTGATGGGAGAGGAAAAGGAAACCTTGACCGATGAAGAGATCGAGAAACGCGTTCCTTTTAAAGACGTGTTCATTCACGGGCTGATTCGCGACTCGAAAGGCCGCAAGATGTCGAAGTCGCTCGGCAATTCTCCAGATCCTCTGGACCTGATCAAAAAGTACGGGGCTGATGGTCTTCGTTTTGGCATTATAAATATCGCTCCGAACGGATCGGATATTCTTTTTGCCGAAGAGCGTATCGAGATTGGGCGCAATTTTTGCACGAAGCTTTGGAACGCGTGCCGTTTTCGCCAAATGGCGGGGGGAGTCTCGGGCGAACAGAGCTTGGAGGCGATTGTCGATCGGCTCGCTGGTTCGCAGCTTGAAGGTTATGGCAACTGGATCCTCTTCCGTTTATTGCAGACGATCGAAGATATCGAGGGTCAGTTTGCTCGATTCGAAATGCACCAGCTTACGCATACTTTGCACAACTTTTTCTGGGGCGATTTTTGCGATTGGTACGTCGAGGCGGCGAAAGCGATGCTGCAGTCAAAGGACGATCCTCGTCACGATGCAGCTCTCGCTGTATCGGACTTATCGATACGCCAGTCATTATTGCTGCTTCACCCGATTATGCCACACATTACCGAAGAGCTTTGGTCGTCGATGGGCTACTCCGAAAATGGAGGATTTTTGCAAGATAGCGGTTTGATTAAAGCATCGGAACTAAGAAGCTTGTTTGAGTCGAAGGGCGTTAAAATCGACGAAGGCGGAGCTCAACGGATTGAGCAAGTTAAGGAATTGATCACTCAAGCTCGGGCAACGAAAGCGGAATACAAGGTTGCTTCAAAGCGTGATGTCACATTGTTCGTTAAGCCGACTGACGCTGCAAGTTCGACAGTAATCGAGGACAATTTGGATACAATCAAGAGGCTAGCTGGTGCGGCGACGATCGAATTGCGTGAGAAAGTCGAGAATCTTCCTGGTTCGGTTTCTGCTCTTGGAACGGTTTACCTCGATCTTTCTAGCGCGGTTGATGTGGAAGCAGAGAAGGCTCGCTTGAGCAAGGAGCTTGAACGGCTCGGTAAGGCGATTCAAGCTGGTACCGGAAAACTCAAAAATCCCAAGTTTGTGGACAAGGCCCCCCCTACAGTCGTTGAAGGAGCTCGCAAGCAACTCGCCGAGACCCAAGCGAAGCACGACGAGATCACCCGCTTGTTGAAGAGTTTGTAAGAACGGAATCGATCAAGTATTGGAGTTCCGCTTACATCGCTTTAGGCAAGTGTTGTGAATTATTTGTATCTGGAATAGTCGTTGCGTTGGAATCTCCCTGAAACGGGCTCGACAGGAATAGATGTTTTGGGTAAGGTATTTCCGAACTCTTTACCTCCAACCCAATTGAAATATGAAGAAGCGAATCATTCTCTGCTGCGACGGTACCTGGAACGATCTGGAAATGCGCTATATAACGAATGTCGGGCGGATTGCTCAAGCAGTCTTGCCTGTAAGTCATTCGGGCTTGCAGCAAATCGTGTATTGCGACGATGGGGTGGGCGCTGATAAAAAGGGGCTTGCGAGAATGATTTCGGGAGGATTTGGAATAGGGTTGGAGCGGAATATTTACGAAGCGTATCGTTTTTTATGTTTCAACTACGAAAAAGGCGATGAACTTATCCTTTACGGTTTTAGCCGTGGCGCTTATACAGTTCGTAGTTTAGCGGGGATGATTGGGAGGGTTGGGCTTGTGAAGTCTGTTGAGCTTAAGTATATTCCTGAAGCGCTCGAATTGTATCGGAATCATGACGACGAGGCATCAGCGACGTTTAAGCGAACGTTCGCTCGTGATGGATCGATTACGCTGATGGGTTGCTGGGATACGGTAGGGGCGTTGGGCATACCCGATAAGACGCCGTGGATTCCCTTCGATGATTTCAGGAAGGGTCGTTATGAGTTTCACGATACGAATCTCGGTGTTCACATTGAGAGGGCATTGCATGCCGTTTCGATTGATGAGCAGCGTAAGGAGTTCCTACCGACATTGATGAATCAGGATTCCGCTGCTCCAAGTTCGCAGAAATTGAAACAAGTTTGGTTTCCTGGCGATCATGGATGCGTTGGCGGGGGGTCTTGGGAAAAACACGGGCTTTCAAATGGAGCTTTGAAATGAATGGTGGATGAAACGTCTGCGATGATGCCGGATGTCGCAATCGACTTGAATCGTCTGAAGGACAAAGCGAGTGGGGATCATAGCATCTATTATAATTTAGACGTGGGGCTGGTCTATTCTGAAGTGGATAGGAATATAGAAGCGAAGTGGTCTGAGGTTCACGAGACGACACGTCTTCGCTGGAAGGAAAATAAGGATTATCGAGCTGCTAAGCTGAAGAAGAAATTCGGAGCTCAACTAAACAAATGGAAGAACTCGAAAGCGAGACGACTGCTCGTAAAGACTCGCTCTTTGGAGGTAGGAGCAGAGGCCTTCGCAAGGGTCTAGTCTGAATCGAAATCAAATCGCTCGAAAGTGCTCGTTACGAAAGGCGAAGTCTACCGGATTGAAATCTCGGATCTTCAAGTTTGGAAGGACGGAAACTTGGATGCCTGCGATATCCGCGGTTGGGATACAAGCGGGAAGAAGGGCGCCTGGAAGAATGGGAAGCCTTATAAATTTGATAAGGTCAAAAAACGATTGATTAGCGCTGCGAAGAAAAATCGCCTAAATATCAAAGGCGATTGGTTTGAGCTCGTTGTGAGTGTGGATGGGAAGAAATTCGATCGTTTGAAACTTTCCGTAGACAAAGTGAATGCTCGATTCGTGGCCGAATATAAAACTCCTAAGAAACGTGAACTGGTATTTGCCGCGAACGATTTGAGCTCCTCTTGGAAGCTGATCGATAAGTACGACAACAACGAAGGTTGGGCCTGGATTCGTATCGAACGGAAGGGTTAGAGAATCCAGATTAGGTTTGGAGCTGATTCAGTGGCGATATTGTGGCGTAGTGGCTTGGGTGTTGTTCATTGTTTTAACTGCTCTTTTAGAGGGCGAATGACCGATTCCGCTCAATCAACCGCTTGACAGAGTCGTTACTATTCTTAGTTAAACATCCTTAACTTGATCGATTTA
>TARA_B110000037_G_scaffold59110_1_pt1 | contig 12883 bp, 12 predicted proteins | sample TARA_B110000037 | Tara Oceans TARA_B110000037 (sample SAMEA4397196) | marine metagenome | biome: Polar Biome; feature: [MIX] marine epipelagic wind mixed layer (ENVO:01000061); material: water (ENVO:00002006), including particulate matter (ENVO:01000060) such as... | depth 10-100 m
CTGTTCAACCAACATCCCTAGGCCGTCGATACTTATCCTTGCCCCTTCCAGTTTCGCCCACTGAACAAAAGGTGTGTCGGTTGCCGAATACATCAGATCATAGCAACAGCAATCAGGCGCAATAAGTTTCGCATCTAGCTCAGGCATTTCTCCGAACAAGCTAGAAGATGTTCCATTGATTATCAGATCATAGCGGCGACCCTTGTTAGCAACTTCTTGCAGCATTGAATACGACATGGCTTCGATAGGTGCCATGGATTGCATCTCCTCAGCCAAGAGTTCGGCTTTAGATACATCTCGATTAACAATTGTTATCGCCGAGGCTTGTTCATAAACGAGCGCGGCCATGATCCCGCGAACAGCACCGCCGGCACCTAGGATAAGGACTCTTTGGCCGCCAATCGCTACCTTGTTATTCAGCTTAAGATCGGTCACGAGTCCAACGCCATCTGTATTGTCGCCACAGATGTCTCCGTTAACATCTAAAAATAGGGTATTTACGGCTTGCGCAAGCTCTGCCCTAGGGGAGCAACTCGCAGCTAGTGCAAATGCATTTCCCTTATAGGGAACCGTCACGTTCAATCCGCCGCCGCCGTCTGCAAAGAAATTCCTGACGAAGCCTTCGAATTCATTTTCCTCTAGAGAAATAGCCACATAGCTCATCGTCTGATCTGTTTGCTGCGCAAACATGGAATGGATCAGGGGTGATTTACTGTGACTTACAGGATTGCCGAGTACTGCATATTTGGACACGAGTGATGTTTCTCTTCTTTCAATTCTATTGCTATTTTTTGGGCCTTCTTACTAGAAGACTACACCCATTCCCGTGCTTTCAGAAATTCGGCGGTTAGCTTTTCTTCGTCACTGCCTTTTTCAGGCTGCCAATCATATATCCAACGAACTACTGGAGGTAGCGACATTAATATCGACTCAATTCTTCCGACTCCCGACTGGAGACCAAAAATCGTACCCCGATCGTACACTAGATTAAACTCGGCATAGCGGCCGCGCCTGTATTCTTGAAACTGTTTATGATGATCGGTATAAGCAGTATCTTTGCGCCTATTTACGATAGGTAGATAGGCGCCAAGGAAGCTGTTTGCCATGGACTTAACCAACTCGAAACTTTGATCAAAGCCAAGCTCGTTGAAGTCGTCAAAGAATAGTCCGCCTATACCCCGCGGCTCATTCCTATGCTTGATCTGAAAATATTCATCACATTGCTTCTTAAACTGAGGATGGTACTGATCGCCAAAACCCTTACAAGCGTCTTTGGCTTTCTGATGCCAGTGGATGCAGTCTTCTTCAAAACCATAGTATGGCGTAAGGTCATAACCCCCACCAAACCACCAAGTAGGTTCTTCGCCGTCTTTCTTGGCTACAAACATTCTGAAGTTCGCATGAGAGGTTGGTACAAACGGGTTGCTTGGATGAATTACCAGTGAGACTCCCATCGCCTGCCAGGCTCTGCCGGCAAGTTCAGGCCTCGTTGCAGTTGCTGAAGCCGGCATTGCATCGCCGAACACATGTGAAAAGTTAACGCCGCCTTTTTCGAATATTTCACCATTGCTAATAACCCGACTAATTCCAGAACCACCCTTTTCTCGGTCCCAGCCATCCGTCTGAGCGTTTGCGCTAGGATCTAGCGCCTCCAGTCCATTACAAATACTAGACTGAAGTTCTAATAGAAAATCTTTGACGTCTTTCGGCTTAATCGTGCTCAATGTGTTTCCCTCGTGAATCCTTTAACGTCCTACTGACTTCAGAGAATCTAGCCCGAGTTAGCGGATAACTCTTCCAGAGAGTAAGTCCCGCATCTCGGATGGCCTTGCTGCCTGCCCAAGTTCTCCATCTACTATGCAGGCTATCTTATCTGCAAATTTGTCTTCAAGTATTATTCTAGATCTAATTTCTTCTTCGCCTGCGATATTTGCCGATGTTGAGACAATAGGCCCGCCGAATGCAGAGCATAAATCCTGCACAATCGGGTGGCTGCTCACTCGTATTGCCACGGATTGATGATCACCCTTAATCCATCTGGGTATCAATTTATCAGAGTCGGGAACTAGCCAAGTAATATGGCCCGGCCACGAAGCACTTAATGTGTCTATGTGCTGTGTACTCAATTTGTTAAGAAGTAGTTCGAATTGATCCATGCTCCCACTAACTAATATCAGTCCCTTATGTACGGGCCGATTTTTTAGACGCAGGATTTTGCTTACCGCCGCTTCATTATGGGGGTCGCAGCCTAATCCCCAAACGGCCTCGGTTGGGTAGGCGATGATATTACCTTGTTTCAGGTTCTGACAAGCTAGCTCGGTGTTTAGCTTGAGCATTTTAATTCTCACTTACCAATGAGCAAAAATGTTACTCACATTCGGTAGTAGTAAATAGGGAATTCCTGCAATACATTTTCGTAGACTTGCGCTTTTCACTATCCGTGACACGCTCGCTTTTACCTTGTCGGCCAAGGCTGTGTCTGTTTCAAAGTATCTAACGCAGATTGCATGATGACGTCGATCGTTTGGTAATCAGCATCAAATTCTATAAATTAGTAAAAGAGGAAACTACCGCAGACCGCTAGTCTATGCAAGAAAACTAGCCCAGCCTAAAGTAGCGCCCGCCCTCTTGGCGAATCAGCCCGGCTGCTTCAAGCTGAATTAGTTCGGCATTCAGCGCAGGTGTGCTGAGTTCGCATTCGCCTGTATCGCTTGGAACAAACTGCCCTGATGATCGATAGCCTTTAAGGCTACAAACTCGGAGACGGCATTACTCTTTATACTTGGCTTTCCTGCACATATTTCGTCGCTCGTAGTCCTTGCACAGCGTTGTACTACGCCAAGCTCTTCCAGAATATCTGCAGGCTCTTCGACCAATTTAGCTCCTTGTTTTATAAGCAGGTGACAACCGCGACTCTGAGGGCTAGCAACTGGGCCCGGGATAGCAAATACGTCCCTGTTCTGCTCCATTGCCAATCGAGCGGTTATCAATGACCCGCTCTTTATATTTGCCCCTACTACTAACGAGCCGATTGCTAGCCCGCTAATAATCCTATTTCGTCTAGGAAAGTTACTAGGATAGGGAGGAGTGCCCATTGGAAATTCAGACACGAGGGCTCCATTCTCGACTATCCGCTGAGCTAGTTTTTTATTACCAGAAGGATAGACGCTATCAATTCCTGTACCCATTACTGCGATGGTTTTCTTACCACTGTCCAACGCCCCCTCGTGTGCTCTGCTGTCGATTCCAGATGCTAGCCCGCTGCAGATTTGCAACCCTGCCTTACTTAGTTCTTGGGCCATCCAATAAGCATTTCTCTTTCCATAAATCGTCGCCCTGCGGCTTCCAACAAGCGCGAAGTGCCTTCCTGTTAGTCCGCTTAGTGAGCCTTTCACGAAAAGTATTGGCGGCGCGGAGTCTATTTCTCGCAATAGGCTAGGATAGTGTTCTGATTCATAGCAGACTAGATAATTCCGCTCTTTACTCGCCCACTCTAAGGCCAGCTGGGCACTTCGTTGAGAGTCTTTTTTACTACTAACACCACATAGCAAGTCGATTTGTATAGTGTCGAAGCCTAGATCTTAGAACCCTGATCGCGGTAGTTCCCTAATCGACTTGGCCGACCAAAATTCTCTAAGTAGTTTCGAGATTATGGGGATGGGTATCTTCTTACTATTAATGAGGCGCAAGTAGTACAGACAAGTATCGGAGTCCATAGTCAATCCATCGTTGGTTAAAAAGGACGGCACTGCAAAGCACAGAACCCAGCCGTGGCTGGGTTCTGTTGATTAACTAGCCTAAGACTAGTCTAGTAGATGAAGAGAAGGGTGGCGTAGTTTAGGGGCTAACTACGTCATTAAAGAGTTCAACAGGCTCAGTACTGGTAAGAATTACAGCATAGCTCAGTCGATCGAAGTTCTTGTATACCAACAAGGTTCCAACATCGTTACCTGGGATAGTCAGTCTGTCCTGATTGAATGTAATTCGCATTCTTTCGAGAAATGGCATCTTTACCCGCTCAACTTCATCAGTCATGCGAATGCCTGCTTTCTAAATTGACAATATATCACCATTTACTAGATTGTCTTCATTGCCCAGGTTAATAACAACAGTGTCCAGCTGTGAAGCAAGTGACTCTGCTCCTAGAAAGGCCACTATCTGACCAGACATATCGGCACTTGGTTCGGTTGGGAATATGGTCGCATCAATACTCGATACATCTCTGATTAATAAGCGGTCACCAACCTGAACCTCTTTAGTACCATTGTTAATGATTAATTTCCTCATATCGGGAGCTATGATTTCGATGATACTGGCAAAGCCTAGATATTCAACTTCAATTCCTAGAACTTCTTCTTCGGTGGTGTTCAACAGACCGAACGCGCGTTTCTTTTTTAACCCTTCTCCATAATAAGTCTGACCCGTACGATATATTTCAAAGGACGTTGTTCCGATAAGGAAAGAGCCTCGGGCGAATACTTCGTCGCCAGTACCAATCGCAAGATTACTGCCTGCGTTCGAGACGATAAAAGGCGCAGAATCAAAGTCGGCGGGGTTGATAATCCTATTTCTGGTAAAACTATTCTCTATAGATTCTAGTGGAATAGCAGGAATCGCACTTTGCAGAGCTTCTTCTCGTACTTGGGGAGAAATAGTTTCTACTTCCCGGTCGGCTCGCTGCACGAAGACACGGGGTGTTCCGCCCGATATACTGAGCTTCAGGGTATCGCCAGGGTAAATAAGATCAGGGTTGTCTAGGTATTCATCCGGCTGCCAGATGTCAGCCCAGCGTTCTGGATCTTACAGAAATTGGCCTGCAATTTCCCACAACGTGTCGCCATCTTTGACTAAATAGCTGGTAGGATAGTCGTTCACGAGCATGCTGGTTTGCCCATGTGCAGACATCAATGTGCTCAAGCACGCCAAGCCTATTGCCAACGCTTGTAGTAGTTGTCTGAGTCCCAGATTTTTCATTCTTAGTCTTCCGCGCTAAAAAGCGTTGAGTTCATATGTTAGCAATACGCTATAATTATCACTAGAAGCAGTTCACATACTGCGTCACACTATTTCTGTAGGTTTTCACGACTATGTCAATTTTACAAATTCTGGAATTTCCTGACCCCAGACTAAGGAAAATAGCCGAGCCCGTTAGTGTTTTCGACGAAAAGCTAGAAGTCTTGATCGAAGATATGCTCGAAACGATGTATGAAGCCGAAGGTATCGGGCTCGCTGCAACTCAGGTAGACGTTCATAAACGTCTATTGATTATAGATGTATCGGAGAATCGGGATAGTCCGCAAGTATTTATTAATCCTGAAATCAAAATTCTTGAAGATGAGTTATCCGAATATGACGAAGGCTGTCTCTCAGTCCCTGGTTTTTATGAAACCGTATCTCGACCTCGGATGCTAAAGATAACAGCACAAGACGCCAAGGGCGAGAAATTCGAGCAAACTGCCGAAGACATTCTAGCGACCTGTATCCAGCACGAGATAGATCATCTCGATGGCAAGTTATTCGTCGACTATCTCAGCATTTTGAAGAGGCAGCGAATTCGCTCTAAGCTCCAGAAAGAGCTAAATAAGTCTGCCTGAATTAATGAAAAACTTACGAATCTGTTTTGCGGGAACACCTGCTTTTGCTGCTGCGCATCTGCAAGCATTGCTAAAGGCGGGCCACCATGTGGTCGCAGTCTACACGCAGCCTGATCGCCCCGCTGGCCGCGGCAAGAAATTACAAGCTAGCCCCGTCAAACTAACCGCTCTTGAGAATGGGCTCCCCGTTTTTCAGCCATCGACTCTACGACCCTTGGAAGAAACTGAAACGTTAGCCTCGCTCAATAGTGACTTGATGATCGTGGTTGCGTATGGGCTTATTCTTCCAAAAAGAATACTCGATGTTCCAAGACTTGGTTGCTTGAACGTACATGCATCATTACTACCCCGCTGGCGAGGCGCAGCTCCGATTGAACGTTCATTGTTAGCGGGCGATAAAGTGTCAGGTGTCACTATTATGCAGATGGACGAAGGCCTGGATACTGGCGCCATGCTGTACAAAGAGACTGTGGAGATTACTTCTACGGACAACCGCATCGATCTAGAAGAGAAACTACAAATAGCGGGCCAAACAGCACTTCTAAAAACTCTTAGCAACCTAGAGCGGTTTCAATATGATTCCATGATTCAGAATGATGAGGATAGCAATTACGCGGCGAAGTTAGAAAAGTCCGAGGCGTTTATTGATTGGCGCCTGAGCGCGCCGGAAATTGATCTTCAGATTCGCGCGGGTATAGGAAGAAACCCCGCCTATACGATATTGAGCGATCAGCGTCTGCGCATTCTCGAAGGTTCTGTGTCCATGAATAATTCCAATGCCAAGGCAGGTCAGATAGTGGAAAGCGTAAAAACGCATTTCTCTGTAAGTTGCGGTTCTGGAACACTCCAGGTACAACGAGTACAACTTCCAGGCAAGAAACCCGCATCTGTAAAAGACATTAACAATTCGCGTCCGGAATTATTTTCTCGCGACGTTACATTTACCTGTGAGCAACCAAAATAGAATGAGCAATAGCCGAGCCATAGTTGCCAAGATACTTTGTTCCCTGCTTAACGATCGCGGCTCACTGAATACCCTGCTGGGTAATCACAAAGATCATCCAGAGTTTAGTCTGATCCAAGAGAGCAGTTACGGTTGCTGTCGCTGGTACTTCGCTTTGGAGTCCCTACTCGAGCAGTTGCTAAACAAGCCGCTCAAGAAGCAGGATTTGGACATTAAATGTCTAATGATTTGTGCACTCTATCAATTGAGAGAGCTAGAGGTTGCGGAATATGCCGTTATCAACGAGTCAGTTTCTGCAGTCCTTATCTTCAAGAAGCCTTGGGCGAAAGGCTTGGTTAATGCCGTCTTGCGTGGCTATCAGCGCAAAAAAGACGAACTAGAGAAAGCTTTGACTGCAAGCCAGCCCAATGGAGATCTGGCATTTCCAAGTTGGCTAGACTCAGAAATTCGCGGTCAGTGGCCAGAACAAGCGTTATCTATATTCCACAACAGCAACCAGCGCCCTCCGATGACCCTGCGGGTTAACCTCGCTAAAAATTCCCGAGAGCAATATCTTGAATCACTAGCACAAGCTGGCATTGGCGCAACTGCCGGAGGCTTGAGTGACTCCGCTGTGTATCTCGATAAGCCAACCCCCGTCACCGACTTGCCAGGATTCGTTGAAGGGAAGGTAAGCGTACAGGATGAGGCTTCACAGCTTGTGCCTAACCTGCTTCAGCTCGAGCCAGCTCAGCACGTTCTCGATGCTTGTGCCGCTCCGGGCGGTAAGAGCTGTCACATACTTGAAAGTGAAGACTCACTTACTCGGATGACCTCTATAGACATTAGTCAATCAAAGCTGGACCGAATACGAGAGAATTTTGATAGGCTAGGGGTCGAGTCGAACTTGGTGGCTGCAGACGCCAGTGAATTAGAGACTTGGTGGGACGGCATACAATTCGATCGCATTCTTCTAGATGCCCCGTGTTCAGCAACTGGCGTCATTCGCCGACATCCAGATATCAAATTGCTAAGGAAGCCCGAGCAAGCCAAATCCCTGGCAGAAATTCAGTCAACCCTGCTGACTAAACTGTGGACTTGTCTCAAGCCTGGAGGCCTATTGCTCTATACCACTTGTTCTCTGCTACGGCAGGAGAACGAAGAGACTATTCAACGTTTTCTCGATTCTACTGATAGCGCTAAATATGAAGCCATAACAGCCGATTGGGGAGTAGAATGTGCTTTTGGTAGGCAGCTTCTGCCAGGTACAAACTCAGGCCCTGATGGTTTTTTCTACGCGGTATTACAAAAACAGTAACGAAAAGAGTTAGCGTAGAATTTCTAGATTCACTTGTTCGATCAATAATGTAAGGCCAGCATGAAAATAATTATCCTCGGCGCCAACCAGGTGGGCAGCACCCTAGCCGAAACCCTGGCGAATGAGGCGAACGACATAACGGTTGTCGATGCAGACACCGAGAAGCTGCGCGAACTCAAAGACCGTATCGATATAGGCACCGTAGCTGGTCATCCGTCTTTACCTGACGTTTTGGAGAAAGCAGGCGGGCATGACGCGGACATGATCATTGCGGTAACCGAGAGCGACGAGATTAATATGGTCGCCTGTCGTGTGGCCTACTCTCTGTTCCAAACTCCAAAGAAGATCTGTCGCATTCGCTCCTCTTCCTACCTTGTTTCAGATAAGTTATTCGGCCAACACGGCATTGCTGTTGATACTGTTATCAGTCCAGAATTAATTGTCTCTAGCGACATCGAGCGCTTACTTGACCTGCCTGGCTCATTACAGGTATTGGACTTTGCCGATGGTAAAGTGCAGCTCGTTGCTGTGAAGGCATACTACGGCGGACCACTCGTTGGCCAAGAAATTCGTTTACTACGCCAACACATGCCATCAGTGGACACTCGCGTTGCGGCGATCTTTCGCAAGGACCGCCCAATAATCCCCGAGGGCTCGACTGTTATCGAAGCAGATGATGAGGTCTTTTTCGTAGCAGCACAGGAAAACATACGTGCATGCATGAGCGAACTGCGGCGCATGGACAAGCCCTATAAGAGATTGATGATCGCCGGTGGCGGAAACATCGGAATGCGCCTAGCTGAGAGTGTTGAGGATCGTTATCAAGTTAAAATTATTGAGAGAGACTTTGATCGATGTTCTTTAATCTCTGAAACACTTAATCACGCTATTGTGCTAAACGGTGAAGCATCCCAGCGCGACCTACTAATTGAAGAGAACATTGCTGATACCGATGTATTTCTCGCGCTTACTAACGACGACGAAGCCAATATCATGTCCTCCCTTTTAGCTAAGAGGCTAGGCGCTAAGAAGGTCATGGCGCTTATTAACAATTCCGCCTACGTCGATCTCGTCCAAGGTGGAGAAATTGATATCGCCATTTCTCCACAACAGGCAACGATCGGAAAACTCCTAGCACACGTTCGACGCGGTGATGTAGTAAATGTACATTCTCTACGCAGAGGGGCCGCCGAGGCGATGGAAGCAATCGCTCATGGCGATGAAGCTTCATCGAAAGTAGTAGGCAAGGCTATCGAAGATATCGACCTGCCGGAAGGTACAACAATTGGTGCGATTGTGCGCAACGATGAAGTACTCATCGCCCATGACAACACCGTCGTCGAGCCTGACGATCACGTGATCTTGTTCCTTGTAGATCGCAAACGTATTCCTGAAGTGGAACGGCTGTTCCAAGTTGGTTTCAGCTTCTTCTAAAGGCTACGAAAACTATGCACGCCTCAATCATCATAAAAATATTAGGTATATTGCTAATGCTCTTTAGTGCATTAGGCAATCTGCCGCCTCTACTCGTCTCATACATTTATGCTGATGGCATGGCGAGCGTCTTTACAGATTCGCTACTTATTATTTTTAGCATTGGTTTTTTGATGTGGCTTGCAACCGTCAGGTCACATGCAGAGCTCGGCACACGAGACGGTTTTTTAGTCGTAACTCTATTTTGGGCAGTATTAGGTATCGCAGGCTCCTTGCCATTTATCTTCTCCTCTGCGGTAGAGCTGTCGGTAACTGATGCGGTGTTCGAATCACTTTCTGGGCTTACCACAACCGGCGCAACCGTGATATCCGGTCTCGATGATTTACCAAAATCGATTCTATTCTATAGGCAGCAGTTACAATGGCTGGGCGGAATGGGCATCATTGTGCTAGCCATGGCATTGCTGCCGATGCTTGGTATTGGTGGGATGCAGCTCTACCGAGCTGAAAGCCCTGGGCCTGTAAAAGACAATAAGTTAGTACCTCGACTTGCGGAAACGGCGAAGGCGCTTTGGTATATTTATCTCACGCTGACGGTTGTTTGTGCGCTCGCCTACTGGATTGCTGGCATGGATCTATTCGATGCGATTAGCCATAGCTTCACCACCGTTGCCATTGGCGGCTTCTCTACTCATGACCTTAGCCTAGGCTATTTCGACAATCCAGCCATTGAAATAATCGCCATTATATTCATGTTTATCGCGGGTGTGAATTTCGCATTGCACTTTACTGCTTGGCAGAGAAGGAAGATTGGTCACTATCTTTTTGATCCAGAATTTAAATTCTACGCATTTATTCTAGTATCCGTATCGGTAGTCACCGTTGTAGTGCTGTATTTTTCGGATGTGTATTCGAGCCTATTTGAGGCTTCGATTAAGGGCGTTTTTCAAGTTGTGTCCATGGCGACGACGACTGGATTCGCAACAGCCGATTTTAATTCATGGCCCCTGTTTTTACCCTACGTGCTTCTCTATGCAGCCATCATCGGTGCCTGTGCCGGCTCTACCGGTGGCGGTATGAAAGTCATACGCATTCTGTTGATTTTTAAGCAAGGCTTTAGGGAAGTGCAGCGATTGATTCATCCCCGCGCCGTTATACCAATCAAACTCGGTGGGCAGCGTGTCTCGGATCGGATAGTAGAATCTGTCTGGGGTTTTTTCGCCGTATATGTAATGGTATTTATGGTTATGCTTCTAGCACTGCTAGCTACAGGTCTAGATATTGTTACAGCCTTCAGTGCCGTAGGTGCATGCTTAAATAATCTAGGCCCGGGTCTCGCCGAAGTTTCGGTGACTTACGGGCAACTTTCTGCGGCGGCAAAATGGATATTGTGTTTTGCGATGTTATTGGGGCGGCTGGAGATTTTTACTTTGCTAGTTTTATTTACGCCTATGTTCTGGAAAAGATAGGTTTTCGTTATCCTATCAATTACGAGCTAACGGCTTAACTTATGGATATTTATCAAGTTAGGCAGTACATGAATAGTTAATTAGTAAATCTTTTTGCCCTTCGGCTGTTTTCGAAACCGTTTATATTCCCACTGATATTGCTCCACTGCCATGAGTACACAGTCTTCTACAGATTTATTGAGCCCGCGGATAGATTGGGATAGGTTTTCATCGTAGATCATTGAATCCGCCTCTCGAATAGTTAACTTAAAACCTCTCCCTTTCGGTAGACGTACCACATAGCCACAGAAAACTTTGGCCTGCGACCGTGCCACAAGCTTGCTTACCAGTGTCATTGTTAACGCCTGTTCACCAAAAAATTCGCCGAACTCTCCTCCTTTTTCATTCGGCACTTGATCAGGCAAAACACCAACCAACTCCCCTCTCTTTAACGCCTTGAGTAGCATTGAGACTCCCTTTATGTCGGTCGGTGCAAGCTTCAATCCGCCGCGAGACCGAACTCGTCGCAGCAAGCGATCAAGCGCAAGTAGCTTCGGTGGCTGATACATGAAAGTCGATTCAATATTCCAACTGACATACATAGCGAATATCTCCCAATTGCTCAAGTGGGGTGTCAACAAGACGATGCCCTGATTGTTGTTTGCAGCTTCTTGGAAGCTCTCAAACCCTTCGGTCTCAGTAACGAGCGAACAAGTCTTTTCTATCGGTAACATCCACGATTTGCCCATCTCCATGGCCGTACTCGCCGTGCTGGTCAGGCTCTCTTTCGCAAGACGTGAGATTTCTTTGGCCGGCAAATCAGGAAAACAGACTTTTAGATTCTTTAATGTCGTCTCTCGCGCTCTATTGGGAAGGTAATAGAGCGTTGCTCCCCAGATAGAGGCTAATCCATGGACGACCCTCAGTGGCAAATTCGCCGTTATAAAGAGGAAAGAGAGTAGGAAATAATATTTAACTGTGGCGATAATGATTTCTCATTTAGATAGGTAGGTCGATAGAATTAGGGGGAGATGGAAGCATAATTTCTGTGTAGAAACAATCGGCCGGGTCTTTGTCACTATCCCCTTATCTAGCCCGCAGGTGGATTATTTCGGGATAATCGAGGATAATTGCAAGCCTCTGACTTTATAGTCATTTAACAATACAGACCATTCTAATCTATCCAAGCAAACCGGCCAACGCGTGAACAAGAATTTAGACAGTAGCACCTTTCAAGGACTCATTTTTGCCTTACAGCAATTTTGGGCTGATCACGGATGCGTCATTATGCAGCCACTCGATATGGAAGTCGGTGCAGGGACGTTCCACCCGGCTACTTTTTTGCGAGCCATCGGTCCCGAGTCTTGGAATACAGCTTTCGTTCAACCCTGTCGTCGGCCTACTGACGGCCGTTATGGAGAGAACCCGAATCGGTTGCAGCATTATTACCAATTTCAGGTTCTTCTGAAGCCCTCTCCAAAGAACATCCAAGAACTCTACCTTGATTCATTACGCTCTCTAGGTATAGATATGTCGGTACACGATATCCGATTTGTCGAAGACAATTGGGAATCTCCAACTCTCGGCGCATGGGGGCTAGGTTGGGAAGTATGGCTCAATGGAATGGAGGTAACGCAATTCACTTACTTCCAACAGGTAGGTGGACTTGAATGTTACCCCGTAAGCGGAGAAATTACGTACGGCATCGAGCGAATCGCCATGTACCTCCAAGGTGTCGACAGTATCTATGACATTGTATGGACGGATGGCCCTGATGGCGTAGTTACCTATGGGGATGTTTTTAAACAGAACGAAGTAGAGATGTCCGCCTTTAATTTTGAGCATGTTGATGTTGATATTCTTTTTCGCAATTTCGATGATAGCGAGCGGCAATGTGAGGTTCTCATTGAAAAACAACTAGCGTTGCCTGCCTATGAGCAAGTGCTAAAGGCCTCTCACTATTTCAACTTACTCGATGCCAGGAATGCCATCTCGGTGACAGAGCGACAGCGCTTCATCCTTCGTGTGAGAACACTCGCGCGCGCAGTGGCGGAAGCCTATTACTCGAGCCGGAAACAGCTCGGTTTCCCGCTAGCAAGCGAAGCGCTCCGTAAGGAATTTTTGGAAAAATAGTCATGTCGAAACA
>TARA_B110000037_G_scaffold105356_1_pt1 | contig 12867 bp, 11 predicted proteins | sample TARA_B110000037 | Tara Oceans TARA_B110000037 (sample SAMEA4397196) | marine metagenome | biome: Polar Biome; feature: [MIX] marine epipelagic wind mixed layer (ENVO:01000061); material: water (ENVO:00002006), including particulate matter (ENVO:01000060) such as... | depth 10-100 m
ACTAAATCAAAAGTTGTAAAATCTGTCAATTTTAAAAAAGTTGATAAAAACATTTTATTAGGAAAGTTAGATTATAAAAAAGACACTAATTTCAGTATTGTAAATACTAAATACTCTTCAAAAACAATCTACCTTAGGAATGAAGTGTTGCTAAAGTTTGATGAAATGTACAATGCTGCACTTAAGGATGGTATAAAGCTTTTAATAATTTCAGGTACAAGAAGTTTCAATCATCAAAAACATATTTGGGATAGAAAATGGGCTAAAAACATTATGAAAATGGATAGTATAAGTACAATAAAAGAGATTTTGAAATATAGCTCTATGCCTTCAACTTCAAGACATCATTGGGGAACGGATATAGATTTAAATAATTTACAAAATAGTTATTTCGAAAAAGGAGAAGGAAAAAAAATATTCGATTGGTTGGTTAAAAATGCATTTAAATATGGATTTCACATGACCTATGATAACCAAGAAGAGTCGAAAAGAACTGGATATAAAATGGAAAAATGGCATTGGTCATATATGCCAATATCTGAGCAATATTTACTCCAATTTAGTCAAGATATTAAGTATGAAGACATTTGCTCTTTCAAAGGATCGAAGTTTGCCTGTCATGAAGATATTGATATAATTAAAAACTTTGTTAACGGAATAAATACTGACTTTAAAAAAACAATAAATGTTACTGAATAGGATTTGGGTGGCTTTGATTGCCATAGCTATGATTATGGCCTGTGGAAAAGCATTTGTTTTTCATGAATTTGACATTTTCAAACTCATGGTTGAAAATCTTTTTGAAAGCGTGAAAAATGGTTTTGAAATGGTTATTTATCTCACTGGCGCTCTGTGTCTATGGATGGGGATTATGAATATTGGAGAACAAGCAGGAATTGTTTCTTCTCTTTCTTGGTTTGTTTCTCCTCTTTTTTCTAGATTATTTCCTGAAATTCCAAAAGGACATCCAGCTTCTGGTGCCATAATGTTGAATTACAGTGCTAATATGTTAGGGTTGGACAATGCTGCAACACCAATTGGTCTAAAAGCTATAAAACTCTTACAAGATTTAAACCCATTAAAAGATACTGCAAGTAATGCTCAAATTATGTTTTTAGTCCTAAATACTTCTGGCTTAACTATTATACCTGTAAGCATTATTGGCTATCGTGCAATGGCAGACGGAGCAACTGATCCAACCATTGTTTTTTTACCAATTTTATTTGCTACATTTTTCGCAACTCTAACTGGCTTAATTCTAGTTTCAATAAAACAAAAAATTAACCTTTTTGATAGGGTGATTTTCACATATATTGGAGGATTAAGTTTCCTTATTTTTGGATTACTTGCTTGGTGCATTTACTCACCAGATTCTGTTAATTTTATATCCTCATTTGTAGGGAATTTCATATTACTTATTACCATAACTGGTTTTGTGATTTATGGTTTTGTAAAAAAAATCAATGTCTACGAAAGCTTTGTAGAAGGAGCAAAAAGCGGATTTGATATTGCACTTAGTATTCTTCCTTATGTCATCGCTATTCTTGCTGCTGTTTCTCTTTTTAGAACATCAGGTGCAATGCAATCCTTATTCAAAGGAATAGAGTATATTTTGGTATTTGTTGGAGTAAATTCAATAGAGTTTATAGATTCTCTTCCTGTAGCTTTTATGAAGCCTTTTAGCGGTCCGGCTGCAAGGGCATTGATGCTAGAAATTTTCCAAACTAACGGAGTTGAATCTTTTGTTGGAAGACTTGCTTCTACTTTTCAAGGGTGCTCTGATACAACCTTTTACATTTTAGCGGTTTACTTTGGTTCAGTTAAAATTAAAAAAATTCGTTATGCTGCTTCAGTAGGATTAATTGCTGATTTTGTAGGTATTATTTCCTCCATTTTCTTAGCTTATATTTTTTATACTTAGTATTCCAACAATTATTTCCTTACAATTTTAACAAAGAAAGCTATATTTGAAAAAAAATTACTTTGAGCTGTAAAAGAGAAAAATATTTTAAGCGTACACTAGGATTTTCATCAAAGTTTTCTAATGATATTCCTCTGGTTGTTTTTATTACAACTATTGTTTTGACAATGATGTTATCTTGTTCGGAGTACAATAAAATTCTTAAAGGATCTGATTATAATTTGAAGTATGAAAAGGCTTTGGAGTACTATGAAAATAACCAGTGTTATAAATCCTTGCCATTATTAGAAGAACTAATGTCTTATTTTAGAATGACAAGTAAGGGGGAAGACGTGTATTATTACTATGCTCAAAATCAATACTGCATGGGTGACTATTATCTTGCTGGGTATTATTTTAAAAGATTTGTAAAAAACTTCCCTCAAAGTTCGAGAGTGGAAGAATGTGCATTTAATTCTGCTATTTGTTTAATGATGAATTCTCCGGATTATTATTTAGACCAAGATGAAAGTTACAAAGCAATTGATGAATTTCAATTATTTATGAGCAAGCATCCTAACAGCTATTTAATAGACAGTTGCAATAAAATGGTTAGTAATTTAAGGAACAGGTTAGAGCTTAAAAGTTTTGAAAAAGGCAAACTTTATTACAAAATGGAAAAATTCAGATCAGCTACCATTGCCTTGAACACCACTATTTCTGAATTTCCTAATACTAATTTTAAGGAGGAAATACTTTTTTTAATATTAAAATCCAACTTTTTATACGCTTCAAACAGTGTAGACTCAAAAAAAATAGAAAGATTTGAAGAATCGATTAAATCTTATTATAGTTTTGTGGATTCTTTTAAAAACAGTAAGTTTGCAAGAGAAGCGGAAAGCTTTTACTTATCAAGCTTGAAAGAATTAGAAAAACTCAAAATTTAACAAATGGCATATAAAGATAGTACCGCAGAAAGAACTACAATTACAAGAAGTCTTAGAGAACTAGAGACAGAAACTAGTAATATCTACGAAACAATAACTGTTTTATCTAAAAGATCCAATCAGATTAATGTTGAAATGAAGGAGGAACTTAATCAAAAGCTAGATGAGTTTGCTACTTCCACTGATAATCTTGAAGAAATATTTGAAAACAGAGAACAAATTGAAGTTTCGAGATACTACGAAAGATTGCCAAAATCTGGCGCTATTGCTATTCAGGAGTTAGAAAATGATAAAATATTTTGGAAATCTCCTGAAAACGAAGATTCCAAAGAATAACATTTTTCATGCTAAGTGGCAAAAATGTATTACTAGCTATCACTGGAAGTATAGCAGCATACAAATCAGCCTTTTTAATTAGAGAATTTATAAAAAATGGAGCTTTTGTAAAAGTTATTGTTACAGAATCTGCATTACAATTTGTAACCACTGTTACATTATCTACTTTATCCAAAAATCCGGTTTATAAAGATTTTATAAAAGACGATAATACTGGGGAATGGAATAACCACGTCGATCTTGGTTCTTGGGCAGACTTAATGGTCATTGCCCCTGCTACGGCAAATACAATATCTAATTTAGTTTCTGGAAGAGCTAATAGTTTCTTTTTATCCACATTTCTTTCTTGTAATGCACCTGTTTTTGTTGCCCCTGCAATGGACTTGGATATGTTTAAAAATAAATCAACTCAGACAAATATTCAACTATTAATAGATAGATCGTTAAATGTTATTGAACCAAAGGAAGGTGAGTTAGCTAGTGGATTAGAAGGGAAGGGTAGAATGGAAGAACCCGATGAAATAGTAACTTTTATAAATAATTATTTTCTTGAAAAAGCAACTTTAAAAAACCTAAATATTTTAATTTCTGCTGGTCCCACATACGAAGCAATAGATCCCGTACGTTTTATAGGTAATCATTCAACTGGAAAAATGGGATATGCCTTAGCAAACGAAGCTCAAAAAAGAGGAGCAAATGTTCAACTGATATCTGGTCCTGTCAGCTTGAAAACACCAGAGAATGTCGAAAGAATAGACGTTAAGTCAACTTTAGAAATGAAAAACGAGATTACAAAAAGATTTGGCAAAATAGATGTTTTAATAATGAGTGCTGCTGTTGCTGATTATGAACCAAAAAATCCAGCTTTAAATAAAATCAAGAAACAAGACCAAGAAATAAGTATTCAACTTAAAAAAACACCAGATATTTTAAAAGCTTTAGCAAAAAGTAAAAAGAAACAAATAGTGATAGGTTTTGCTCTTGAAACAGAGAATGGGATTGAGAATGCCTATGAGAAAATGAAAAGAAAAAATCTGGATGCAATTGTTTTAAATTCTTTATCAGATGTTGGTGCTGGTTTTGGTCATAATACCAATAAAATAACTTTGATAACACCATCAGAGGAAAGAGAGTTCGAATTGAAGACAAAAGATCTAGTAGCAATAGATATTCTAAATTTTGTGGAGGAATGTATTTGAGAATTAAACTTATACTAATAGTTGCTTTAGGATTCTCTAAATTATCTATAGCTCAAATATTTAATTGTGAAGTCCAAGTTATAGCACCTACACTTCAAAATAATCCTGCAAATGAAGAGATTTTTTCTTCTTTAAAAAATGCAATGATAGAATACATCAATTTTGGTTACAATTGGACCAATGACAAGTTTGAACAGCAGGAACAGATTGATGTTTCATTTTTATTAACCCTTAATTCAAAGTCAGGAAATGACTTTTCAGGAAAACTTCAAATAACGTCTCAAAGACCAGTCTTTAATTCGGATTACAAGTCATTATTAATGAGCTATATCGATAAAAATGTGACTTTTAAATATATTAGGAATTCCCCTATTCAATATTTTGAAGGACAGCATGTAGATAATTTAGCCGATATTTTGGCTTATTATATATATATAATTCTGGGATACGATTACGACTCTTTTTCCATGGAAGGAGGAACTCCATATTTTAATAAAGCAGATCAAATTTTAAGTATTTGCCAAAGTGCATCAGAGCCTGGGTGGAAGGCTCCAGCAGGGGATGGAAGTAACAATAGGTTTTGGCTTATACAAAATGCTTTACAGCCTCAATTTTCCTCACTAAGAAAGTCTTTTTATAATTACCATATTAAGGGTTTAGACCAGTGCTACCTTAATAGAGACACATGTATTGAAGAAATTACTACCTCGATAAGTGATTTGTTAGAAATTCATAAGAGCAGACCCTCTTCTTTAAATATGCAATTATTTTTCAATGCCAAATACGAAGAATTAATTAAAATCTATTTACCCACTTCTCCAACTACAAAAAATAAAATTTATAATCTAGTTTCCGAATTAGACCCCTCTAGAATAAAAGCATATAATAAATTGAAGTAAATTTAGTCATGGATAAATTCAAAGGAACAGGTGTTGCATTGGTAACTCCATTTAATTTAAATGGAAAAGTTGATTACAACGGTTTACAGAAATTAGTAGAATTTCAGATCAAAAATGGAACAAATTATTTAGTTGTTCAGGGAACTACGGGGGAGTCAGTTACTTTAAGCGTAGAAGAAAAAATTGCTGTACTAGATTATATTATAGAGATAAATGCTGGTAGACTTCCTATTTTATTGGGTGTTGGAGGAAATAATACTTCTGCTGTTTGTGAAAGTATAAAGTTTTTTTCAAACTATAAAATTGATGGATTTCTCTCTGTAAGTCCTTATTATAATAAGCCATCTCAAGAAGGTATTTATGAGCATTTTAAATGCATCTCTAATGCATCCAATCTTCCAATTATAATTTATAATGTACCTGGAAGGACAAGTTCTAATATATCCTCAGACACAACGGTTAAACTAGCAAAGGATTTTAAAAATATTATTGGAGTTAAAGAAGCCTCAGGCAACCTAGAGCAAATAATGAGAATTATTTTAAAAAAACCTGATAATTTTCTAGTAATTTCTGGAGATGACGCACTTACTCTTGCACATATTTTGGTCGGTGGAGATGGAGTAATTTCCGTAGTTGCCAATGCTTTTCCTAAAAGATTCTCTACTATGGTTGATGCAGCTTTGAACCAAAATTTGGATTTAGCTAAAGAAAAACATTATGAACTATTTGAGATAATTCATTATTTATTTGTAGATGGAAATCCTGCTGGAATTAAATACTTGCTAAAACTAATTAATATATGTTCTGATTTTGTGAGATTACCTTTGGTTGGCATAAAAGAGGAAACAGCTAAGAAACTTTACAAGCTCACAGCTTCAATTGACGATACTTTAGTTTAAACTAAAATAGTATTAGAGAAATAGCTAATATCCCAAATCCAACACCAATCCATTTGTAAAAAGAAACTTTTTCCTTGAATAGGATTACAGATAATATAGTACATAGTACTATGACACCAATATTTACAATTGGAAAAACTTGGTAGGAACTAAATAAATCATTTTTTAAAGATTTTATGAAATAAAGCAGGGTCAAATAGTTTGGGATTCCAAGGGTAATTCCCCATAAAATACTTTTTTTATTCATCTTAAAATTTGAAGTTTTAATTTTGTAAAAAATGTATAAACCACCGGCTAATCCTGCGGAAAGGAATGTCAATGTGAAGAAAAGATTCATATTGTCACTATTTAAAATATTTTTTTGAGCCCAGTTTAATATACCGTCTGCTAATCCTTGACCAATAAAAAGAAGCGAGAGGATTAACATATTTACTTGGCTTAGTTTTTTACTTTTTTTATCTTCTTTAGAGGAAAATATAATTGCTCCAAGTGCAAGAAATATTCCTATTACTTTAATCATGGTAACTTCTTCTTTAAATAAAATTAACCCAATTAAAATGGGGATAATCATGGACATTTTATTGGCAATTGTACTTAAGGTAATCCCAATTTTTTGAGCTGTAAAAGCATATAAATTAAAAGTTATTACAAATAGAACTCCAACAATTAAAGAACAAGTGAGAAGATTTAAATTGATATTACTTTTAAGTTCAATAATGCTGTTTTCTATTCGATAACTGAACAATGCTAATATTCCGGCAGTAAAATAGTTGAAAGTAATGGCTGTAAGATTGTTTACGCCTATTTTGTCAAAATATTTAAACAACATAACCATCGCAGAGAATGTTGTAATGGTTATAATTAGATTAATCATTAAAATACTTAAGTAAAATATCTTGATCTATTGTGTCTTTATATGTCCATTTTCTATTTATTAAAGGTGATTTTAATCCATTTTTAAATATTTTATTTCCAATAATTACTCTTGCTTCATCCCAGTAATTATTATTTATAAAACTTGTTAATGTCTTGAGTCCTCCTTCAACTATTAAAGAAGTTATTTCAATTTTATATAAATAATTTAGTAAACTATAAATCATGTCTTTTTCACTGCATTTTAAGTAAACTATATTGTTATTTTTTTTATCTAAAGTTAAATTGGCAATTATTGTTTTAGAACTTTCATCAAAAATATGGTATTGAGAACCCAATTTAAGATTGGAATCCAAAATTACTCTTACAGGATTTCTTCCCTTAACTTCTCTTACAGTGAGTTTTGGATTGTCATTTTCTACTGTCGTCCTTCCCACTAAGATAGCATCCTCCTCAGCTCTCCATTGGTGTACTAAGGTTTTGGAATTCTCAGTACTTATCCAATTAATCCCTTTTTTATTTCCATCTCTAATAAAGTCCATAAAACCATCTTTAGTTTCCGCCCATTTAAGGATTATATAAGGTCTGTTTTTTTTGTGATAAGTGAAAAATCTTTTATTAAGAGCTAAACATTCTTTTTTTAGTAAACCTACTTTGATAATGATATTGTTTTCTTTGAGAAATTTAATTCCTAATCCATTTACTTTCTTAGAAATATCTTTGCTTCCAATTACAACACTAGAAATACCTACTTTTACTATAAGTTCACAACAAGGTGGTGTTTTTCCGAAATGAGAACATGGTTCTAGGTTTACGTATAGGGTTGCTCCGAGAAGTTCATTTTTGTTTTTCACCATATTAATGGCATTTACTTCAGCATGGTTTTCTCCATATTTTTGATGATAGCCTTCGCCAATAATTTTATTATTGTAAACAATTACACATCCGACCATGGGGTTTGGTGAAACTAACCCTGCTCCCTTTTTACCTAATTCTAGGCATCTTGCCATATATATGTTTTCTTGTTTCAAGATTATAAAAATATATATATTTCTTACTGTAAAATCATACTAGTGTTAATTATTATTATTTGTTCTTGGATAAAACATATAATTCACTATTTTTGTCGCCCGTAAATACTTGATGGTCCAAGTAAATTAACCACTCTTTTGATAGACCATTATCTGAGATACAAAAATATACGCCCTATGGCTGAAGATAAAAAAGAATCAAAAGCTGTCAAAAAAACTGCAGCATCTCCAAAAAAGACTGCACCAAAGAAAGCAGCAACTACTAAAAAGACTACTGCAAAGACTACTGCAAAGAAAGAGACAGCCGCTCCAAAGAAAGCACCTGCTGCTAAAAAGACTACTGTAAAGAAAGAGACAGCTGCACCAAAGAAAGCACCTGCTGCTAAAAAGACTACTTTAAAGAAAGAGACAGCTGCACCAAATAAAGCAGGGACTATTGCCAAGAAAGAGACAGTTACTCCAAAAAAACCAAGAATTACAGAAAAAGCTACCTCAAAAACTATTGAAGACGTTGTTTCAAGTACTGAAAGTTTAGAAACAAAATCAGTTACTCCAAAGATAGAGAAGAAAGTACCTGCTGTTTTTGATTGGGATACTTTTGAGGCTGAAGAAACTGATTCATATTCTGCTGCTGAAAGAACTAAGTTAAATGACATGTATGATGGTACACTTACTCAAATTGAGGAGAAATCATTAATCCAAGGTTTAGTAATTGCCATAACAAAAAAAGAAGTTGTAATTAATATCAATTACAAAAGTGAAGGTGTTGTTCAAAAAAACGAATTTAGATACAATCAAGATTTAGCTATTGGAGATTCTGTTGACCTATATATAGAAAATATGGAAGACAAAACAGGTCAATTAGTAGTTTCTCACAAAACTGCTAGAACACATTTGGCTTGGATAAGAGTTAATGAGGTTTTAGGAACTGGTGAAATTATTACTGGATATGTTAAGTGTAGAACTAAAGGTGGATTAATTGTAGATGTTTTTGGAATTGAAGCATTTTTACCTGGTTCTCAAATAGATGTAAAGCCAATTAGAGATTACGATCAGTTTGTTGGTAAAAACATGGAATTTAAGGTGGTTAAGATCAATAAAGAATTCAAAAATGTTGTTGTTTCACATAAAGCACTTATTGAAGCTGAGATCGAAGAACAGAAAAAACAAATCATGTCTGGCCTTGAAAAAGGACAAGTTTTAGAAGGAATTGTTAAAAATATCACTTCTTACGGTGTGTTTATTGATTTAGGTGGTGTAGATGGTTTAATCCATATCACCGACCTTTCATGGGGAAGAGTCAATCATCCAGAAGAATTGGTTACTCTAGATGATAAAATAAAAGTAGTTATTTTGGATTTTGATGATAATAAGAAACGTATTGCATTGGGTCTAAAACAATTATCTGAACATCCATGGGATTCTCTTAATAAAGATTTAAAAATAGGCGACAAAGTAAAAGGTAATGTAGTTGTAATTGCTGATTACGGTGCTTTTATAGAGATTGCACCTGGTGTTGAAGGACTGGTACATGTTTCTGAAATGAGCTGGAGTCAACATTTAAGAACCGCAAATGATTTCTTAAAAGTAACAGACGAGGTGGAAGCAGTAGTTTTAACCCTTGATAAAGAAGAACGTAAGATGTCTTTAGGAATTAAGCAATTAATTCCAGATCCTTGGGAAAATATTGATAAGAAGTATCCATTAGAATCTAAGCATACATCAAAAGTTAGAAACTTTACCAACTTTGGAGTATTTGTTGAGTTAGAAGAAGGAATTGATGGTCTAATTCATATTTCTGATCTTTCTTGGGATAAGAAGTTCAAACATCCATCAGAGTTTTGTAATGTAGGTGACGAATTAGATGTAGTTGTTCTAGAACTAGATGCCGAAAATAGAAGATTAAGTTTAGGTCATAAGCAACTTCAAGAAAATCCTTGGGATGTTTATGAAACAGTCTTTACAATGAATTCTAGCCATGATGGAACAGTAATAAAGCTTAAAGACAAAGCTGGTATTGTATCTATGGAATACGGTGTTGAGGCTTATTGTCCTGCAAAGCATATGAAAAAAGAAGATGGTTCATATGTCTCTGAAGAAGAGAAAACACAATTTGTAATATTAGAGTTCAATAAAGAATCTAAGAAAATATTAGTTTCTCATACTAAAGTTTGGGGAGAGGTTGAAGCTAAAAAAGCTAAATCAACAGCTTCTAAAACTAGTAGAGCTGTTAGAACAATTAACGATTCTAGAGAAAAAACTACTCTTGGGGATTTAGAAGCTTTATCTGCTCTTAAAGACAAAATGGATAAAGGAAAATAATTTTTTATAATTATATTTTAAAAACCGCTCAATGAGCGGTTTTTTTTTGCTTACATTTAGTCCGTATTATTGATTTAAACAACTAAAATTAATTTAGATAATGAGTGTATTAGTAGATAAAAATTCAAAAGTAATCGTTCAAGGTTTTACTGGTGGAGAAGGAACATTTCATTCAGAGCAAATGCTTGCTTACGGAACAAATGTGGTAGGTGGTGTAACACCTGGTAAAGGTGGTCAAGAACATTTAGGAAAACCTGTTTTTAATACTGTTCAAGATGCCGTGTTGAAAACTGAAGCTAATGTTTCTATAATTTTTGTTCCTCCAGCATTTGCTGCTGATGCAGTTATGGAAGCGGCAGAAGCAGGAATTAAAGTTGTTATTTGTATAACTGAAGGTATTCCAGTTTCTGATATGATCAAAGTTAAAGAATATTTAAGCGATAAAGACTGCAGAATGGTTGGTCCAAATTGTCCAGGAGTTATTTCAGCTGATGAAGCAAAAGTAGGAATTATGCCAGGCTTTATATTTAAAAAGGGAAATGTAGGTATTGTTAGTAAATCAGGAACTTTAACCTATGAAGCAGTAGACCAAGTTACCAAAGTAGGATTAGGACAAACTACTGCCATAGGAGTTGGCGGTGATCCAATTATTGGAACAACTATTAAAGATGCTGTGGAATTGCTAATGAATGATGAAGAAACTCATGGAATTATAATGATTGGTGAGATTGGTGGAAATTTGGAGGCTGAAGCTGGAAAGTGGATAAAGGAAAATGGAACAAAGCCGGTAGTTGCCTTTATTGCGGGTGATACAGCTCCTAAGGGAAGAACTATGGGGCACGCTGGTGCTATTGTTGGTGGAGATAGTGATACAGCTTCTGCAAAAAAAGCAATTCTTAAGGAATGCGGTGTTCATGTAGTGGACTCTCCTGCAGATTTAGGAACCAAAATGTTTGAATTATTATCTTAATAATCCTCTAATTTTTAACTTGCTTTAACAGAGTAGGTTATTGCTATTTTACAATTTTAGTCAATACTCTTCCCCAAGATTTTCTAATAAATTCCTTTGAATCTTGCTTTAGTTCATCAAAATCTGTTGTTTCTATTATTTCCTTGTCAAGTTCTTGAAAACGTTTGTCGGCTTTCATAGCTAAACTATCTACTTGTAACGACATAGTATTAAAGTTTAATAGTTTCAATTTCTCTATGTCTCTTAGTCGAGAAAGTGCTACATACCCTTGTCCTTTTTCAAAAGTCCTGCCAAGGTCAAGTTCAGCTGCGTCCAATGTCATTCCTTGGCTTTTATGTACTGTAATTGCCCAAGCCAGTCGTAAAGGTATTTGCTTGTAAGAGGCTAGAGTGGATCCCTTTTCATCATCTATGCTCCATGATTCTGGTGTAACGGTTATTTTTTCGTTGTCTAATGTTTTTACAATTGGCAATCCTAATTTTGAATAGCCAATGAGTTCTCCAAGCGTTCCGTTAATGAATCCTTTGTCTGGATTATTTTTAACAAACATAACCTTAGCTCCAATTCTAAGAGCCATGTCATCTTGCGCTAGAACGGTTTTCTTTAGTACTGTAATTAAACTCTTATCGCCTTCGGTTTTAGCTTTGAAAAACCTACTTTTTGAAGGTAAATCAGCAAGGTGAGTATTATTTATGAAGTCTACATCCTCATTATGGGTATAGAGTTTTGTTGGCAGAGCATCTTCATGAAAGTTTGTTTTAGATGCTTCTTTTAGTAAGTTAATTGAATTTTGAGAAATTGTTCCTGATCTAATTTCGTTTAATATTAAATTTAACGAATTATCATTTTGTCTGTGCTGTTCGGTCAAATAGCAAACATTAAAATTTGCATTCTGCCAAGCGGTCGACATAAACGCAAACTTATCTGAACTTCGTTCTCCTCTATTTCCGATTGGCGGAAGCTGAAAGAAATCTCCACAAACAACAATTTGTAATCCACCAAAAGATTCGTTGGTATCCAAACAGTGACATAAAACTTTATCAATGGCATTTAGCTGTTTTTTATGCAACATTGAAATCTCATCAATAATTAAAACCTTAGCTTTTTTAAATTGGTCTTTAATATATTTTCGTTTTTTAAGATTGGATAAATCTTTTGACGAAAGTTCGTCTTTTACCCCAATGCCAGACCATGAATGTATGGTAACTCCTTTAATATGTGTAGCGGCTACGCCTGTTGAAGCAGTAACAGCAACATTAACTTTTGCATCTTTTAATTGCTCAATAAATTGATTGAGCACATATGTTTTACCTGTTCCAGCAGAACCAGTTAAAAAAATATTTCTTCCTGATTTTAAATAGGCAAGAGCTTGTTCTTGTGTCATTTAAAGCAAAGGTAGTAATGATCTATAATGTTGTGCAAATAGTCTCGATTTTTGTTAAAGTGAAATAATATATTTCTGAATTGGTGCTTAATGATATAAGTTGATTG
>TARA_B110000037_G_scaffold210414_1_pt1 | contig 12850 bp, 8 predicted proteins | sample TARA_B110000037 | Tara Oceans TARA_B110000037 (sample SAMEA4397196) | marine metagenome | biome: Polar Biome; feature: [MIX] marine epipelagic wind mixed layer (ENVO:01000061); material: water (ENVO:00002006), including particulate matter (ENVO:01000060) such as... | depth 10-100 m
GAGCCGGTCACACTGTCGGGTTGTGGCCGCTTGAAGCCGTTGGCGTCCTCACTGGTCGGATAATAGATCAGCTCGTATTCGTAGAGCTGACCATCACCGCCGTTGTCAAACTGCGAATCGAGGAAGACGTCACCGTAGCGCGCCATCTGTAACAGTCCTCCGCCAGTCAACGATGAGTTTGGTGCGAGTACTTTGACGAAGTCGTAATAGCGGCTGATGACACCGCCGGAGTTCGCGATCATAATGTCGAATAGCAGCTCCCGCTGCCCCGGCGTCTGGCTCTCGGAACGATCAATCGCCACCGAATCGAGCGCGCCGCGGTAGAGCCCGTCCGATGGGAAGCGCACGCTGTAGCCGACGCGCCTGAGGTTGGCGCGCCCACGCTGACTGCTCTTCAATCGCACGCCGCAGCCGTAGTAGATGTCTTCCTCGCGGTCGATGACCGTTGCCTCCAGTCGGTCATTGCTCATCACATTGATCGACCGGTGCTGGAAGCTAGTGTCCGCCGAGGTCATGATGATGCGGAAATTTTGCCAACCGTTTGTCGCCGCCAAACCGTCGTTTACTTGATACATCGCACGCGAGTCCGGACCCGCTTGAGGAAATGTCTGCGTGGCTCCGATCGAGTCGGCACCAGTCAGGTAAAACTGCACGCGCGCGCCGGATGACTGCCCGGGAACCTGTCCGCTATACAATCCGCCCGCGCCACCACCCATGGCGACACTCTGAAATGCTCCACCATTGACCGAGTAAAACAGCGTCATGACCGAGATACCGTCGGGGTCGCGCGCCTTGACTGAGATCGTCGTTTCCTCCCCAGCCGCAGGGACAACTGGCGAGTGTTTCATCCCTGAATACGTCGGCCCGATGTTCACCTCAGCACGCGAATTGGGCGCAGACGGGGTGCCCACATCTCCCGGACGATCGATGAAATTCACGTTGGCACAGCGGTTGAAATAGAGCCGCGTGTGCAGCTGGCGCGAGCCAGACACCCAACGCGCGCGGAACGAGATCTCGTAGACGCGGCCGTTGGAAATCGATGACGCGAGCTTCGTGAAAATCTGGTTATTCATGTGCTCGGTCGCACCCGTGGCGACAATCCGCAGCACCTTGTTCCCAGGGCTGTCGGGATCATCGATAATCTCCCCATGGCGATGGTTGCCGACGAGTTTCCAGGCGGCGGCATTGTCGAAGGTCGTGTCGCTCAGCTTCTGCACCGCACTGCCGTCGGGGTTTTCGATCACGCTGATGTCGTCGATCAGCATCTCGCCATCGGAAAGCAGCCCCATGTTGAACTCGCGCCATTGGTTGTCCGGCCCGCGGCTACTGGCTGCGGTCTCGCGGTAGGTGTAAGTTTTCCACGCCGTTCGGCTGGACTCATCACTAGCTGCCCACGCGACCGCATCGCTATTGTCCGCATCCAAATCGCGCAATTCCAAAGTCGAGCCACCGCCGTCGGGAGCCCCGGGCCAGCGCCCTCCGTCGAAGTATCTGACTTCGTCCACCGGGTTGCGGTTGGCATCACGCAGGAGGACATATTCGCTGGTTCGTGACAGCGAACCCGAGAACTCACCGAGAAGACGACTACTTGGAAAGGCCGCCGTAAACAGGGGGGAGTCACGCGCGATGCAGGCGTGTTCGCCAGCCGCAAGCATAGTGCCCGCTGGAAAGTTAAACGTGATTCCATTGCCAAAGTCCCAGCCACCAAGATCGATGGCACCTGCGCCCCGGTTGGCGATCTCGATCCACTGGTTGTCGGAATTGCGGAACGGAAGCGCCGGAACGCCAGGGAAAATCTGCACGTGCGCGTCGAGCCCGACGCCGAAGACGATGTCACTGCTTCCAGTGCTGCTCTGGTGAACCTCTACCGAGAGCCGGTTCGATCCGAGCACGAGCTGCTCCGATGGAAGTTGTAGGGTGCCGATCCGCGCATTGCCCACGCTCGGGCTGGCGAGCGTTTCTGGACCCACCACCCCAGCGGTCATGTTGAATTCTCCGACACGCACCCCGTTGAGGTAGAACACCGCACCGTCATCAATCTGGTGGGTGAGCTCTAGCGAATCTGCAGAATTGAACACCTGGCTCGAAACCGTGAAATCGGTCTCGAAATAATAGGTCACCGTCGATGAAGAGTAGCCGGCAAGCACCGTCGACAGTGGCGCTGGCAACGTGCTTCTCTCCATACCAATTGGCCCCACCCTCTCTTGCCAATCGCCACCGGCCGGGTGGATTGCCGTGGCCCAGGTGGCGGGAAGATTGGCATCAGCGTCATTGTAGCGCCAGGTGTCCCCCATGGCTACCAGCGATGTCACATCAAATGTCGGCGGCACTCCAGGGGTACCGCCAAGCCCCGGCGGGCTGTAGGCGAGTTCGCTGATCACGATGTCGTCGTTGAATACAAAAGCGTTTGCCGCACCCGCGGTGGCGGCCACTGGGTAGAGCCAGGCGCCCCCTTTACTTTCGGCACGACCACGCAGCCTGCCGGTTACCTGACGACCGTCGAGAACTACCGTCCTAGCGGCATCGTAGAGGAAAAGCTTTTCGCTGTCAGCGGGGCGGAAACCGAGGGTCGTCTCATCGACCACGAGCAGAGCACCGGGGGCCAGTTGCCCAGCCGGCAACTGATACTCGCGCAACGGATCCGCACCGGCAGAGATAGTGATTCCCTCAAGGTCGATGCTCGTCGGGCAAGCGTTGAGCAACTCCACCCAAAAAATCGCCTCTGTCGCTGCCGGTAGTTCATTGAGCACGAGCACGGGTGCCGAACCAGGAGCTACTCCGGCAATCTCCGCGTCCAGTTCCAACCCGAACAGGGTATCGCTGCTACCGAAAGATTCTTGGTGAACCTCGACCGAAATCCGGTTACTTCCCGATACCAGAGAACCGGTCGGTAATGTCGTATCGCCAGACAGCTCGTCAACTTCCACCCCTCTGAGCGCCAGCGTGTTTGCGTCGACCACACCGGCAGGCATGTTCACGCGCAACACCTCGGCGCCATTCAGATAAACCACCGCGCCATCATCAAATCCGTGGCGGAGTTTAAGCGATTCCAATCCCAGCAGTTGCGCCCCGCTGAGGTCAAACTCGCGCTCGTAGTGATAGGTGAGCACGTAGGTGGGGTTGGCGTTCGGGTGATCCAAGGCCGTTCCCAGCGGAATCGTTGCTCCACTCTCGAAACCGATCCCACCTGCCCCAGATTTCCATTCGCCACCAACCGGATGCGCGCTCGCCGCCCAATCCGCCCCCGGATCAGCTGGCGTATCCTTGTATCGCCACACATCGTCGAGGACGAGCAGCCCGACGACCGTCGGCGGAGGTGGCCCACCCGTATTAGGGAAGTTGGTCGTTCCACGCGTGCCGGCGATTTCATTCGAATTGGTCCATCGATCCGATCGCCCGCTAGCAGTGTATGGCTTGCGCTTTGCGAGTGTCGCCCCTGATCCGTCAGCGGCGGCGGGCCAGCGATCGTCATCGGCGAAATCAAGTTCGTCCATGAGTCGCTCGCCCTGATTGTAGAGTCTCAAACGCTCACCACCATTGTCGATGCCCCCTGTGAACGGACCGAATTCGCCAGCTCCAGGAGTCTTGGCGATCACGACATAGCTACCGGGCTGAACAAGAGTCCCGCTGGGAAAGGTGTAACCGATGCCTTCGATCCGCCACCCTGAGATGTCGGTGATGATCCCCATCTGGTTGAACAACTCGATCCATTCGCCGTCCTCACCAGCCCCTGGAGGATTGTACTGAACCTCGTTGAATACCACGACACCGTCTGGTGACGCCGAAACAGGAACACTCAAAAAACTGAGACAACACAGGGCAAGCGCAGCCGAGAGGGGCGAATTTCGGAGAATCATTGTCGTATTATATTACCTCACTATTAGGCAGAGTGACAGCCAAAGGTGCCAGATTTCTAGATCTGCTAGAAATTTACTTTTGAGGCCTCTCACTCGTATGAATCACCTTCCCCCATTGCCTCCCCTTCCGCCTTGTCATTCAGGGGCCTTTTCCTTATCCCCCTTAACACTCCATGAAGATTAAGAAAGCGGTCATCACCGCAGCCGGCCTCCACCAGCAGCACCTCCCCCTTCAGACACTCGTGAGCCCCACGGGCAAGACCAAAACCATCGCAGGCTTTCTGCTCGATGAAATCTTCGCAAACGGGATCGACGCTGCCGCGATCATCATCGCTCCCGGCACCGAAGGTGACTTCTCCTCGGCTGTGGCAGATCACCTCGAAAAGGTCACTTTCATCGAGCAAAGCCAACCTCTTGGGTATGGCCATGCGGTCCTTTGCGCCAAAGAATTCACCGGGAACGACCCCTTCCTTCTCATGATGAATGATCACCTCTATCTCTCCTTTGCCGAGAGATCCTGCCTCGGTCAACTTCTCGCCGTTACCGAACAGGCCGACGGCCCCATTTCCGCCGTCCAACCCACCCATGAAAGCAAACTCCCCTTTTACGGAACGATTGGTGGTTCTCCGGTTGGAGGTCATCACGGACTCTACGAAGTCTCCAACATCCTCGAAAAACCCACTCCCACGGTCGCGGAACAGGAGCTCATCGTTCCCGGTCTCCGCTCCGGAAATTACCTCTGCCTCTTTGGCATGCACGTCCTCACACCCAGGGTCATGAAACACCTCGACAAAGCCTTCTCGGGCGATGGCAATCTTCCCCTCACCCCCAGCCTCGCGGCAACCGCCCGCAGCGAAAAATACCTCGCCTGTGAGATCGAAGGCCTTCGTTTCAACATCGAGGAACCCTACGGACTTCTTCGCGCACAACTGGGCATGGCTCTTTCCGGCAAAGGCCGGGACGAAGTGATGGGAGCCATGATCGAACTCATCGCCGCCACCCGCCGATAACCCCCCTCATCCCGATGCTTATCTCCCTGATCACCGCGGATGATTCCGCCATCCGCGACCGCTCCCTCGCGGAAGCCTGCGTCCCCATGGACACGGCCGCTCTCCTTGCAGAATGCGCCGAGCTCGATTCCTTCCGCCGCGAATCCGATAACCTTTATCACCGCGTCCGCGCCATTTTTTTCCTACAAGCAATCTACCGCTTCCACCTCCCTGGAAAACTCCCAACAGAAGCCACCGGCTCCATTCCCTTTGCAGGCTACGAAGATCTTCTCTGCCGCCACTTCGAGGAGGCCATCGACACCTTCCTTGAGATTCAAGAAAAAGACGGCCCGTGCGACGGTATTGCCTCCGCTCTCGCCGCTGCCTACCACCAACTCGCCTTCCAAACCCTCGCCAATCAGGTTCGTCGCTCGGTGCGCACCGTCCGGGGCAATCAGTGGATGTTTCGCATGGGGCACCCCACCGATCATCCACTTCGCATCCGGCCCGAGCTTCTCCAACAAGACGATCACCTTTACCCGGTCCTCTGCGAACGCACTCCCGTCCGCATGGACCTGACCCACTCAGCTTGGTCAGATATCTTCTTTCTTGGCATGGACTTCCCGCAGGGAGCCCGCGTTGTCAATGTCTCAGTGGATCTCGCCGTTCATGGCCGCGATGACAAACCGAAACCTCCGGTCGAAGCCTACTTCCGTATCATCGATCAACCCATCCTTCGACTCACTAGCATCGATCTCAGAGCCAGCGCAAAAATCACCTCGCTCGCCGACGTCTTCGATTTTGCCAAAGATCACCTTGGCCTTCTCAAGGCAGCTGTCATTGCCTCGGGCATCATTCCTCCGGGCATCGAAGGCTCCGGAAAATCCCTCGCCGACCTCCTCGCCCGCCTCGCCGGTCCAGGACGAGGCATCGAGATCATCTCCTCGGTCAACGACATCCCCAAAGGCTCCCGCCTCGCCGTTTCCACCAACCTCCTTGCCGCCCTCATCAGCACCTGCATGCGTGCCACCGGACAAACGCAATCTCTCACCGGCGAACTCACCGAAAGCGAGAGGCGCATCGTCCTCGCAAGAGCCATTCTCGGAGAATGGATCGGCGGCTCCGGCGGCGGCTGGCAGGACTCCGGCGGCATCTGGCCCGGCATCAAGCTCATCGAAGGAGAAATCGCCGGCGAAGCAGATCCAGAGTATGGTATTTCCAAAGGCCGTCTCATGCCCAAGCACAAGGTTTTCAGTCAGGAGGAAATCCCCGATTCCGCCCGTCAGGCCCTCACCGATTCCCTCATCCTCGTCCACGGCGGCATGGCCCAAAACGTCGGCCCCATCCTCGAGATGGTCACCGAAAAATACCTCCTCCGCTCTAGTGCCGAGTGGAAGGCTCGTCAGGACGCACTCGGACTTCTTGATCAAATCATCGACGCCCTCAGTGAAGGAGACATTCGCACCCTCGGCCGCCTCACTACCGAAAACTTCCGTGGCCCGCTGCAAACGATCATTCCCTGGGCCACCAACCACTTCACAGAAACTCTCATCGCCCGTGTTTCCGAAAAATTCGGCGACGATTTCTGGGGGTTCTGGATGCTCGGCGGCATGTCCGGAGGCGGCATGGGCTTCATCGTTGATCCCTCTCGCAAACAGGAAGCCTTGATCATCATTCACGAAATCATGCTTCAAACGAAGCGCGAGCTAGAGAATGCCCTCCCCTTCGCCATGGACCCCGTCGTCTATGACTTCGACATCAACCCACATGGCACCTTCGGAGCACTCCATCGTGGTGAAGCCGCCCTTCTCCCACCCTCCTACTACCACCTTTCCCTCGGCGGTTCCCTTCGCACTCCCCCTTCTGACCTCTCGCCCACAGCACGCGCCGAGCTCGATCAATTCGCCCGCGCCTGCCGCACCAACCCCGCCTTCTCTTCCTCGGTTAAAGCTCTCTTCGACAGCCTCATCCCACGCGCCCAAGAAGACAGCGAAGAAATCCGCCCCCTTGGTGAACTCCTGAAAAAGAACGGCTTTGACCGCGCCCAACATGAGAAAATCCACAAGGACCTCGTCGAAGGCCGCATCGGGCTCGCCCAGAACCGCCTCCCCGCCAACACAGCCATCAAGGACGTCAATACAGAGGACATCACCGACTTCACCACCTCCTCCCCAATTTCAGCAAATCTCGGACTTGGAGAAAAAGCCCTCGCCAACGGCGAAGTCGGCGTCATTTCCCTCGCTGCCGGAGCTGGATCACGTTGGACCCAGGGCGCCGGAGTCTGTAAAGCCCTCCATCCTTTCGTTCGTCTCGGCGGACGGCATCGCACCTTCGTCGAGACCCATCTCGGCAAGTCCCGCAAACGGGGCAATGAAGCCGGAACCACCATCCCGCACCTCTTCACCACCTCCTACCTCACCCACCAACCCACGCGCGACTTTCTCGACACCGTCAAAGACTACAACTACCCCGGTCCGCTCCACCTTTCGCCCGGGCGCTCGGTCGGTCTCCGCATGGTCCCGACTGTCCGCGACCTTCGCTTTGCTTGGGAGGAAATGCCACAGCAAGTCCTCGACGAGCAACAACAGAAGATGCGCGACTCCGTCCGCACCGCCCTCATCGGCTGGGCCCGTGGAGCCGGCGAAGCATCCGACTACACCGACAACCTTCCCCTCCAGTGCCTCCACCCCGTGGGCCACTTTTACGAAGTCCCCAATCTCCTCCGCAACGGCACCCTCGCCGACCTCCTCACCGAGCGTCCGCAGCTCAAAACCCTCATGCTCCACAACATCGACACCCTCGGTGCCGATGTCGACCCCGCCCTTCTCGGACATCATCTCGCGAGTAATGCCGGACTGACCTTCGAAGTCATCACTCGCCGCCTCGAGGACAGAGGAGGGGGGCTCGCATCCATTAATGGCCGCCCGCGACTTCTCGAAGGCCTTGCCATGCCCCGCGAAGAGGATGAATTCTCCCTCTCCTACTACAACTCCATGACCACTTGGATCGATGTCGACAAGCTCCTCGATCTCTTTGGTCTCACCCGCCACGACATCCTCGCCCGCAATCAGGAAAAGATCACCGAAGCCATCCGCTCCGTCGCTTCCCGACTCCCCACTTACATCACCCTCAAGGAAGTGAAAAAGCGCTGGGGCCACGGACAGGAAGACGTCTTTCCCGTCCTCCAGTTCGAGAAACTCTGGGGCGACCTCACCACCCTCTCCGAGATCGAATCAAAATTCATTGTCGTCCCAAGATCACGAGGACAACAGCTCAAGGACCCCGCCCAACTCGACGCCTGGCTCCGCGACGGCTCCTCCGATCACATCGAGTCTCTTTGTGAATGGTAGTGCAGGCACCCCACCTGTGATAAATCTTATGTCTGAGAAATCCTCCCAAAGCGCTTATCGGGTCATCGGGGATGGAGAGGTCTATCCCATTCTCGTCAGCCCGCGCCCCAATCGGGAAAATCACATTGTGGTGGCATATTCCAACCTATCGACGAAAGCTTATTTGACCAGCGAGTTCCCTCCCGAAATCGCCCAATTCTTCGAGTGATGTTCCGTATGGCTTTGTGAAGCCTTCGACAGTAGTCTCCACCCGTGAACATTTTCCAGGCGACGGGGCGATTGGTCCTGAGCTTTCTCAATTACCTCGGACAACTGGGTCTATTGACGATGGAGATTTTTGCCTCGCTCACCAAAGGTCAAAAACGGTGGCGGCAGATGTGGGAGCAGGTCGCGGAGATCGGGGCGCGATCACAAGTGGTGGTCTGTGTGACGGGAGCATTCACCGGAGCGGTTTTGGCGGCGCAGACCTTGTTTCAATTCAAGCTCTTCGGTCTCGAGACGGCAGGCGGCGGCCTGGTCTCAGTCGCGATGCTTCGCGAGTTGGGCCCAACGATCACGGGACTCATGCTGGCCGGTCGGGTGGGCTCGGCAATGGCGGCTGAAATCGGGACAATGAAAGTGACGGAACAGATCGATGCCCTCCGTTCGATGGCAGTCCACCCCATCGACTACCTTGTCACACCCCGCCTCCTTGCCATGATCATCTCCATCCCTTTGCTGATTGGCGAGTCGGCGGCACTGGGCATGATCGCCTCCTACGTGGTGGGGGTTGAGGTTTTCAAGGTTGAATCTGCCTACTGGATCGCCAACATGCAGAATTACGTCGACATCTCGGACGTCACAATCGCAATGGTGAAAGGAACCTCCTTTGGCATCCTCATCGTCCTCATTTCCTGCGACCGCGGACTCAAGGTAACCAATGGCGCCGTAGGCGTGGGTCGGGGAACCACGGAAGCAATGGTTTATTCCTCACTTGCGATTCTAATCGTCAACTTTTTCCTGACGCTACTCATGCAAATTATTTTTCCAGCCACCCTGTTCGCGACCTAACTCCCTCCTCCCCTCTCACGAAAACCGCGCCCCTGTCGAAACAAGGACGCGGCCACACAAACACACAAAATCAGAGGGGTTAATTTCTGACAAAAAACTATACGAAGCCGGTGAACTCCTTTTTCAAAAACTTCCCGCGTTTGGCATAAATTCCGCTGCCCTTTCCCAATCTCTTCTTAGAATTGACCCTTCTCAAACTACTTCTGAAGTTCACTCATTTCCTTGTTCCATTCGGCGAGGCCTTTTTCGGACTCCGCACGAGTCATCCCTTCGGGCAGGGACCGGAGGCGGGCACTATCTCCGACAAGGAGATCAAGCTTTCCGTCGCCATCCCAATCCGCGAAACAAGGATCACGGTGATCTCCGATGGAGAGAGGCTTGTCGCCCTGCATCACGCGTTCGCTCTTCCGAGAAAATTTGCCCTACCCTTGACAGGTTTGATGATCAAAAACTCCCCCTCCGGTCCTTCAAAAAGATCGGTTTTTCGAATTCAGCCGCAACCGCCGTATGTGGCAAAAGCCCTGACACCGCAGCCAAATTACTTTATATCAGGGTGAAAACGCATGGAAGTGCGAGTTTTGTCTCCTTTTGGTGAAGTCGAACCGAATTGCATTAGTCTTGCGGCCTTTCACCGGGGCCGCTATGTCGCTTCTCGAAATACTTTCGCCATGGAGACCGCCAGCAGCCCCAACATTTCCCCGCTCGACTTCGCGAGCTCGCCAATCAACAAGGCCCTGTCGTCTGAGCAGAAGCTCGGTTACTACCGCCAGATGGTCCGCATTCGACGCTTCGAGACAGCCGCAGCCAAAAATTACTCTCAGGGGAACATTGGAGGCTTCCTTCACCTCTATATCGGACAGGAATCGCTCGCCGTTGGTGCAGCCTCCCTCATGGGAGACCACGATCACATGATCACCGCTTACCGCTGCCACGCCCACGCTCTCGCTGTCGGAATGGGAATGGACGAATGCATGGCCGAGCTTTACGGAAAAGCCACCGGCTGTTCGAAAGGCAAAGGCGGTTCGATGCACTTTTTCGCACCGGACAAAAACTTCTGGGGCGGTCACGGCATCGTCGCCGGCCAAACCCCCCTCGGCCTCGGTCTTGGCTACGGTCTCAAATACCAAGGTCTGGCAGGCTCAGCGCTCTGCTTCCTCGGAGACGGGGCGATCAACCAAGGCGCCTTCCACGAATCACTCAACATCGCCGCTCTTTTCGGGATCCCCGTGGTTTATGTCATCGAGAACAATGGCTACTCCATGGGAACCTCGCAAAAGCGCTCCAGCGCTTACAAAGACTGCCTCGCTCAACGCGCCGACTCCTACGATATGGATTGGGATATCGTGAACGGTGAAGACTTTTACGAAGTCCGCGCCAAGACCCACATTGCGATGGAGCGGGCCCGCAAGGAATCCAAGCCCACCGTGCTTGAGATCAATACTTACCGCTACTACGGCCACTCCGTCGCCGATGCGAACCACAAAAAATACCGCTCACCCGAAGAGATCGAGAAGTATAAGAAAAATCACGATCCCATCAACCTTTGGAAGCAACTCCTCCTCGACGAAGGGATTCTCACCGAGGAGTCAGCGAAAGCGATTGACACCGAGGCCAAGCAGGAAGCTGCTTCCGCCACAAAATTCGCCGAGGACTCCCCCGCTCCCACCATTGAGAGTATCACCGAGGATGTTTACTGGGAGACCGACAATAACACCGAGGCCTCCAAGATTGGGCGTCACTTCTTCAACGATTAATTTTCCAACCATTTCTAAATCATGCGCGAAATCGAATACCGAGACGCCCTAAACGAAGCCTTCGACGAAGAGCTTGCCCGCGATGAAAACGTCGTCCTCATGGGCGAGGAAGTTGCCCAATACAACGGTGCCTACAAGGTCACCAAGGGCCTTTGGGACAAGTGGGGCGACAAACGTGTCGTCGACACTCCTATTTCCGAAGCCGGCTTCATTGGCATGGGCATCGGAGCCTCCATGCTGGGCGTCCGCCCTGTCATGGAACTCATGTTCTGGTCCTTCCACTCGGTGGCCTTTGACCAACTTGTCAACAATGCCGCCTGCTGCCGCTACATGTCTGGTGGCTTGATCAATGTCCCCATCGTGATACGTGGACCGGCCAACGGAGGCACCAACGTTGGAGCAACCCACTCCCACACTCCTGAAGGCCTCTTCGCCGCCTTCCCCGGCCTTAAGGTCTGCTCGCCGGCCACGCCGGCCGACGCCAAGGGCCTCATGAAAACAGCCATCCGTGACAACGACCCCGTCTACGTCATGGAAAACACCACTCTCTACGGAATTAAAGGTGACGTTCCCGATCCAACCGACGGTGACTTTACCATCCCGCTTGGAAAAGCTGACATCAAATGCGAAGGCACCGACATCTCCCTCATTACCCACGGAGCCAGCGTCCTTCGCTGTCTCGAAGCTGCTGAGATCCTTCAGAACGAGCACGGCATTAGTGCTGAAGTCGTCGATCTTCGCTCCATCCGACCACTCGATCAGGATGCCATCATTGAGTCCGTCAAAAAGACCAACAAGGCCTGCCTCGTCGACGAATCGAAGCCCTTCTGCGGCGTTTCAGCGCAAATCACGACGCTCATTCAAGAATACGCCTTCGACTACCTGGATGCCCCCATCAAGCGCGTCTGCACCATTGACGCTCCCGCGATTTACTCGCCCCACGTTGAGGCGGAGCAGTTGCCCAATGCCGGGCGTATCGTGAAACAGGTCCTAACAATCGCTTGAATTGCTACCGGTGAGGCCAAACTCCTCAAAAGTTTATGAACGAGAAAGTCTTCGAAGAAGTTAAAACCGATCTCGTCGCCAACGAGGACTACCTCCGAAACCACGAACCCCGCTTCCGCACCAGTGCGGAAACGGTGAAAGCGGCCAACGAATCTTCCGGGGATCAGCCTCGACTTCTTGATATCGGTTGTTGGCCCGGTTACCTCTCACTTTACTTTAAGCGGCAAGGCTGGGATGTCTCTGCCATCGATCTCAAGCCCGACCGAATTCCCGTTATCAGCGATGCCGGGATTGACCTCATCGCTCATAATCTCAACGAAAATCCCGAGCTCCCCTATCCTGAGAACCACTTTGACAGCATTCTCTTCACCGAAGTGTTTGAGCACCTGAATCCGGCCTCGTTCGACCGGCTGTTTGCAGGAATCGAGAAGTGCTTAAAACCAGGCGGTCGGCTCATCCTCACCACTCCAAACCGCTTCGCCCTCAACAAAAACCTCTTCATCCCCAACCGATGGAGCGAACCAGAAGTTGACGAAGAGGGGCATGGACACTGGAAAGAATACCGGCTGAATGAAGTGACCGAGTGCTTTTCGAACACTAATTTGGCCATCATCCGACAGGAAACGGTGTCATTTTATTCGTATTTGGGACGATCAAATGAAACTGGGTATTTCCCACTTTCTGACTGGTGCAATCACCCCAACAAACTCAGAAATCTCTCGAAAATCGTCATCAACCCCATCCGGAATATCGCAATCTTTCGCGACAGCCTCATCGTAGTGGCAGAAAAAAATCGAAAAGACGGATAATCGCAAAGGCTCTCTCGACAAGCCCTCGGAGAATTT
>TARA_B110000037_G_scaffold149505_1_pt1 | contig 12847 bp, 11 predicted proteins | sample TARA_B110000037 | Tara Oceans TARA_B110000037 (sample SAMEA4397196) | marine metagenome | biome: Polar Biome; feature: [MIX] marine epipelagic wind mixed layer (ENVO:01000061); material: water (ENVO:00002006), including particulate matter (ENVO:01000060) such as... | depth 10-100 m
CGACGTCAGGGTGTTCGGCAAGACGCGCCCCTGCGACGGGTCCCAGTCCCGGCGTCACGTTCAACACGCCTCGTGGTATCCCAGCTTCGGCGGCGATGTCGCCGAGTAGGAGGCACGTAAATGGTGTCAACTCCGATGGCTTGAGGACGACTGAATTTCCTGTCGCCAACGCCGGGGCGAGACTCTTGGAGGTGATCATCAGTGGGTGGTTGAAGGAGCTGAGAATGCCGACGACCCCGATTGGAAATCGGGAGGTGTACGAGTGGTAGGAACCAGGAGTCGAGATCACGTCGGCGCGGTCGGCGAGTAGGAGGGCGGCGTTGTATCGATACCAGCCCGAGAGCCGACTGATTTGCGCTCGAGTTTCGACGATCGGCCTGCCGTTGTTCGAGGCTTCGAGCCGAAACAGATCTTCGAGTCGACTGTCGATGAGGTCTGCGTACCGATTGAGCACCTTGGCCCGGTCCCAGATCGGCATCTTCGACCAGACGCCGGAGTCGAATGCCGCTTTTGCTGCAGCGACGGCATGATCGATGTCCGCGACGCCTGCCGAAGAAGCGGTGCCGATTGCTTGCCCGGTGCTCGGGCTAATGACCGTCAGGGTGTCGCCGCCCTGAGCTGGAATTTCCTCCCCGTCAATCAAAAGTCCTCTATGCATGTATAGATCATACATTATGCATGATTGTGGGCGGGGGTTGTGGAACACCGGATAACTTCCAACCATGGACGATCGTGCGCCAAACGTTGCAACGACGACAGCGATTTTGCGACGCCTTGCGATGCCGGTATACGTACCGGTCGTTGCGGGCAACCTCGGCTTGACGATGCTTGTCCCGGTCTTGCCGCTCTACCTCACCGACTCCGGACTTTCGCTTCGCCTCGCCTCGATAGTTCTCGCCACACTCGGTTTAGGCGCATCGTTCGGCGGGCTCCCAACTGGCGCGTTGATGGGCAGATTTGGTGAGCGAAAAGTGCTCATCGGCGCCATTGCCATTTTCGCATCAGCGACCGCAACACTTGGCACCACGACTGTGGCGTTGGTTTTGGCGGCTCTACGCCTCACGAGCGGCGCTGCAAACGGCGCCATCCGTCTCTCACGTCAGACGTATATCACTCGCCGGATCGACGTGGGTGTCCGCGGCCGGGCGATGGCAATGATCGGCGGATCGATGAGAATATCGCTCTTCATTGGACCCTTGATCGGCGGCATCCTCGTCGACCTTGTCGGATACACCGCGACATTCGCGATCGCCGGCGTGCTGACGGCAACCGGCATGCTTCCCCCACTCTTGGTACCCGATCACATCCCCCTCCTCGCCGGTCGAGAGCCCAAACGCCGCATTGGAATACTGCGCGCCATCTCCACCCACCGCCGATTGCTCGCAAAGGTTGGAATCATCCCGATGTTGGTTATGACCGTACGCGAGGGCCGACTGGTCGTGATCCCCTTAATCGGCGACGACTTGGGCCTGTCATCGTCTGCAGTTGGGGCCGTTGTCACCGTTGGCACAGCGGCAGATCTGATGTTGTTTCCCGTTGCGGGGTGGGTCATGGATCGCTTTGGACGTCTTGCTGCGATGATTCCAGCGTTCGGCTTGATCGCCTGTGGCCTGGTGGCGCTCGGGATGGCGAATGGGACACCTCTGGTCGTCGCGGCCGGCGCGATTATCGGTATCGGAAACGGTCTGTGTTCCGGCACGATGTTGACTCTCGGAAGCGACGTCGCTCCACCAGAAGCGCCCGGTCAATTCCTTGCCGGCTTGGCAACGATGCAGGAAGGCGGTCGCGTCGCTGGCCCGCTGCTCGTTGGCGCAATGGGAGCCGCCTACGGCCTGGGGGCTGCAGCGTACGCGTTGGCGCTGGTACTGGTTGTTGCGATTGTCTGGCTGGTTCTTATCGTTGGCGAAACCGGCCGGCAGCGTGTCGACATCGTTGGGTGAACGCACCGTCTGGTTTTAGGTTGACGGGTGGTGCTTTAGGAAGTGACTGCGAGGGGTGCAAGCGCGTCGATGTCGGTGACGACATCAATGACCGTTGGACGCCCCGATGAAAAGCCCCGCTCGAGGGCGCCCGCCAGGTCGCCTGGCTTTTCGACACGTATGCCGAGCGCCCCGATTTGCGTGGCGATTGCGGCAAAATTGACCTCGGTGAACTTCCAAATTTCCCGCGCTCCCTGCTCGGTCTGTGTGCCGCCATAAGCACGATCGAACCCTCGCTTCGATTGGTTCCCGCCGGAGTTGTTGTTGACGACAATGACAGCGCAGATGTTCCATCTGACCGCTGTTTCGATTTCTGCGATGTGGTACCAAAAGCCGGAGTCACCTGTAAAGCACACAACCGGTCGATCCGGCGCGCCACATTTCGCGCCGAGCGCTGCTGGGAACGCCCACCCGAGGTGGCCGGCTGAGCGGAGATAGCTCTGACCTGCTCGGTTGTCGAATATTCCACCCATCCACATCCCAGCGTGGCCGGTATCGACGACGACGATTCCATTGTCGGGCGTGTTCTTGGAGAGTTCAACGCAGAGACGTTCGGGCCGGATCGGCACCTGATCGGAGCCGAATTCGTTGGCGTGTTCGCTCCGCCATTCGCGCACGGCGTCGGCGGCTCGCTCTGTCCAAGATGACGACGCGCGCCGTGCACCGGCGAGCGTGAGCATCGCGTTGAGGACTGAACGGGCGTCGCCTTGGATGCCGACGAGCGGTGTGTAGTTGCGTCCGATTGATTCAGCGTCGATGTCGATGTGGATGGTGTCGGTATCGAACCGCGGGACTTGCCAGAAGTGGGTGGTCATTCCGCCCGTCTCCGTGCCGATGAAACACACCAGATCGGCTTCGGCGACGACGCGGTTGGCGGAGGCTCGCGAGTATGTCCCGACCACCCCGACTGCGAGCGGGTGATCAGCCGGGATCATGTCCTTGCCGTTGAGTGACGTGGACACCGGGATTTGAAGATGCTCAGCGAGGGCGACGAGGGCAGGTCCGGCCTGGGACCATTTGACGCCGCCTCCGGCGACGAGAACCGGACGTTCTGCTGTGCGAAGAAGTTCGATTGCAGCACGAAGTTTTTCATCGTCGGCGGGCATCAATCGATGGGGTGGAATCGTTGCGAACGCGGAGTCCACCATTGGTTCGACCTGTGTTTCTTCGGCATCAACCTGGCCTTCGTTTCCGCGGAACTGGAGATGGACCGGCCCGGGGGAGCCTGTTGTTGCCACACGAAATGCCTGGCGGACCATGTCGGGAATTCGATCGACGTCGTCGACTGTCGCGTTGAACTTCGTCACCGATTCAAACGCCGGAACATCGTCAACCTCTTGGTACACCTTGCGAAACTTTGTGCTTGGATCGCGCCCACCGGTGAATGCGAGAACCGGTGAGTGAGCGAGGTGCGCGTCGCGGAGCCCAGCGGCGAGATTCAGCGCTCCAATCACCTGAGCCATACACACCCCGGGTCGCTGCGCGGCGCGCGCATAGCCGTCTGCCATGTAGGCCGCGGATTTCTCACTGTGTGCTCGAATGCGTTTGATCTGTGTCTGGTACTCGAGCTCGACCATCGTGCGCCGGAGTACCGCCGGTACCTGGAATATGTGGGTGACTCCGTAGCCGTCGAGCATGCGGGCAAGGACTGACGCGCCAGTTGTCATGGCTGCTCCGATCGTGTGGCTGATGTCGTCGCGCCCGGAATCTTGAACCGGGCTGCACCACTGGTCGTGACCGTGCCGTCGTCCTTCTTGACCCACAGTTCGGCGTCGAACAGCCCTGCGACATCGTCAATCGCTTCGATTGTTCCTCCGCACGTCAAGGTGTCGCCGGCGTAGGCGGGGCTGGAATGTCGATACTTGACGGACATGAGAGACGCTTCATATCCAAGCCACCACTGCACCGACTGGATCATGTAGGTGCCCTGTAACGGGCCATGTACGAGGAGTCCTGGGTGTCCGTCGTGGTCAGTCGTGAAAGGCAGGTCGTAGTGGATCCGGTGAAGCAGCCACGCAGCCGCACTGAAGCCGAAAAGGTCTACAGGGTCCGGAGTGCGTACGAGCTCCGGAATATGGGCCCCCGTCGCCAAGACGTGGATGCTGCTCATTGGTAAATCCTTGTGAATCGTTCGTTCATCACCATCTCGCTGAGCTGGTTGGCGAAGACAAACTCGGTGGTGACGAAGATGAGGGCGCCCGAACGTCCGGACTTTTCGTATAGGTCGACAATTCGCTTGTTGAGAGTGATTTTGTCGCCTGCGTGAATCAGGGCGCCCATCTCGAGCCGCGTCTCGCCGGCCATTGCGCGATTGGTTGGAAGCGGCGGCACGTCAGCACTCGAGGAGCCATCAGGTTCGAGGTCTGAGCGAGCGATGAGATGAGCGGCCTGCATGCGGATCGTGTAAGGGAAGTATGCGGGTGCGAGCACGTCGGGGTGGCCTGCGCGCTTGGCTGCCTCAACGTCGTAGTACACGGGATTGGTCTCGCCCACAGCGCGTGCGTAGCGGGCAATGTCTGTGCGGCTCACCGTTGTTTCGTGTTGCTCGAACGGCTCAGTTGCCCATTGACGCGCTTGTTCGGTGATGACGTTTCCTGTCGTGTTCTGCTCGTCGGGCATTAGAGCCCCATTGTCCGAGCGATGATATTGCGCTGGACGTCGGACGTTCCGGCACCGATCACTCCGAGGCGCGACTCCCGGTAGTGCCGTTGGAGGTCGTACTCCATTGTGTAGCCGTAACCACCGAGGACCTGCAGGCCGTCATCCGCCACTTCCTTGTAGGCCTCACAGGCGTACAGCTTGAGGATCGCCGCATCGCGCACAGTGGCTTCGTCACGGTCCAGGAGCGCTGCATATCGATACACGAGCGCTTCGGAGATCTCTGTCTTCATTTGCATCTCGGCGAGGCGGTGACTCACGGCTTGGAACTTTGAAATTGGCTGATCAAACTGTGAGCGCTGTTGCGCGTATTCGATTGAGTCTGCAAGCGCTGCTTTTGAGGCGCCGGTTCGAGCTGCTGACAGGCACAAGCGCTCGTAGCGGAGATACACGGCGTTGTCGTTCCAGCCGTTGTGTAACGTCCCGAGCATCCGCGACTTCGAGACGCGTACGTCATCGAAGAACACATGCGCGGTACCAAGCGGCCAATGTCCGAGAGTTTCCATTGCGGTGTACGTGACGCCGGGAGCGTCGGTGTCAACGACGAACAAGGTGATCCCGTGATGCTTCTTCTCGCCAGTCGCGGTGCGGCACGCGACGACGTCGAGATCGCTTGCCTTGAACCCGGATGTGAAGACTTTCTGGCCGTTGAGGATGAAGTCGTCGCCGTCTTCGGTTGCCGTCAGGCTGATCGCGGCGGCGTCAGATCCGGCCTCCGGCTCGGTGAGCGAGAAGCACACCGTTGTCGTGCCGTCGGCAATCTTTGGCAGTACCGCGCGTTTGAGATCGTCTTGGCCGTCGCGCCCGATCGCGAGGCCGCCCCACGTGACTGCGCGGAACACCCAGAAGGCCAAGTCGAGGAACGACCGGCCAAGCTCCTCGAGCAGGATGGCGACTTCGACAGCGCCGCCACCGCTCCCGCCGTGCTCCTCAGCAATGTTGATGCCGAGCCAGCCCATTTTGCCCAGTTTGTCGTACACCTCGCGCGGCGGTCGGCGTTCGCGATCGCATTCGCGTACGTATTCGCGGGTGATCTCGCGAGCACAGAAGTCCCGAACAGCATCACGAAACATTATTTGTTCCGGGGTGAATTCAACAAGCACGACTGGTTCCTCTCGGTTGACATTGGTGATTGCACGAGCATAGACTCGTCTTGTCTGACGCGCCACCGTCTTGAAATATGAGACGCCGCGCCTTCCTTGAAAGTGTCCTGCCATGGCGACTCCGAACATCGACACCGTGCGATCGTTGGCTGAAAAAGTGTCGAACTGGGGTCGTTTTGGGCCCGACGATGAGCGCGGCACCCTCAACCTTCTGACACCTCAGCACGTTGTGGCGGCATCGCAACTTGTCAGATCAGGGCGCACGATTTCGATGGCGTTGCCATTCGATGATGCCGGTCCACAGACCGGGGGGCTCGGACGATTCAATCCGATCCACCTCATGATTCGAGACGGTGCTGACGCAATCGCCGGTACCGCCATCCGCGATTTTTACGGTGGCGTTGACAAGCACTTTCGAGGCACCGACGACATCATCATCATGCCGCTGCAGTCAGGAACACAGTGGGACGCTCTCGGCCACGTCGTGTTCGAAGACGTCATTTACAACGGCTACTCCGCCGACCAGGTCTCGAGCAAAGGAGCAATGAAGGGCGCTGTGACACAAGCGTGCAACTCGATGGTCGGCCGCGGGGTGCTCCTCGACGTGGCACGGGCGAACGGTGTCGAATGGCTCGAACAGGGGTACGTGATCAACGCTAACGATCTCGACCGGGCCGCCGAAATGGCCGGCGTCAAGGTCGGCCGTGGTGATCACGTTTTTGTCCGCACCGGCGCAATTGCCCAGGCCCGAGCCCGCGACGACTGGGGCGACTACGCCGGCGGCCCTGCCGCTGGGCTGGGTCTTGGCAGTGTTGAGTGGATCGCCGATCGCCAGATTGTGGCAATGGCCACCGACACCTGGGGATTCGAAGTGCGACCAAACGAAACGCCCGATGTCGCGCAGCCGCTCCATTTAATCCTGATCGCACACATGGGTCTTTGGGTTGGAGAGATCTTTGACCTCGAACCAATCGCTGACGACTGCGCCGCAGATGGGGTCTATGAGTTTATGTTCTGCGGACCGCCGTTGCCGTTCACGCGCGCTGTTGGATCGCCCCTCAATCCAATGGCGATCAAGTAGCGAGCAACTCCGGAGCGAAAGAGCCATTCCCGTGCCAATGCAGCCAATGCGGTCAATGATCTTCACACCGGGGCACCGCCATGACCTTGTCGCAAAGGCAATCGCGTGTGGCACTGATGCTGTCATCGTGGACCTTGAAGATGCTGTCGCGCTGGAAGAGAAGCCAGCCGCGCGAGCGGGACTCAAGAATCTGCCGAGGGCCAACATCCCGATGTACGTTCGAACCAACGCCATCGAAACCGGGCTCTTGTGGGACGACGTTGTTGCGGCCGGTCAGGCGAACATCGACGGACTCGTCATCCCGAAGGCAGAGTCGGCAGATGTTCTGCGCGAGATCGACGGAGCGTTGCGGGCCCTGGAAATGGCGAACGGGCGCGAGGTCGGCTCAATCACGGTGATCCCACTCATCGAGAGTGGCCTCGGCGTTCGGGAAACGTTCAACATGATGTCGATCGGTGGCCGCTTTGCCGCAGTGCTGTTCGGTGGCGGCGAGCAAGGCGACCTCGTTGCTGACCTCGGCGTCGAGTGGACACCCGAGGGAACCGGCCTGATGCATGCTCGGGCGCAGGTCCTGATGGACTCTCGTGCGGCTGGTTGCCAGCACCCAATGGAGGCCGTCTTCATGGACTTCAGGAACCTTGATGCCTTGCGGGTCGAATGTGAGCTCGCCCGGACACTGGGTTATGTCGGCAAAGTGGCGATTCATCCAGCACAGATTCCCGTTATCCATGAGGTCTTCGCGCCTTCAGATGATGACGTTGCGCATCATCGCCGGATCATCGAAGAGTTCGATGCTGCCCTAGCTCGGGGAAGTGCATCGATTCAGGTCGACGGAAAGATGGTCGACTACGCGGTCGCCCGCGTGGCACGCGGCGTTCTGGCCCGGGCCGACCTCGCCGTCAGTGCCGCGGCCCGTGCTGCCAACTCCTCAACACAACTCTGAAGTACTCGTTCACATCAAGGGGAAGTCATGTCACGAAGCAGATACATCAATAATGGGGTCGGCATTGCAGTGATCGGCTGCGGTGGGATCGGCACGCTTCGAGCTCAGATCTGCCACCGCCACCCATCGGTCAAGTTCCTCGGCGTCTGCGACGTCATTGAAGAGCGCGCATCGACGCTCGCTGCTGCGTGTGACGCAGATGACTGGACGGCTGACGCAATGGAACTCGTCAACCGAGATGAGGTTGATTGTGTGATTGTCGCATCGACCGAAGATGCCCATTTCGCTCCGGCGATGGCAGCTATCCAAGCTGGCAAGCATGTCCTGATCGAAAAGCCGCTGACGATCGAACCAGATGAGGCCAAGCAGCTCCTTGTTGCGGCCGAAGAATACGGCGTGTTTATCTACACCGGATTTACTCAGCGTTTCCGCCGACGGTTCCTCTCTATTAAAGAGTCCATCGAAAGGGGCCACATCGGTGACATCACCAGTGTGAAGGCGTCGATCTACCTCACGCAGGCTGTGGCGCGAGCGGTGATCTCCCGCGCTCCGACGACGACGCCGTCCATCAACACCATGACCTACCTGGTCGATCTTTTGGTCTGGTTTGCCGACGGCAAGAAGCCGATATCAGCCTATGCATCAGGGGCAAAAGGCATGTTTTACGAGGAGTTCGGGGCGCTTGATTCCACGTGGACGGTGCTGAACTTTGACGGGGGCATGGTGGCAACCCTCGGCGCCAGTTGGGAAGTCCCAGTGTTTTGGCCAGCGAACAACGCATCGATGGAGTTCGAGGTCTTTGGCCGTGAGGGCGCTGTCAGCGTGAAGGATGACCATCGCGACATGTTGATTGCCTCGAATAAGCCGATGCCAGGGCCGTATACGCCCGACGTCGATATGCACGTGGCCCTCTTCGGCAGCAATATGCCCGGCGATTGGTCCCTTGGTGAACATTTCGGCGCGATGCAAGAAGAGACGCACGCATTCATCAACAGCGTCGGCCAGCGTCGGCAAGACACGATTCTGGCGACAGGTCGCGATGGATTCGACGTGTTGGCCATTTCCCGCGCAATCGACCGGTCGGCCAACACTGGCGAGGTCGTGCCGATCCCGTGGGCGACCTGATGCCCGGTGCGAACGTGGCAGCCATGCTCGAGGGCGTGACTATTCTCGAACTTGGAGGGGTGATTGCTGGAAATTTCGGTGGGATCATCCTGGCTGATCTCGGGGCCGATGTCATCAAAATCGAACCGAAGACGGGCGATACTGCGCGCAACCCCCAGATTGCGCCATACCAGGACCACAGCGCGATCCACCTCTTCATGAATCGCGGCAAGAAGAGTGTCGTGCTCGATCTCAAGAGCGAAGAAGGTTTAGAGATTCTGCAGCGCCTCGTCGAGCAGGCCGACGTCGTCGTGGACAACTTTCGGCCCGGGGTCCTGACGCGACTGGGAATCGACCATGCAGCGCTCAAAAAGATCAATCCGAAGATCATTACCGTCAGCATTACCGGATTCGGCGAGACCGGCCCACAGAAAGACAAAGCGGCATTTGATCTCGTCATCCAGGCGTACAGCGGTCACATGTCGATCACCGGCGAGCCGGACGGTCCACCCGCTCGAGCCGGTGTGCCGCTCGCCGACATGTCTGGCGGAATCTACGGGTGCATCTCGATTCTTGCGGCGCTGGTCGGTCGTGAACTCCACGGGGGAGGTGCTCATGTCGACGTCGCGATGCTCGACTCGATGGTGCATCTGCTCTCGTACGACGCTCTCGACTATCTGACCGCTGGCAATCAGGCCAGCCGCCATGGATCTGCCCACGCTCATATGGTGCCGTGGCAGGCTTTCCCGGCATCGGACGGTCACGTGGTGGTTGCTGCGCGCGACGAGAAGTTCTGGCTCAATCTGTGCGATGCATTGGGGCGCGACGATTTGAAATCCGATCCGCGAACCGAGAACAACGCCGCCCGTTTGGTGAACCGCGAGTGGCTCGTCCCACAACTGGAGGAGGAGTTCAGCCGACGTTCCCAAGCCGAATGGGTGTCGATCCTGGACGAGTTTGACATCCCGTCGGCTCCGGTCAACACGCTTGAGACATTGTTCGACGATCCACACATGGAGGCGCGCGGCATGATCCAGTCGTACGAGCATCCGACCCTCGGCGCTATTCGATATCAACCCAGTCCAATGAAGGTTGCTGACTGGGATTTCCCGAAACGACATGCGCCGATGCTCGGTGAACACACGCTCGAAGTACTCACCGATCGTCTCGACTACACCGCTGATCGGGTTCGAGAGTTGGCGGTCGCGGGTGTCGTCGGCACCTGGAAGTAACGCCACCGTGGCCGGCGGCAAAGCGAACTCGATCAGCGTCGTAGTCGCCGTGGTCGATTGTGATCGCCTGGTCGAAGATGCCATCAGGGAGTGGCCCCAACCGCCTATGAGCGGGATATTTCAAATACTGACGTCCGCCGGTGTGGATCAATACCGGACAGTAATCGGGGTGCGCCCGCTGTAACTCCACCAGAGCATCCGGGACAATGGCATGCGCGTGGAGGTCAACGGTGAAGTTCGACACGGTTCCCCTCGTAAGACGATGTTGCATCATATATGATCTAAGCAATGAAGGGAATGACAGACTTCGATTGTTTTACCCTTCAGAGCGCTGCACGAAACCCCACTGGTTCGGGCCTACTCGATGGCATTCGCATCGCGGTCAAGGATCTCATTGCGATCGGAGGGCACACGTCGTCGTTTGGGACCGCCCGCTGGCGTGAGACGCACGATCCCGCCTCGGCGGATGCGCCGATTGTGGCCAAGCTCCGGGCAGCGGGAGGCGAGGTGGTCGGTACGACCAAGATGGATCAACTTGCATATTCTCTGATTGGCAACGTTGGCGAAGGCGACCCACCAATCAACGTTTTTGACACGGACTCCTACTGCGGAGGTTCATCGTCGGGATCTGCCTCGGCGGTGGCTGCTGATGCTGCGGACATCGGCGTTGGTACCGACACGGCAGGTTCGATCCGTGTTCCTGCCGCCGCGTGTGGTTTGTTCGGTTTTCGACCAACACACGGCCGGGTTGAAACAGTGGGCGTTGTGCCGCTGGCGCCCTCGTTTGACGTTGTCGGGTTCCTCACTCATGATCCGGCGGCGCTGCGCAATGTGATGACGGTCGTCGGAACTGGTCTGACGGCCCGGAAGGGGCCGGCTCGGATTCTGTTCCCGTCCGACGTCTGGGCGATGCAAGATCCGTTTGACTCAGCTGCAGCGCTGGCTGCGAGTGAACGAATTCGGTACGAGCTCGATGCTGAAATCATTTACGAACCGCTCCGTCAATTTTTCGACCCGGCAGCTGGAGATCTCCTCGCTCGACTGCAAGGTCGCGAAATCTGGGCGCAGCATGAGCACTGGGTTACGGACAACGCGAACGTGCTCGCAGACGACGTCCAACTCCGCCTGCGCGGCTGCGCGTCCCTTGCCGCAGATTCGCTTGAGGTGCAAAGGGTCGATCGCGATACACATCGTCGATACGTGGACGAATTGGTAACGACAATCCCGACCGGAACGGTTGCAGTCGTGCCTGTTCGACCACAACGTGGACCGCTACGCGCATCGACGAACGCCGAATTGTTCGCCTTCCGCCGGGCGTCATTCTGCCTGACAGCTCCGAGCACACTTGCCGGTTTGCCGCAGCTCGTCGTTCCGGTGCTTTACAATTCACGCCCTTCGCCAATTGGCCTCGTCGGGGCTCGACACTTCGACGAGGCTCTGATCGAACTGGCGACCACCTTGTCGTCAGGAAACACGGAGGTTCAGCTGTGACGAACGTGATTGTGGCAGGCGGAACGATTGTTTCAAGTTCTGGGCGACAGCGTGCTGACCTTGCGCTGCTCAACGGTCGAGTCGTTGCGGTTGGACGTGATCTTCCGGCCGCAGACCTGGTCATCGACGCGACCGACCTGTTGGTCTTGCCCGGTGGCGTCGATACGCACGTCCACCTCATGGAGCCCGGCGATTTGAGCCGAGAGGATTATCCATCTGGCACGGCCGCTGCGGCGGCACGGGGCGTGACGACGATTATCGAACATACCCATGGTCATCCGATTCGTGAGGTCGAAGACTTACACGAGAAAAAATCGCACCTCGTTGGTCGTGCCAATGTCGATTACGCGCTCGCCGCTCATACGTGGCCCGATCGAGTTGACAGGATCCCTGATCTCTGGCGCGCCGGCGTGGCGTTCTTCAAGATCTTCACGTGCTCCACCCACGGTGTGCCCGGCCTTGATCCTGCCAATTTGCTCGCTGCCCTGCGGGCGATCTCGGACGCCGGAGCGGCCGCCCTCATCCATTGTGAAGACGAGTCGATTACTGCTGTTGCAGAACGAGCGTTGAAGGAGTCCGGCCGAACCGACAACGGAATTCTACTCGAGTGGCGGAGCCGCGAGGCCGAACTGGCCGCAACCGCTGCTGCCGCGTCGCTCGTTGCCGTGACCGGCGCACGGGCAACGATTGCCCATGTCAGCAGCCCGGCGGTCGCTGCGGTGGTCACCGATGCACGGGCGCGTGGCGGCAATCTCGCTGCTGAGGCATGCCCTCAGTATCTGTTGCTCAGAGAGGACGAAGTGCACTCGTGTGGGTCTTTGCGAAAATTCACACCACCGGCCCGGGCCCGTTCCGACGCAGATGAAGATGCGATGTGGGATTTGGTTCGCAACGGAACGTATTCACATTTCTCGACCGACCACGCGCCATCCACGATGGAGCAGAAACAGAGTGGTGATATCTGGACTTCACCGTTCGGGCTGCCCGGCCTCGACACCACTTTCCCCGTGCTTGTGGACGCCGCCTTGCGGGGAAAAATCGACCTGGCTGATGTCGCTCGTTTGTATTGCGAGACGCCAGCCAAGCGTTATGGACTTTTTCCGCGTAAGGGTCACCTGGGCGTGGGAGCCGACGCCGACTTCGTCTTGATCGATGCGGCCGGGTCATGGCGCATCGACGACAGCAGCCTGCTTTCCAAGGCAGGCTGGAGTCCGTACGACGGGCGAGTGCTCCAGGGTCGAGCAGTCGCGACATAT
>TARA_B110000037_G_scaffold222930_1_pt1 | contig 12845 bp, 10 predicted proteins | sample TARA_B110000037 | Tara Oceans TARA_B110000037 (sample SAMEA4397196) | marine metagenome | biome: Polar Biome; feature: [MIX] marine epipelagic wind mixed layer (ENVO:01000061); material: water (ENVO:00002006), including particulate matter (ENVO:01000060) such as... | depth 10-100 m
ATATCACTTAGAAAAATAAGAATTCAGTTCCATTTTAGTTGAAGTACCACACTCCATATGTAACATTAACTCATAATGGAATTTAAAAAAAAGATGATTATTCCTTGTTTTTATCTTAGAATTCGCGTTAATTCTATTCAAAGTTAAGACACTTGGATAGAAGAGTGTATGTCGTCAGATAAAACTGAACTTTTCGGCTCAATTCGTACAAAACGAAAAACCATAAATCGTTGAAATAATGTGAGTTAACTTTTTAAATATTCAAGGACTTTGATGAAAAACGGTCGAAAAATAATTAATTCGACAGAACTAAACAGCTGAAACAATACTCACAGTTATCTGTGATTACAACTTAATACCAATAATTGTTATATCATCAGTTTGTTCTTGATCTCCTTTCCAATTCTGGAATTCTTGCGCTACGAATTCTTTTTGCTCCAACATACTTTTACCTTGAATAGATAACAGTATGTTTTTTAATCTTTTCCATTTAAACTTCTTGTCTAATTCTCCTCCAAACTGGTCTACATAACCATCTGAACTCAAATAAATAGTATCTCCCTTGTTGTATTCAATAATTTGTTCGTCAACTTTAAAAACTGGGTATTCAGAACCAATTGAGCGGTGATTACCCTTAATTTCATAAAGAGCGTTTTCACCTTTGATTAATTCTGAGTAATTATTAATTACGTCAATAGGTTTAAAATCATTCTTTTTAGTAATTATATATAATGGACGATTAGCTCCAGAAAATCGAATGATGTTAGAACTACTATCTATCGAACAGATACAAATATCCATACCATCATTCGAAACATTACCTTGATTTGCATTCATAAAGTCTAAAAAAAGTTCATTTGCTTTAGTTAAAATTTCTGCAGGTTTCGTTAAACCAAACTGATCAACTGCATTATTTAAACTTATGTTACTAGCTATAGATATTAAAGCGCCCGGTATTCCATGACCAGTGCAATCTGCAACAGCAATGAGGGTAACCTCATTAATTTCTCTTGCCCAATAAAAATCACCAGAGATAGCGAGTTTTGGACGAAAAAAATTAAAATGATCAGGAAATAGTTTATTCATTTTTTCATCATTAGGCAAAATTACATTTTGTACTGTTTTAGCCCGATTTAAGCTATCAAAGAATCCCTTTGTTTTTTCCTGAATTTTAACTTTAAAATTACCTATGCTTTTCCTTGAATGTTCTTTTTTAATATTTTTTAATTCTTCTACTTTTTTTAACTGAAGCGCAATAACAGAAAGCAATTCATTGTTATGGTAAGGTTTGGGTAAATAATCATCTGCTCCTAGGTTCATGCCTGCACGAAGATCAGACATTGAGGCCATTCCTGTTAAAAAAACAAAAGGGGTATGCCTTATTTCATCATCCGCTCGGATTTCTATTAAAACATCTAAGCCACTTATTTTACCCATACTTATATCACAAAGTACTAAGTTTGGCTTTAAAACGAGAGCTCTTTCTAGTCCCTTTTCTCCATCAGGTTCACTTGCTGTTTCATATCCATTTATTGACAAAACATCGCAAATAGATTCTCTAATTAATGCATCATCCTCAATTACTAATATCGTACTCATAAGTTTATGTTTAATTCGAATTTAGGAAACTATTCCCAACTAAAGTAACTTCAATTTCCGAACACTGGCATTTATTAACCTAACGTAACCAATCTCTATAATAAAGGGGTTTGACAAAACCCATATATTCCCTGAAGCCTCAAAACGACAATAAAACTAATCTCTTGAGTGATTGAGGTAGTTATGCATTTCTTTTTAATAAGTTTAGCAGCTCCTCTTTTTTGCGAAAAGATACATTTACAGTTGAACCATCTGACATCAATAAGTATCCTGATTTTACTCGAATAAATTTTTCAACATGCCCAATGTTTACAATAGTAGATTTATGCACTTTTAAAAAGTTCTTACTATTTAAACCTTCTTCAAAACCCTTCATCGGTGTAGAAATGTATATTGTCCTGTTTTCGATTAAATAAAAGCTGCAATATGCTCTATCGGCCTGACATTTACCTATTTTATCAAAAGAAACTAGTTCTAACCCATCAATACAAGGAAGAGCTAATTTATTAGATTCCGTTAGAACAGATTCCGTTTTATTAGAATTTCTTTGCTCTAACAAATGCTTGCGTCTATCTAAGCGCAGTCGTACAGTTTTGATAATATCATTTGTGGCAAAGGTTAAAAATATAATCATCTGCACCCAAACTCATCCCATATCACAAAGCTTCTGTTTCTACATTAGATTTGAGAAACAGGAAAGGTGGAATAATTTCATCTTTAAATCGTTGATTAATTGCTTCAAGCAATTCAAAACCATCTAATTCCGGCATACTAACATCACAAAGAACCAAATCTGGTTGGTGCTCTACTATAATATCATACCTGATTTTCCCATTAGATGCCCTAAGTTAGCAATCAATTACTTTTAATAGAAAGAACAAAAGAGTGGAATAAGACTCAGTTCTATCTGAGAAGAGATTGATAAGTTGATCTTATAGTTACGTTGGGAAAGTGAATAACTACATTGGGAAACTGGCGCTTGTCTAGATTGAAAAAAATTATACCTTTATCAACTAATAAATATGAATATGGGGAAATTGCTAACAATTGAGGATGATTTGTCGTTGCGTGAAACGTTGGTGGAAATATTAGAGGTTTCTGGTCATACTGTTGTGCAAGCTGGAGATGGAGAGGAAGGGGTTGAGATATTCTCTAAAACAGCTCCCGACTTGGTACTTTGTGATATAAATATGCCTAAAATGGATGGTTTCGCGGTGTTAGAAAAGATAAAGAAGCTTGTTGGGGCGGGCGAATTACCCCCATTTATATTCTTATCGGCTAAGACAGAACAAAAGAACATTCAATATGGATTAAGTCTAGGTGCTGTAGATTTTGTTTCAAAACCATATTCCGCACCTGAATTATTGAAACTTATCGATCTAAGGTTAAAAAGATAAAACTTAGTACCTGCTCAAATAATCAACAATACCAGCTTAATACTTAATCCAAAGAATACGGTATTATCATTAAACAGGTTTTAAAACGGTTATTTTTTAAAAAACATCCTTAAATGGTTCTCTGTTTTAAGTTAATGTAATTATTTTGGTGTTAAAATAATTATATTTATATAATTGGTCTATGGAGAAACTAAATGATTTTTATGAATTATTAAGCTCATCAAAAGAGTATCAAACTAGATGTTCTAGAGCCTGGCTTGTTGCAAATAATATAATATTTGTAGAGTGCAAATCAAATGCTGAAATTGTTCTGGAGGATGCAAAAGAGGACATGCAGCTTTCAGAAAAATTAGTTGCAGATACTGGTCCCTTTGCAACAGTTATTGATACCACGAATATTAGGAGTATATCAAAAGAAGCTAGGGACTGGTATTCTCAAATCCAGAATGATAATCCTCGCAATGTTAGCGTTGCATTAATCGTAGATTCAATTTACTCTAGAATTATTGCCAACTTCTTTCTTGGATTTAAGAATTCAAGAACGGAAATGAAAATTTTCAATAGAAAGGATAATGCTATTGAATGGTTATACGAACAATTGGAAGTTAAGGTTAACACAGGTGGATAAGCGCTTTGACCAAATACAAGAATTTATTATTCAATTAGCATTAGGTAATTTCGAACACAAAGTTAGCCCGTCGGAATCTCTTGACGAAATAGATTCTATTATTACAGGTATTACTATGCTGGGGGAGGAATTAAGGGTTTATCAAAAGAAGTCTGTTGCTCTTTTTGAGCATACAGGAGATGCGATTTTAATTTTTAGTACTACTTCCAGAAGGTTCGTTGATTCAAATAAAGCAGCCACAGCGCTGCTTGGATTTTCTGCGGAAGATATTCGCCTTCTATCTATATTCGAACTATTTCCAAAAGAGGAACGGGCCAACCTAGAAAGTAAATTTATTTCATTTAAAACGGGTACCATAATAAATTTTGATACTCAAATCAAAACCCAAGAGGGAAAGTTTGTTGAGGTTTCTTTTTTGTCAAAAACATTACCTTACGGGGAAGATGAATATAATCAGATTTCTCTCAGAGATATTACCGAGTCACAAAATATTTCTAAGAATTTAGTTAAAAAAAAAATAGAATTAATTCAAGCGAATAACAAAATAAGTGGATTTTCAAAATTTCCTTCAGAGAATCCAAATCCAATTTTAAGGTTTAATGAAAACTATGAACTTTTATATAATAATGCAGCGAGTAATATAAACTTTCTCTCAGATTTCAATATAAGAGAAAACAAATTAAGCGATGAATTATTAAAAGGTCACCTGAGGACAGCAAAATTAAAAGGTAATCCTGAAACTATTATTGAGGCAAGAAATAAAAGACACTATTCTCTAACCATGGTATATGTTAAAGAATTTAATTACATAAATATTTATACTACAGATATTACCAATTTCATAAATCAAGTAAATAATAGGGAAAAAAACTTAACCAATTTAAAAGATAAAGTTCAAAGTCAAAAAGATTTTTATGAGCGGATACTTAACAACCTTCCTTCTGATGTTGCAGTGTTTGATAAGAACCATCGATATTTATTTGTTAATCCGAATGGAATTAAAGATGATATAATTCGAAAGTTCATGATTGGGAAGGATGATTTTGATTACGCTAATCTTAAGGGGATTTCAGATGAAAAAGCAGTTTTACGTCGAAAGGTTTTTAATCGAATAATGAGAACAAAAAGTGCTGAAACTTGGATAGACGAATTTATTGATAAGAATGGCATTCAAAAATTAGTGCAAAGAAGCCTAACTCCTGTAGCAGACGATAAAGGTAAATTTAGCTTCGTAATGGGTTACGGAATAGATATTACTAAACGCCTTGAAATGGAAGATGAAAATAGAACATTATCTCTAGTTGCTAAAAACACCAATAACGGTGTTCTCATGTTAAATAAAAATAGAGAAATAACCTGGGCAAACAATGCTTTTGTAGAGCGTTCTGGTTATTCCTTAGAAGAGATGGTTAGTAAAGGGTCTGCCGATTTATTTGATGAAACAAGTATTTCTTTTCTTAGTATTTTGGATACAGCCACTGAAAATAAGAAAAAAGTTTCCTTAGAGTTAATGCGAAAATCTAAAAATGGAAAAGAGTATTGGGTAGATGTAAACGTCCAGCCTTTTTTCGATAATGCTAATGTTCTTATGGGGTTTATGTTTGTTGAGTTTGATATTACAACTAGAATAGCGGACAAGCAAATAATTGAGAATCTTAATCTAGCTTTAGAAAACCGTGTTTTGGAAAAAACCACGAAATTAATAACGAATGAAAAAAAATTGAAAAATGCGTTAGCAAAAGAAAAAGAACGAACAATAGCATTGAGAACTAGTGAAAAGAAGTTAAAAAAATCAATAATTAAAGAAAAAGAGTTAGGTCGATTAAGGTCAAGTTTTGTAACTGTTGCATCACATCAATTTAGAACACCATTAGCTGTTATTCAATCTAATGCTGAATTGCTCGAAATGTTTAACAGAATGGATAAAAAACAAAGTCCTGAAAAATTTTCAACAGTAATCAGTCGTATTAATAAAGCAATTTCCAAAATGACCGAACTAATGGATGATGTACTTATGCTAGGTAAGTTAAACTCTGGACATTCTCAGTGTAATCCTGATGATATAGATTTGCTTGATTTTTGCGCGCAATTGAAGGAAGAATTTAGATCGGATTTATTTGAAGGAAGAACTATTAGTGTTGTTTCGGAGGGAGAACCATATAGCGTTCGGTTAGATGCTAAATTACTAAACCATTCATTGACCAATTTAATCAGCAACGCTTTGAAATACTCAGAGGGAAAAGAAAACCCTGAATTACGCATTAATTTTAAACCAACAGAATTGGTTTTATCTGTAAAGGATTATGGTATAGGTATTCAAGCAGAGGACCAATTACACCTATTTGAGCCTTTCTTTCGTGCAAATAATGTTACAGAAATTCAAGGTACAGGATTAGGCTTGAGTATTGCAAAAGAATATGTTGAACTTAACAAGGGCTATATTTCCGCTAAATCAATAGTAGGAGAAGGTAGTTGTTTTGAAATAACATTTAAAAGAAATGAATTATAAGAGGAATTTTATTTATTCAGTTAGTTGAAATCAATTAGGATCAAATTTCGGCTAGTTCAATATTAGGAGAAGGTAGTTGTTTGGACTAAAATTAAAAAACATAAATTATGAAAGGAATTGTATTTACTGAATTTTTGGAGCTCGTTGAAAATGAGTTTGGTTTAGAAGTAGTTCAAGAGATAATTGATGAATGTGAACTCGAAACGGAAGGTGTCTACACTTCTGTAGGCACATATAGTCATAAAGATATGTTTAAGATGGTTGCAAAATTATCTGAAATAAAAGATATTCCAGTACCGGCGTTGTTGACGGTTTTTGGTGAATATTTCTTCGTCACTTTAAAAGACAGTTATCCTGTATTTATGGATAAGGCTAATCTATTTGAATTTTTAAACTCTATAGATCAATATATCCATCCGGAAGTTTTAAAGCTATATCCAGATGCAGAGTTGCCTAAATTCGAAGCAAAAATAAAAAGTGACCAAGAAATGATACTCAATTATATATCTTCAAGGCGATTGTCTGATTTGGCTATCGGATTGATAAAAGGGGCTGCGAAGCATTTTAAAGAGGGTGTTGATGTCGCAAAAATAAGGGAAGAAGATGATGGGCAGACGGTTATGTTGAAAGTGAGTAAAATATGAATCAAGAATTACTTATTAAAGCTCGGGAAAGAGATGTTAAAGCCCGCAAAGCGGCAGAGCAGCTTCTTGAATTAAAGAGCATTGAATTATATAATTCAATGAGCAAGTTAGCTAAAGCTAATTTAGAATTAGAAGCTTCATTAGCCCGAGAAAAGGAATTAGGCCAATTAAAATCAAGCTTTGTTGCTGTTGCATCACATCAGTTTAGAACACCACTAGCTATTATTCAATCTAATTCTGAGTTACTTGAAATGATGAATCGTATGACGGTAAAACAAAGCGACGAAAAGTATTCTAAAGTAAGTAAGCGCATTACAGATGCAGTTTCTACTATGACAGATCTAATAGAGGATATGCTTAGTTTAGGTAAGTCAACCTCTGGAAATGTTGGATATTATCCCGAAGATGTCCATTTGATAGGTTTTTTAGAGAAGTTGGTAAAAGAATTTAATTTGATTCAGCAGGATAATAGAATGATAGAGTTTTCTTCAGAGGGAAAAGTTCGCTTGGTCTATCTAGACGTTAAATTACTTAAACATTCGTTGACTAATTTAATCAATAATGCCTTTAAATATTCTAAAGGAAAAGAGAACCCTAAGTTGGATTTAATTTTTAGATCAAAAGAAGTTATATTGATAGTTAAGGATTATGGTATAGGTATTCCAGTAGAGGAGCAGTCACACCTATTTGAGCCTTTCTTTCGTGCAAATAATGTTACAGAAATACAGGGAACCGGATTAGGTTTAAATATCGCCAAGGAATATGTTGAAATTAATAAAGGGGCTATATCGGTTTCATCAATATTGGGAGAGGGTAGTTGTTTTAAAATATCTTTTCAGATCTAATAAAATCGGTTCTGTCGCATCTACCTAATTTAATCGATTTGAACGGATAAAATCCAAATGTTACAAAATAAATTCAATTGAAAATCAGCACTTTAGTTATTTATCTGATTCCATTTTTTATAAAGAAAAGCAACAAAATAGTCAGATACGATAGAACCTGTTATCTTGAACTCGATAGGAAGGGTTTTGGTTACTAGAGTTGTAATAGCTACTTCGATCCAATCGCAGAGCTTTACATATCTTCTCAAGTGGGAACATAAAATCATACTCCTTGATAAATTCGTATCGTTTCAGTCGTTCTTGGAAAAGATGCAGGCTCTTTTTTAATATATCACGTTCTAGTTTTTAATTTCGTTATCCTTTGTATAGTCTGCGTAATTCATCTTTTTCTACATCTTGAGGAGCTTTTGTTACTGTTGATCCTAAGAACACCTCACCTTCTTTTTGATAAAACTCCTTTAGCTACAAATATAATAACGCTTCATAAGCCCCTAAACTTATTGCAACATCTTTGATATTGTCACTTTTGTTGTTCATCTCAATGGCTTTCAATTTAAATTATTTACTGTACTTCATTATCATTTCTCTAATTTTAAATAGTTAATTAATTCTTAACTAAACTGTCTTGTTAAAAGTGTTAACTCGATTCTAGATCACGTAGGGAAACCAAAACAACCGAATTGGAAATTCTGAATAGCAGCATCTGCATTATGCATGTAGGTTTGCTCTCAAGAAAACACCGCATTATTGGGGAAATTAAAAAAACCGCGGACCCTTAATTAAAATAACTAAAATACAAATATTATGAAAACTAAAAATTTTACAATCGGCTTTATGCTTCTTTTTGGCTTAACTGGCTCAAGCAGTTTTGCACAATGTGATGAACTTACAACGACAATTACATCTAAACATTTATGTGAAGGTGAATTATTGACACTTGAAGCAACATCTATCAACGGTGGAGTTGTCACATGGGACAGCGGCGTTATTAATGGTATCGAATTTACACCTGCTGTAGGTGTTTCAACATTCACAGCAACAAGTGACAATATGGATGATTGTTTATTTGAAGTGGAAATAACTGTAAACGCATTACCAGATGTGACAATTAGTGCAGTTGAAACTGAATTATGTGAAGGGGATGTTGTCACTTTAACAGGTGAAGGCGCTATAATTTATGATTGGACTTTAGGAATAATTGACGGAGAACCATTTACACCAGAACTCGGTTCATCTACATATTTCGTTTTAGGAATGGATGATCGCGGATGCTCGGCAAAAGATTCTATTGAACTTAATGTGTATCCTGTTCCTGTTATTAAAGCTATGGCCTCGGATACTTCAATTTGCGAAGGCGAATCAATAACACTTCGTGGTGTTGCAGCCGGTAGTATGGCTGGAACTATGTTTACTTGGAATTATGGTGCTATAAATGAGGTGCCATTTGCTCCACCAGTCGGAACTTATAACTATGTTCTAACTGGAACAAACTCTTGGGGTTGTTCTGCGGTTGACTCAATTCAAGTTACTGTTCATGAATTACCTACAATCAACATTTCGGCAAGTTCTACTGAATTATGTTTTGGTGAGTCATTTACATTATTTGGTGTAGGTGCTGAAACTTATTCTTGGGATGGCGGCATCATTAATGGTGAGGAGACATATCCTAGTTCTGCAGGGCTTTCAACATACACAGTTACAGGTACTGACACAAACGGATGTGATAACACTGCCACAATTGATATCTTAGTACGTGACCTACCAACTGTCACTGGAACAGTAGATGTTGACACTATTTGTTTTGGAGATGAAGTAACATTGATCGGCGGAGGCGCAATCACTTATACTTGGGATTTTGGTGCCACTGATGGTGAGGCATTCACTCCAATTTCAGTTGGAACGACAATTTTTACCGTAACTGGAACAGATTCGTTCGGATGCACGAATACAGCAAATGTTACATTAATGATTAACGCATTACCAGCTATCACAGCAAGTATTGACGACGCAGACATCTGTATCGGTGAAACATTTATTTTTACTGCAGGTGGTGTTGATGAATTCACATGGGATATGGGAGTTATTGACGGCGAACCATATTCTCCAGCAGGAATCGAAACAATTACTTATACGGTAACTGGGATAGATGAAAACGGCTGTGAAAACTCGGCTTCAATTAATGCTACTATGCACCCATTACCTGCTGTTATTGCTACAGTTGATCAAGATTCTATTTGCTTTGGTGAATCAGCTATCTTTAATGGTGAAGGAGCAGATACTTACGTTTGGGATATGGGAGTAATTAATGGAGTTACTTTTACTCCTGATGTAACAGGAACGTTAATTTATAATGTTGAAGGAACTGATATTTACGGATGTACTAATACAAGTTTCGTAAGTCTGAATATGAATGAGGAGATTAATGTTGCATATGTTTTGACCGAAGAAGTTCTCGGATTCGACGGTGCTATCGATATTACAGTTTCTGGAGGAACTCCAGCATACTCATTCGATTGGAGTAATGATGGAACGGGAGATTTTGATGATGATGAAGATTTGATAGGATTAACTTCTGGATATTACACAGTTGTTGTTGCAGATTCTCGTTTATGTCAGCAAATTCTAACATTTAATATTGACGATCAATTGGGCTTGGATAATGTTCAAAAAGATAATGTAGTAGTTTATCCGAATCCTTTTAAAGACGTTATCAACATTCAATCTGAAGGGAATTTTGTATATGAAGTTTATGGGATTAACGGAGTAATCATTGAAACAGGAGCTAGTTTAAATAATAAAATACTGAATCTTGAAATGCTTCCAAGTGGTATATACTTTGTAAATGTTAATAACGGCAGTAGCACTAGCACTAAAAAAATCGTTAAGCAATAGTGAATAGATTTCATAAATGCTATTAACCAATTAACTTTAGTAAAAAAAGGACATTTTGAAAAATGTCCTTTTTTTTGTATACCACTTTTAATTAAAAAAAATCTACCGTTATTCACCACAACAAATTGCAGATGCAGGCTCTTTTTATGTAAAAAAAGAAACCCATATTTCATTCAACTGTTAAAGAAAATAAGGAAGTAGACCTTTTATGGTCAAATAAAGAGTCTGAATGGATATCCTCTCATTATTATCAAGAGCTTAGTTAGTATCTCGAAAAGGATCACTTTGAGCCAGTTTATGGTGCGAAAATAAAATTTAAGGAAGGAGAATATCTCCATTTTAATTAATGTTAGTGAGGAGTGAAATACCCTACGGGTGAATATCTAACAGATGCGACAGAACCAGAGAACAAAGCATTAGAGATAATAATTAGATAAACTGAAACAACCACAAGTGTGTCGATCTAAAAATCATAGGAACCGCCTTTGAAGTCTTAATCGATAAGAAGTTGTTGCATATTACACTTTCAAATTGATTATCGAATGCGTTAAAATATTCAAATGATTTCCTAAAGCCACCCACCTCAATTATATTTGAACCACAAGTCGCACTGATTAATCATAAAGGCCACAGCTTATTACCAGGTTAGGAAATTCACTTGAGACCCTTCCATTATGCTGCCACTATTAACGTTGTACAAAAATCACAGTATTTACATTGCCCTTGATTATTAGCCTTTAACCAGTAATGTTCTTTACAACCACACATCTTAAAGTTTACCCCCTCTTTTCCCCGTCGCGCTCTGAAATGAAACTTACAAACCTCTTCTGTTGGGAGTTCTTCATTAAATCTTAGTATATTCATCTTGTTTTTTCTTCAAAAATAGATGTGGATAGCTTGAACTATTTACGTTCTGGTAAAATATAGGGGAATCAGTTTTTTTGATAAAGAGATGGCAATTACTGATTAAAAACAATAAAATTTCGTTTGTTTAAAATGAGGTTTGAGCCGACAAACAAGTATACAGCAATCCGAATATGAAAATTAAGCAAATGGTGCTTTTCCGATTTTTTTTAACTCATCTAGGACATTGTTTTGAAGACTTGCATATTAGTATTGTTTTGGGCAGAATTATTAAGATTGATTTTAACTGATTAACATGAAATAGGAATTATTCAAAATACGCTTAGGAACTTATTCGATCAAGTAATTCTGCTTTTTTCCTGATGGAAACAGCTACAACAGAGCCATCAGACATTACCAAATGCCCACTTTTACCGCGCACAAATTTTTTAACAAAATTAATGTTAACAATAGTGGATTTATGTACTTTCATGAAATCTTTGTGTATTAATGTTTCCTCAAACTCTTTCATAGATTTTGAAACAAGAATCTTGCGTTTATCTATCAAGTGAAAAGTGCAATATGCCCTGTCGGCCTCGCATCTAATTATTTTATCGAATGCAATTAGCTCTATGCCGTCCCCACAAGGGATCGCTAGTTTATCAAATGTTTTATCAGGTGTAGAAAGTATTCTATTATTCTTTCCGTTTTTTAGAAGTTTCTTGCGCTTATCTAAACGCAGCCGAATGGCCGTTAAAACCTCCGTGTATTCAAATGGTTTAACGATATAATCGTCAGCTCCTAAATTCATTCCTCTTCTAACATCATTTTTCGTTACCTTGGCTGTAAGAAAAATGAAAGGAGGAACTATCTCTTCACTTAATCTTTGATTTATTGCGCTAAGCAATTCAAATCCATCAAGTTCCGGCATGTTTACGTCGCACAGAACTAAATCTGGTAGATGCGTTATAATGGCGTCATAACCATCTTTTCCGTTTTTTGCTGTTAATACCTCGTATCCAGCCAATTCAAGAATACTTTGTAATGCTTCTCTTAAATCTTGTTCGTCTTCTGCGATTAGTAGCTTTTCCATGATGTCATGTTTTCAGTGTGGTAATAAATACTGTCTCTGTATTATTGTTCTTATTTTTTGCTTAAAGTTTACTGCCGTTCAATTCTACATATTCTTTGACTTTTCGCAGAACACTATAAAATTCCCGAAAAGTCTGACCATTTTGAAGACCGGTAAAAAAATCCAAAAATTGAGAAAAATCTTTTTCTAAACATCAAAGAATCTTAAATAATTTTAGATATGTTTAATATTAAATGTAAGCCTTCAAACTAATATTTACCTACGATAGTCAAAGTTAAGTCATAAATTTAATCTTTGCAACAGGTGTAGCTTTCTTCTTTTTTTCATAACTTGTTTTTTTGGTTCTTAACCATGGCAGACAAAACTATATTTAGTGACTGTTTGAATAAGATAAA
>TARA_B110000037_G_scaffold223032_1_pt1 | contig 12829 bp, 5 predicted proteins | sample TARA_B110000037 | Tara Oceans TARA_B110000037 (sample SAMEA4397196) | marine metagenome | biome: Polar Biome; feature: [MIX] marine epipelagic wind mixed layer (ENVO:01000061); material: water (ENVO:00002006), including particulate matter (ENVO:01000060) such as... | depth 10-100 m
CGGTTGAGGATACGGTAGAACAATTCCGCAATCAGTTCGCGATCGTCTTTTGATTCCTTGGCGAGCTTGGTGATGGCGTTGTTGGGATCGGCGATGGCGTCGCCCACGGTGGGGCCACTGAGGAGAGCCATGATCGGCCCCAGTTGCATGTCGCTGTTTCGTTCGCATTCGCACGAGCTTTCGCGAACCGGGCGCCCGAAGTTGGCGAGGAAACTATCGGGAAGTTTCACTCCGACATCAGGGAGTGAGGAGGCGCGGGTGCCCTTGGGAACACCGGGGAATCGGCTACTGGCTCCAGTGACGGAGTGAATGGAATCGTAGAGAACTTCAGCGGGAAGGCGCCGGGCCTTGGCATGGGAAAAGTTGATGGTGTCATCTTCATTCCACTTGTGGGTCTCGATGGAGAGTTGGTAGGTGCGGGATTTGACGATGACCCGCATGAGTTCACGGACGTTGAAACCGCTCTCGATGAAGTATTTGCTGAGCCAATCGAGAAGCTCGGGGTTGGAGGGAGGGTTGCCGGCGCGGATGTCGTCGAGGGGTTCGATGATGCCGGTGCCCATCATGTATCCCCAGACACGGTTGGCGTAGCTGGAGGCAAAATAGCGGTTGTCGGGCGAGGTCATCCACTCTGCCAGTTTATCGCGACGGCTGGCCTCTTTCTTTTTCGGGTGGGCGGCCTCGTAGGGGAAGGATGGTGCGGTCACCTCTCCGGTGCGCTCGTGCGTGACTTCTGCGTCGTTCTTTTGATAGATGATTTCGTAGAGTGGCTTGGCTCCTTCGACTGCGGTGCCACCGATTTTGTCTTTGCCGCTCGCGGGATCTGCCTTGAGTCCGACTTGAGCGAAGAAGGCGGCCATTTCGTAGTAGTTGTCCTGCGTCCATCGCTCAAAGGGATGGTCGTGACACTTGTTGCAATTAAAACGAGTCGCGAGGAAAAGGTGGGTGGTGTTTTCCATGGTGTCCTCCGGGGTGCGGAGGATTTTGAAATACGAGGCGGGAGGATTGTCCTTGTTGGAGCCGGTCGCGGTGATGACCTTGCGGGCAAACTCATCGTAGGGGGTGTTGTCGGTAACTTCCTTGCGGATCCAGTCGCGGAAAAGCATGGCTCCCTGTGGGGCGAGAAACTTCCGATTCACCTGCAACATATCGGCCCACTTGTTTGTCCAGAATTCGATGAATTCCGGGTTGCCAATCAAGGAGTCGATCAAGGCGTCACGCTTCACTTGTGAATGACGCGTGTCGGCGAGAAACGATTTCACTTGGTCGACGGTGGGCGGGAGCCCGGCGAGGTCGAGGTAGATGCGACGAACAAAGTCGAGATCGGTACAAACCTCCGAAGGGAGGGTTTTTATCCGTTTCCATTTCTCCGCTACCAGATTGTCGATCTCGTTGAACTTGGGTGGATCGGACCACTCGAATCCACTGCGGTCGCCCATCGCGGTGACTGTGGTGGCGGCGTAGGCGCCTTCGTAGCGGACGAGAATGGGGGCTTCGCCCCGGCGCACGACTTTGATGAGGGCGGGATATCCTTTTACGGTTTCCGCCACTTCGCTGTTGCCACTGGTGAGGACTGCTTCGGAAGTGACGTCGCGCGTTTCGCCGCCGGGATAGGTTGCGATCACCCGCATTTGCTGCATGGAACCAATGTTTTGGACGACGGGGTTGAGGGGGAAGACATCGATCTTTTCGGCCTTGATTTGCTTCTCCTCAAGCTTGGCGCCGTTGGCAATCCAGGCGCGCACGATCTCGTAGTAGTCATTGCCGGGCTTGGTCAATTGGCCTCCTTCGTGAGGCACGGCGGAGGTGGACTTGAGAAGCATCAAACTATCATCGGGTGAGGCCAGGTTGACGCGGCGTGAGGCGATGTCATCGGTGAAGGCCCGGACATCGTAGAGAGGGTCGTAGCCGCGAAGGGAGAGTTTGAAGCCATTCTTGCCATCCTTGGCTCCGTGGCAGGTTCCGGTATTGCACCCCATGCGGGCGACGACCGGGTTGACGTCTTTTGTCCAAGCCGGAATATACTCCTCTTGCATGCGTGACACCTCTACGGCAATTGCCGCGGTTTTCCCCCCGATGGAGAATTTGAGGCTGGAATTTCCATCGGAGATTCCGCGGATCACTCCGGTTTTGGAAATGGTGACATTCTTACCTTGGACACTTTTTTCGGCAATGCGGGTGACGTCGATGATGTCTCCGGAATCGAGCTCGGCGGATACGATGACTTGAGCGTATTGATAGGGGCTGTCGATTGTGACGATGCCTTTGGTGCCTCGTGGAAGAACACTCAATCTTACGATCGAACGTCCCTTCGGGATTTGTTCGGCGTCGAGTGGCGAACGTTTGTCCAGAGTGGCGGAGTCATCGTTTTGGAGGTTGGCAACCTTGGAATCGGGAGTGATTTCGACCGGAAGAAATGACTTCACGATGTTTCCGTTTGAGGCATCGAGAAGACGAACTTTTCCATCGCCGCCGGAGGCTGCCAGTCGCGAGCCGTCGGGACTAAAGGAGACCGCGAAGATTCCGCACTCCGCAACCGGAACGGCCGCGAGGGTTTTCACACTCGCGTCGAAGTAGGCCTGCAACTTCTTGCGCATGTCGTCATTGCGCTCGTGAGTGGGCTTTTTGATGATGTCGCCAATCTCCTTGGTGATCGTGGCGTTCGGATCGACTTCGTAAATGTGGATGGCGCCCCTGCCGTTGAGACTGCTTCCGGCGGCAATGCGTCGGGCGTCTTTTGAAATGTCCACCGCGAAGATGCGCCCTTCCAGGGGAGGGAATTCAAGAAGGAGGTTGGCATCGTCGCCAATCTTACGGGCGGTGTTTCGGAAGATGCGGTAGAGTTTCGGGATGCCATCGGCCCCACCCACTAGGATCTCGTCGCGCGTGGGGTGCATGACGACCGCTCCGATTCCTCCCGTGAGGGCTTTGGGGGTGATCGAAGTGATGTTGTCGATGAGGCGTTGTGTTTCCAGCTCGGTCAGTTTTGCGGTCATATCGCGACTGACCGAGACGACATGATCGCCTTTCGGGTTGAAGGCGGTGTCAAAGACCCAATCGTTGTGGCCTCCTTGAAAAAGAACCTGCTCGCCGGTTTTTGCGTCGATGGCCCGGACGGTCTTGTCGGAGCAACCGAAGGAGATCTTGGTGCCATCTGGTGACCAGGCCGCGCCGTAGATGGTGTCAAAAGTGACCGGAGCCGAGAGGGAGAGATTCTTTTTTGCGACGTCCCATACCTGGACTTCACCCATGCGACCGGGAAGTCCTCCCGTGACCGCGAGTTTTTTCCCATCGGGAGAAAAACGCACTGATTCGATTCGCTCGGACAATCCCACGAGGCGGGCGACGGGGCCGGAGCCATCTGCGTTTTGGAGAAGGACTTCGTGAAATCCCGAGATGGCGAGCAAGGATCCATCGGGAGAATAATCGAGTGATGTGATGACGGGAGGCTTGGTGTAGACTGGAGGATGATCCTGGTCGTAGCGCTGGCGAGCGTTTTCGGGAGTGTCGTCCTTGGCTCCTTCAGTAATCCAGCGACGAATGAGGGCAATTTCGATTTCGTGGAGCGGGTCCTTTTTCTTGGGCATTTCCGCATGGCCCTTTGCATCCGGAGTGATTTCCTCGATGAGGTAACTTTCCTCCGGCTTGCCCGGAACGATTGCGCCGGCCTCCTCGCCGCCTGCGAGGAGGCGGTTAAAATCGGTCATGACGTAGTCGCCATTGTCCTTTGAGGGCTGGTGGCAGCCGACACAATTCGCCTGGAAGATCGGACGGATGTCTTTGTAGTAGCTGATCTGCTTTTTGGTCTCCTCCTCTGCAAAACAGTTTGAGGTGAATCCGAAGAAGCAAGAAAGGGGAACAAGGATACGGTGAAGCATGATTTCAGGGCGGTCTGGTTGTGAACGCTTTTGTGGGTTCTCTGCTGGAGCGGGTGTTGGAACAAACCAGTCCGAATGAGCCCCGATCAGTAACTTTTCCTTTGCCTGACGACAAGGAAATAGAGAGGGTATTCTGCCTGTGTTTGGGGAGGATGGGTAATTACAAATTACAATCGAAGCAAAGTGGGCTTTACGGTCATGCTCTTCAGTTTAGGGGATTTTTTTGCCAAGTGGGTGACCTGGAAGTGATCGACGCCGTCATCAACAAGATTGAATTCATCCAGTTTTGCGGTTTCATCGTAGATCTGCCCTCTTCCGACGCCGAGTCTGCAGGCGAGCGGCGAGCGCAACTGCATGGGGATTGGTAGATATCAAAGGACTACTTCTGGGTTGCCACGCAGGAAGGAACCTAGACTCCGGCTTCTGCCATTATTGAAGTGAACAAGGGAGAATTTCACGGGCTTCCATCATCGGAAGTGAGAGGAGGAGCCATTGCTCCGGCACTTTGTGACATTCCGCGTGGGATCGATAATTCGACAGGAGGGATGGTCGAAGTCACCAGCGACAAGTGCGGCCTTTGTGGCTGATGGGCTTGTTTAGATCAGGGGGAGAAACCAAGGGGCGTGAGGCTGCGCGTTGCAGGTCAGAAAGACGAAGCCCAAGGAAACGGGCAAACCGGCGAAGTCATCGAAGGAGCCCGCGAGATGTAAGTCGATGCCATCGGCGGGCTGCAATACGCCCAGACCGAGTTCACTGCTAAGCCGGGCGAGGCCTTGTCATGGAAGCTTCGAAACACCGACGTCATTCCGCACAATCTGGTTCTTGTGAAGCCAGGCAAGGCTCAGGTTGTGGGAGAGGCTTCCTTCAAGATGCTCAACGACCTCAAGGCGGAAAAAAAGTTACGTTCCTGATCTTCCTAAAGTCATTGCCTTTATTCCGGTGATCAATCTGGAAACAGAGCACGTCCTCCACTTCCGCGCGCCAAAGGAACTCGGAGACTATCCGTATATCTGCATCTTCTCGGGTCACTGGCAGGTGATGCGGGAGTGTTGCAGGTGAAGTGATTTCTTGACCAAGCTACTCGTGCAGTCCTCTTGTCCCAGCGATTCCGCAAGGCTCATCGTCCAATGCACTCTACGTGCCTCGCGTGACGCCAGGTTAAAGTCGTTGATTCCGGATGGGGTTCATGGGAAATATTTCGAGAGTTTAGGGACAGGGGGCTTGTTTAAAGGGAGGAATCATGAATCTGCACACAAATCCTCCCTCGCGGTCGCTCTACGAGAGAAAACATCATTTCCGCATGAAAAACCCACCCCCCCTTCTGGCCACCTTTTTTGCGTCCTTTTTTCTGGTGGGCGCCCCTGCCGGGGCTCAATCACCGGCAGCTCCTCCCAAACAGGCAAAGACCGAGAACGCTCCCAACGTTAAGAATTTCAGATCGCTGCAGAAGCTCAACCAGCAGATTGTGGCACTCTCCAAGCGAGCCCAGCCTGCCACCGTTTGCTTGATCGCAAAGAATGGTCGTGGCTCGGGCAGTGGAGTCGTGGTCAGTGAAGACGGCCTCATTTTGACAGCGGCTCACGTGACTTCCAGCATGCCGGGTGAAATCATCGTGATTTTCCCGGACGGAACCCGCAAAAGCGGAGTGGCCCTTGGCGCTGATTACGATCGTGATGCAGCTATGGTGAAGATCAACGAGCCTGGCAAGTATCCCTTCGTTGAAGTCGGACAAAGCAAAGATCTCAAACGGAATGAGTGGACGGTTGCTCTCGGGCACTCCGGAGGATTTGATCCCATGCGCAAGCCCCCGGTCCGGCTCGGACGGGTGCTGGCGAACCAGGATTTCATCGTGAGCGACACCGCAGTGATCGGCGGAGATTCCGGCGGCCCTCTTTTCGATGCCGAAGGAAAGGTCATCGGAATTCATTCCAACATTGGAATGACTCTGATGGAGAACCGGCATGTACCCATCGAGGTTTTTCACAAGCAGTGGGACAAATTGAAGAACGGAAAGACTTCGGGTCAACGTTTCAACAATGCCAAAAAGAATGCTCCGGCCCCCTCTCCGGATCAACCGGTGTTGGGAATTCAGCTTGCAGACGGTGAAAATGGTGTGCGTGTTGGCGAAGTCGTTCCCAAGTCACCAGCTCAAAAAGCGGGGATTCAATTGGGGGATTTGATCAAGAAGGTCAATGGGAAGGTCGTGAAATCACCGGAGGAGCTGGTCAATTTGGTTAAGGGAATGAAGTCGGGTGATGAAGTGAACATCAACTACCATCGCGAGGGTAAAGCGCGTTCTGCCAAAGTGACTCTCACAAGTTACAAAGCACTCATGGAGGGGGAGAAGGCACCAGCGAAGAAGAACGAACAGCCGACTCCCAAGAAGGAGGAAAAGCCCAAAAAGGAAGCTCCCAAGGAAGGGGAGAGTGAAAACAAGAAAGACGAGGCCGAGGTTTCCATCGAGGAACTCCTGAAGAATGCCGCAAAAAATGGTGGCCGCCTTGAGCTCACTCCGGAGAAACTCGAGAAGCTTGGTGGCATGGAAAATCTCATGAAGGAGCTTCAGAAGCGCGGTGGAATGGGGCAGGTTCTTCCTCTAGGAGCCGACAAATTTTTCGCATCCTCTCTCAAGGCACTTCAACCCGTCGCCAAGAAAAATTCCGGAACTACCGCTCTCGTGACAATCGATGGCAGGCCGGCGGTCCTCGGAACGATTATTTCGGCAAATGGTCGAATTCTCACTAAAAACAGTGAAACCGATGGCGGGAAATTGGGAGTGAGGATCGGCGGGAAAAGTTATGAAGCAAAGCTTCTCAAGCGATTCCCGCATCGTGATCTCGCTCTTCTCAAGATCGACGCTGAAAAACTTCGCCCGGTCCGCTTCCAAGTCGAAGAACCAGCCCTCGGTTCTATTCTTACTGCGACCGGAGCCAAAGACGAACCTCTCGGAATTGGACTCTTGAGTGTTTCCGGTAGAGCCATGGCCAAGGTGGGATTCATTGGCATCCAGGCCGGGGAATCTGACAAAGGTGTTCTTATTGAAAAAATCGTGCCGGGTGGGGCAGCTGCCGATGCCGGGCTCCAGGATCAAGACGTGATCACTCGTTTTGACGGTCAAAAGGTTGATGAGCCGGTCGCATTTGGTCATCTCATCCGCGGTCGCAAGGCCGGAGAAACAATCAAGTTGGAGTATCTTCGCAATGACAAACCAGGAAAAGCAACAGTGACTCTCAAGGAGCGGGTGATGCTCGACAATGTCAAGAATGACCCCCGAATGAAGCATGCTCTTGGTCAGCTTTCCGAAAAGACCAGCGGGTATCCTGATGCCATTCAGCACGACATTCCGCTTCCTCCCCAGCTGTGTGGTGGACCTTTGTTTAATCTCAAAGGGAAATGCATCGGCATCAATGTTTCCCGCGCCGGCCGGACCAAGACCTACGCCATCCCTGCGGATGAAATTATGGGAATGTTGGAAATCAAAGCGCCTGTCAAACCAGCCGGTCGCGTCGCTAAAAAACAGGATGATTTGACGAAGGCCAAGCCGGCTTCGTCTTCCAAAAAGAATGAGACGCTCGAAGCGATCAAAGCGATCCGCGCAAGCTTGAGGCAAATCGAGAAACGTCTCGACGGGTTGGAAAAGGCGGAACGCTAAGTTGGGCCCTTGTTAATTTAAACAAAGCCCCCCTGTTGGCTTGTTGCCGGCGAGGGATCGTCTGTTTATGGGGGAAGCTAGTTCGATGGAAATCAAGTTAGCTTGGCTAAGATTGCCAAGAGCACCTTCTTCAGATCATCTTCTAAGGTGGGCTTTCACCGCCCCCTGTTAATAAGGGGGCAGTCTAGAAAGGGCTGGGCCGGACTAGCCGTCCGGTCAAATTTCAGTATCGGACGTTATTTTCGGCCGTATGGGAGCTGACGTATTTTGTGGCCTTTTCAGGAAACCAGATCAGGAGAAAAGGGGGAGCAAGAATACGAACGAGGTGAGAACGACTACGGAAATGAGCTTGATACGAGATCCGTTTGATTTGTCCTCGCTCATTTTTTGGAGGCGTGCTCCTTGGCGGCTTGGATGAAGGCGTTGAAGAGTTTTGACTGGGATTTGTCAGTCTCGATGAGTCGCTCCGGGTGCCATTGGACACCGATGAGAAAGCGATCGTGGTCGGTGGTTTCGGTGGCTTCGATGATTCCGTCCGGACTCTTGGCAACCACACGGAGACCTTCGCCGAGGTCCTTGACTGCCTGGTGATGGGACGAGTTGACCTCGAAACCGGTGGAGCCAAAGATCCCGCTCAGTCTGGAGTCGGGTTCAAGGGTGATGTCGTGATTGACGTTGCGATGGTTGCCACCGACGGCAGAGGGTATGTCCTGGATGAGAGACCCACCACTGGCGACGTTGATCCATTGGCTACCGAGGCAGATGCCGAGGAGAGGCTTTTCGGAGTTCTTGATCCAGCTGTGAATTAGAGCCTTTTCGAATTTGTAACGTTCGTCACTGAGGATTGAGACAGTGGGGTGGGGCTCCTCGCCGTATTCTGACGGAGGAATATCGAGTCCGCCGGGCATGATGAGGCCATCGAGTTCTTCAAGGTAGTCATCGATCATGGCGGTGCTGCCGTCGGTGTTGGGAAGGATGACGGGGATTCCTCCGTGGTTTCGAACAGCACGGATGTAGGTTTCCTGATTCACGCTCGCGATGCCGATGAGAGGCCGCTTGGCGAAAGAGATCTCTTTGGTTGGGGGCGTGAGGGGGGCACTGCGGCGGTCGCCGAGTAGAAATCCGAGAATGCCGGATCCGAGGATTGCGGTTGCAGTGAGGAAGAGTCTGCGGGTGGCCATGGGTAGTTGTGGGGAATGTCGGATGGAAGTCTGAGAATTTAAAGTCAAAAAGGGCTTCTCTAAACTACGCTTTTAATCGGATTAAGATAAGGTATCTCGCCGAGGATAAGATCCCGACTAAGGAGATAATGAAGAAAGGCAGATCTGATTCGCGAAAGCCGGGTAGTATCGAATAGAAGATGTTGAGGCCGATAAAGCAAAAGAGGAGAAATGTCGCCAAGGGCCATGACTGCCACGAGAATTAGAATGGTCGTCCCCAGAACCAATCGCTCGTGGGGCTTCATTTTTTCATCTTCGCCCAATCAGCAACGGGTGCATTGCCGGGCTTACGGTTTTCGGTGCCTTTGACCTTGGTCAGCTGATCGCCAAGTTCAGTGCGCTTTTTGTCCGCGAGGGCTTTCATTTTTGCCACGATCTCAGGGTGGTCTGCGGCCACGTCTTTGGACTCACCGGGATCGGTTTCACTATCGTAGAGTTCAAGGCCGGTTTTTCCGAAATCATGTTTTCCTGAGTGGCCATCATTGCCGGGGTTTTCGGGCGCGATGCGATATTGGTGGGGGAATTGCATCTTCCATTTCCCCATCCGCATCGCTTCGAGGTCGTTACGCTTATACCAAAAAAAATAGGCCTCCTGCACTGGTTCGCTTTGCTCGCCGGAGATGACCTTCCAGGCGTCTTTTCCATCGATCTTCTTCTCGGGAAGCTTGGCGCCAATGAGCTTGGTGATGCTCGGCAAAAGATCAATGGTCATGAGAGGAGTTTTGATCACAGAACCTGCCTTAAGCTTGGCCGGCCATTGCATCACGCATGGCACGCGCACCCCACCATCCCAGCAGGTGCCTTTGCTCCCCCGGAGCGGACCGACTCCTCCAGCGTGGTTTCCATAGACCATCCAGGGACCGTTATCGCTGGTAAAGATTACCAAGGTGTTTTCAGTCGCTCCGGCTGTGTCGAGGGCGGCCAGAACTTCGCCAGTGGACCAATCGATTTCCTGAATGACATCGCCATACATGCCCTGCTCGGAAGAACCTTTGTGCTTTGGTGAAACATAGAGCGGAACGTGCGGTTGGGGATGGGCAAGATAGAGAAAGAAGGGTGCTTTCCTCCGGGTGCTGTTCTCAATGAATCGAACGGCCCGCTCGGTGAGCCAGGTTGTCATGTAGGTTTGGTCGCGGACCTGCGCCACGATTTCATCGTCTTCGATGAGAGGAAGATGCGGGTATTGCTTCATAAAACGCACCGGGCCGCTGGGCCACATATCGTTGGAGTAGGGATAACCGAGGTAGTCATCGAACCCCTGATTCACCGGAAGGAATTTCTCCTGATAGCCGAGGTGCCATTTGCCATACATCGCGGTGTCGTAGCCAACGGATTTGCAGATTTCGGCCAGGGTGGTCTCGTCGGGATGGAGGCCGACATTGCTGGCAGGGAAGAGGGCGCCCGAGATGCCAAGGCGGTTGGGATAGCATCCGGTGAGGAGCGCGCAGCGCGAAGCCGAGCAAACCGGTTGGGCGACGTAGAAATCGGTGAATTTCACGCCTTTTTCGGCGATTGAGTCGATGTGAGGGGTGTTCCAGCCCTTTGCCCCAAAACAGCCGATATCCCCATAACCCATGTCATCACAAAAAATAATAACAATATTGGGCTTCTCCGCCGCTTGTCCGAGGCAGAAAAGGTTCATCCAGAGTAAAATCAATCGATTCATCTGCAAAGCTCACCACATCTTCGACGTAACCTCAATCCACAAGCTCCCGCTATGAAGAGACTTTTCACGCTTCCCCTGCTCATTACCTGCCTCACCGCACAGGAGCCCAACAAGGATATCAAAGAAGGCCATTCCCACAATGGGCACGCTTTCAACGAAGGACCACGTCAGGCCGGCCCCCTCATGGGGAATACCGGAAATATCCACCTCCCCATTTCTTCTTCATGGGACAAGGGCCAGGCCTACTTCGACCAGGGCCTTGGGCAGCTTCATGGTTTTTGGTATTACGAGGCCGAACGCTCATTCCGCGCGATCCTTGCCAAGGATCCCAACTGCGCGATGGCCTACTGGGGGCTTTCGCAGGCCAACTATGAAAACGAGAAGCGGGCCAAGGCTTTCATTGCAAAGGCGACCGAGCTTCTCAAAAAGGAGGACTTGAAAATCACTCCTCATGAAAAGGCCTACCTCGAAGCAGAGATCGCCTATCATGACGAAAAGAAGGAAAAAGACGCCACCAAGCGGCGCAAGAATTTTCTTCGGGCTTATGAAGATCTCATTCTGAACTATCCCAATGATCTCGAAGCTAAGGCGCTCTTCGTTTGTCGACGCTGGCAGTTCAACCGGAAGGGCATTCCCATCACGAGTTACGTTGGAATGGATGCCATCCTTGAGCAGATCTTCGCGAAAAACCCGGCGCACCCGGCGCACCACTACGCCATTCACCTCTGGGACTACCGAAATTCCGAACAGGCTCTCGATTCCGCGGCCCGCCTCGGGAGTACCGCCCCTGGGATCGCCCACCTGTGGCACATGCCCGGCCACATTTACTCAAAAGCCAAACGCTACCAGGATGCCGTCTGGCAGCAGCAAGCCTCCGCCCGCATCGATCACGCTCATATGCAGAAGTGGTTCCTCCTTCCGGACCAGATCCACAATTACGCTCACAACAACGAGTGGCTCTCGCGCAACTTCTCCCACTTGGGCAGTGTTCGCGCCAGCATCGACATGGCCAAGTCCCTCCTCGCCAATCCACGTCACCCGACCCTCAACAATCCAGGAAAGGGCTCCGCCCGCTACGGGCGCAAGGCTCTCATCGATTATCTCGAAAAGGCGGAACTTTGGCAGGAAGCCCTCGAAACCGCCAACTCGCCGTGGCTTGAAAAGCTCTCTAAGCCCGAGGACGATCTTTCCCGGGTCCGATTGATCGCGGTGGCCCAATTCAACCTCGGCCAGCAGGTTGAGCTTCGCAAAACCATCGAGCTGATCGACAGCCATCTCATCAAGGTCAAAGACGACCAAAAAATGGCCAAGGAAAAAGCCGTCAAGAAGGCTACTGACGAAAAGAAGAAGGAAAAGGAGATCAAGGCCGCCGAGAAAAAAGCCCACGACCAGTTTCAGAAGAACATCAAGAAGTTCGAAAACGCCGTCGCCGAGCTTCGCGGCTACCTCGCCGCCATGAACGGTGATTTTAAGACTGCCAAGGAGGATCTTTTAAAGCGACCCTCCCACCAAACTCCCATGCTGCGCCACCTCGCCTACGGCGATCATGAAAAAGCCGCTGAGGTTGCCAAAAAACAGATCGAGAAGATGAACAAGGAAGCAATTCCTCTCGCTCAAGCGATCCACACACTCTACCACGCGAAAAAAGACGATGCGGCCTGGAAGTCTGGCTTTGAGGAACTCCGCAGTTTTGCCTCCGAAGTTGAGATCGGCTCCTCCATCTTCGCCCGACTCGCTCCCATCGCGAAGGAACTCGGTTATCCCGACGACTGGCGTCAGCCTCACAAGCCCGCCGACGATCTCCTCGCCCGACCTAATCTCGATGACCTCGGCCCACTTCACTGGACTCCCCCGGCCGCTCCCGGATTCAGTTTGCCTGATCAACACAAAAAACCGGTCTCTCTTGCCAGCTATCGCGGCAAGCCAGTCATCCTCATCTTCTACCTCGGTGCAGGTTGCCTTCACTGTACCGAACAACTGACGGCCATGGCCGACCGTTATGAGGACTTTAAAAAAGCGGGCCTCCCCATCCTCGCAATCTCAACCGACGACATTGCCAACCTGAAGGACTCCCAGGACAACTACACCAAAGGGGATATTCCTTTTCCCATCGTTTCCGATGCTCCCAAGACCGTCTTTAAGCAATATGCGTCCCACGACGATTTCGAAGACCAGCCTCTCCACGGCACCTTCGTTCTCGATGGAAAAGGTCGCATGCTCTGGTCCGACATTTCAGCCGATCCCTTCATGGAGATCGACTTCCTGATCAAGGAATCGAAGCGGTTGCTTTCGCTTCATCAGTAAAAGCCCTCCAATTTCTTCACCAAAGCACTGCTGGCACACCTCCTCTTTTAGGATCACAGGAGAGGTTCAGGGATTTACATTGAGTTGACCCCACCTGATAAAAAAGAGG
>TARA_B110000037_G_scaffold223153_1_pt1 | contig 12824 bp, 14 predicted proteins | sample TARA_B110000037 | Tara Oceans TARA_B110000037 (sample SAMEA4397196) | marine metagenome | biome: Polar Biome; feature: [MIX] marine epipelagic wind mixed layer (ENVO:01000061); material: water (ENVO:00002006), including particulate matter (ENVO:01000060) such as... | depth 10-100 m
TGAGCTTGAAGACAATTGTGAAATTACAATAGAGGCAAATCCAGGAACTATAGATAAGCAATATTTTTATGGGTATAAGGATGTTGGAATAAATAGAATGTCCTTAGGTATTCAAAGTTTTAATGAAAAACATTTAAAAAAATTAGAAAGAATTCACAACCAGCAAGAAGGCATAGAAGCAGCAAAACTTGCAGTAAAATTATTTGATAAAGTTAATATTGATTTAATGTTTGCCTTACCAGAGCAAACAAAAAAAGAGCTTGAGGACGATATTAATATAGCTTTAAAAATTAATCCCTCCCACATATCTTATTACCACCTCACAATTGAGCCTAATACATACTTCTATAAACACCCCCCAAAAATACCCAGCCAAGACGAAGGGGCGGAACTATTTGATCTGATTAATAATAAGTTAAAAAAAGCTAATTTTAAGCACTATGAAACTTCAGCATTTGCAAAGACTGGAAGTCAATGCCAGCACAATATGAATTATTGGAACTTTGGTGACTATATAGGTATCGGTGCTGGTGCTCATAGCAAAATTACATCGGAAGAATCAATTCGTCGTTTTTCGTGCCATAAAAGTCCGAAATACTATCTCGCTGAAGTTGATAAGAATAATTACATTAAAGAAGAGCGGATTCTATCAACCAATGATCGTGTATTTGAATTTATGATGAATGCATTAAGAGTTAACGATGGATTTGCAATTAATCTTTTTGAACAAAGAACTAATCTACCTATTAATGAGATTGCAAAAGAATTATTAATCGCAAAAGAGAAGAAGCTGATTGAAGAAATTAATGGTAGGATTAGACCAACTATTTTAGGACAAAGTTTTTTAAACGAACTTTTACAAATTTTTTTAAGGGGCCAAAATAATGATGTTAAATAAAATTATTGATGACTATGTTGTTTCTGACCAAATTACAGAGGCAGATATTGAAACATTAAAAGCAGCAGGATTTAAAACTATTTTTTGTAATCGGCCAGACAATGAAGAACAAAACCAAATTCCTGTTAATGCTATTCAAAGTAAAGCCATTGAAAGTGGTCTAAATTTTGTTCATCAACCAGTAATAGGCGGGCAAATATCACAAAAAGATATTGATCAATTTAGTGACTACTATGATGAATCAGAAAAACCTATTTTTGCTTATTGCAGAACAGGTACAAGATCAAGCATGTTATGGGCATTATCAGAATCGGGGAAAAGGTCTAAGGATGAAATACTAACATTAACTTCAGCAGCCGGATACAATCTTAGTAGTCTATTGGGATGAGGTATTAATACAAAATGTTTAACAAAATATTAATTTCATTAGTTGCCATCTTCTGCTTAATCTTTATTTTACGCAATGAAATTATTAAGCAGTACTTATCTTATAAAATAACAAAAATTATAAAATATGAGACCAGTATTGGGGATTTAGATTATTCCATCAAAAAAAATAAATTAGTAATAAAAGATTTAAAAATAAAAAATCCTGATGGCTATAAAAATATTTTTGCACTTTGGATAAGTGAAGTTTCTATCGATAATCCAGTTATTCAAAATGACAAACTAATAATAAATGCTATAAAGATAAATAACGCTGATATTTTCTACGATAATAATAATGGTGTAATAAATTTTAAAGAAATTTCTGAGAACATAAAACGTTACTTACATGCAAAAAAATCATTAGTAGATAAAGAAAATGAAACGACTTCTAATATTAATCCTAATAAAGACGAAGAGAATAAACAGATAGTAAAGACTGAAGAGCCTTCAATAATATTCATTAATAATTTACAAGTTAAGGATTCATACATAACCCTTTATTATAAATTTATGCTGAAGAAATCTGTTTCAATACCTTTAGAAGACTATATTAATGTTTCACAAGAACTAGATACTTTATTAAACAAATTTAATTCATATATTGAAGTAACTGCAAAGAAAATAAAAGCATCTAAAAGAAGGAGTGATCTTTTAAAAATATTTCCAAAATGGGAGAAGCAAATTAATAAATTGAATCAAGAACTAGATAAATCCGAACCAATAAATTTTTAACTATCGACATTAATAACATTTTTTGATAACCCCACCTCTTTTAAAAAACTTAAGAGGCCAAAAATCAAAGAAGTCATTGCCATAATGAAAAGTGCAGATATAAATTGATCGAAATCAAAACTAATTTCGGTTGATATAAATATCATTGCAATCAAGACACATATTAATAAAGCTGAAATTGTCGTTAAGGCTATTGCCCAATGTGTCCACTTTGCTCGTCGTACTAAAAAGTTTAACTCCGCTTGTTTATATCCTTTTAAATCTTTTGATCCCTCGTGAAGAACCCTAAAACGATCAACAATTCTCGTCAAACGAGCGGTCATAACTGTTAAAATTGCACCCACTCCCGTCAACAAAAAAGCTGGGGCTACTGCCATTTGAATAACGCTAGCAATTTCTACAAAATCTAACATCTATTTAACTAGCTTAGACTTGGCACTTTTAAGTGCTTTTTTAACGGTATTAAAGGCTGTGCCTCCAACATGTTTTCTTGATTTAATAGAGCCTTTTAGAGACAAGCAATCGAATACATCTTTTTCAATTAGCGTACTAAATTTTTTCAAAGCTTTAAATTCAAGCTCAGATAAATCACATTGCTGATCAATTGCAAATTTAACTGTTTTCGCTACTACTCCATGAGCCTTTCTGAAGGGCATTCCTTTATTCACCAAATAATCTGCTAAATCTGTTGCTGTAGAAAATCCTTTAAGTGCTGCTTTCTCCATATTTTCTGGAAATATAGTAAGTTTAGAAATCATTTCAGCAAAAATATTTAAAGAATCTGAAATCGTATCAGCTACATCAAAGACCGGCTCTTTATCTTCTTGATTGTCTTTGTTATATGCAAGTGCCTGTCCTTTCATCAATGTAAGCAGGCTTACTAAATGACCATTAACTCTTCCGGTTTTTCCTCTAACTAGCTCAGGTACATCAGGGTTTTTTTTCTGGGGCATAATGCTCGACCCTGTACAAAAGCTATCTGAAATTTCTATGAAGTTAAAAAATGGACTAGACCACATAATTAACTCTTCCGACCACCTAGACAAATGTGTCATTAATATAGATGCATTTGAATTAAATTCAATTAGAAAATCTCTGTCGGATACTGCATCAAGTGAATTACCCATAACACCATCAAATTTAAGAAGTTTAGCTACAAACATTCTGTCTATGGGGTAAGAGGTTCCCGCTAGTGCTGCAGCACCTAAAGGTAAAATATTAATTCTTTTCCTCGCATCTTGAAATCTAGCTTTATCTCTTTCCAACATTTCATAGTAGGCATGTAGATGATGAGCAAAACTTACTGGCTGAGCTACTTGTAAATGTGTCAAGCCTGGCATTATAGTCATAATGTGTTTTTCAGCTAACGTTAAAGTAGCTTTTTGTAAAACACATATCTGTTCAATAGTTTTATCTACAACATCTCTAAGGTAAAGTCTCATATCAGTTGCAACTTGATCATTTCTAGATCTTCCCGTATGCAGTTTCATTCCTGCCACACCAATAATTTCTGTTAATCTATTTTCAATATTTAAATGAACATCCTCTGAATCAATCGACCATTTAAAATTTTGAGCAATAATTTCTTTTTTAATTTGATTTAAGCCTTTTACAATAGACTTAAGATCACTAGCAGAAACTACCTTTTGTCTTTTTAACATTTCTGCATGCGCAAGAGATCCTTCGATATCATACATGGCTAATCTTTGATCAAAATTAACGGATGCATTGAATCTTTTAACAATTTCGCTGGTAGGCTCAGAGAACCTAGCTGACCACTTTTTTGTATTTTTTTTCATTTAAATTTATTTTTTCTGTTAATTCAATGAATTATATATGAAAATCACCAATCACATGACTAATCTACGAATAGCTATGTGCTAAAATCTAAAATAATAATGATTAAAAAAATTACAATTGCATCTAGAGAAAGCCCACTTGCTATGTGGCAGGCAGAGCATATTAAATTTAAAATTAATCAACTTTATCCCCAGATTAAAGTTATTATTAAAGGGTTCAAAACTCAAGGGGATATCTTACTAAATCAATCATTAGCAACGATTGGTGGCAAAGGATTATTTATAAAAGAACTCGAACAGGCTTTATTGGAGAAAAAAGCAGATTTAGCAGTACACTCTATGAAAGACTTACCAATGGATATTCCTGACGAATTTCAACTGATTGCGATAACAAAACGTGAGGACCCAAGAGATGCCTTTATTTCAAATAATTTTGAGTCTCTAGATGATATGCCAAAAGGTACGATTATCGGTACATCAAGTCTTAGAAGACAAAGTCAAATTAAAGCAAAATACCCTGATTTAATAATTGAGCCATTAAGAGGGAATTTACAGACTCGTTTAAACAAGTTAGACAAAAATCAATATGGAGCAATAATTCTGGCAGCTGCAGGACTTATTCGCTTAGGTCTAAAAAATCGAATCAAGAAATATTTAGAGACCACTATTAGCATCCCAGCTGTAGGTCAAGGCGCTTTAGGAGTTGAAGTCCTTGCTGAAAATGAATTACTGAGCAACATACTCAAAACTCTCAACGATGACGAGACCTCGAGATGTGTTTTAGCAGAAAGAACAGTAAGTAGATCTCTTGCTGGTAGTTGTACCGTTCCTTTAGGAGCATATGCATCAATATCTGGAAATGAATTTTCTATAAAAGGTTTTGTGGCTTCGCCAGATGGTACTCAAATTATTCATGCTGAAGCAAAAGGAATAAAATCTGATTTTTATAAACTTGGCATAGAATTAAGTCAAATTCTAATTGATAAAGGCGCAAAAGATATTTTATCGGATCTATGAGTAAAAATAAGATAAAAAATAATATTGCACTAATCTCTACTAGGCCATATGAAAAAAATATTGCTTTATTCAAAGAGCTTAAAAGTGCAAATGTCTTATTACTAAACCACCCTTTAACTGAAATTAAACCTCTTGAAGATTATTCAAAATTTGATTTGATTCTAAGTAATTTAAATAATTACCAGCACATTATTTTTATAAGTACTAATGCTGTTAATTTTTTTGTTAAGCGCCTAAAGAATCTTAAAATAAAATTACCGAATCATATTATTTTATCCAGTATTGGGCCTATGACTCAAGAAGCCCTAAAAAAAGAGTTTGATATTAATGTTTATTGCCCCAAAGAAAATTTTGACTCTGAAAATTTAATTAAAAATAAAATATTTGATGACCTTCAAGATAAAAAAGTATTAATAATTCGAGGAAAAGGTGGTCGTGAAGCTTTGAAAAAAATGCTTGAAGAAAAAGGTGCCAAAACTGATTATGGTGAATGCTATATTAGAAATTATCTAACTATAGAACAAGAAAAATTAAGCCTAGAACTTAAAAATAGCACTACTATATTTATATTAATATCCAGCTATGGTTGTGCATGGCAACTTAACCAATCTCCTGGTCAGTGGATAGGTGACTATAAAACAAAATTTATCATAAACCATAAAAAAATTAATTTTCTTCTAAGAAGTGGTAACTACGGATCTCACTTGGATGATGTCATTGTTACAGCTGATTTAAGTGCAAAATCAATACTCGAGATTATTCATAATAATTAATTATTTTTTTGAGGAGCAAAAGTAAAAGCATCAGCAAAAAATTCTTCTTCTGCAAGTCCCTTTTTTACAAAATCATCAAAAGCAACTTCAACTAAACCTGGGGAACCACAGCAATAGACTTGGGTATTTTCTAAATCTTTAAAGTCTTCTAATACAATTTTATGAACTAGTCCAATTCGTAAATCGTCGCATTCTTTAGACTGTTTTTCAGATACTGGAATATAAGTAAAATCATCCATAGAATTTACCCAATCTAAACAAAGATTATGCATGTATAAATCATTAAACTCCCTCGCACCTCTGTACAAATAAATTGGTCGCTTTATTTTATTTCTAATTATGTCTTCAATCATTGATTTTATAGGAGCAAACCCCGTGCCACCTGTAACAAAAATAATTGGTTTAGTACTTTTACGAAGATAAAATTGGCCAATTGGTGCTTCAATTTTATGTATAGATTTTTCTTGCATCTCTTCAAAAACATAATGCGTAAACTTACCTCCTTCAATCAATCTTAAATGAAGCTCTATTAAACTATCATTTGGACTACTGGCGATTGAAAATGCTCTTCTAGCTCCCCCCTCTATCAAAAATTCAATATATTGCCCTGCTTTAAATTTCAGTACTTCATTTCCTGGAAGTTTAAGTAGCATTTTCATTACACTATCATTAAGCTTTTCAAGAGATTCGACGCGAACAGGGGAAATCTTTGGGGCATCTTCGAAATTTACTTCTGATTCTCTAGTTTCTACAACTAAATCTTCTAGTGCAAGAGCTTTACAACATAAGGTAAAACCATTTTCTTTTTCAGTATCAGAAAGAACTGTTCTCTGATAGTTATCAATAGCAATATTTCCATTAATTACTTTAGCCTTACAAGCACCACACGATCCGTTTTGGCAACCATAAGGAATATTAATACCAGCAGAAATTGCTGCCTCTAAAATTGTTTGACTTGGCTTAACCAGAAAAGTCTTTCCGGAAGGCAGAATTTTAACGTGGTAACTCATTATTTATTTACTATCGTCGTCGTCACGACTAAATTCACCCTCAATAACGTCTCCTTTATCTTGAGTATTTGTTTTTTGTCCATATTCATTTTTACTTGATTGCTCATTAACAGGAATCAAAAGTAAAAATAATGCAATAATATCTGTGAGTACACCGGGAAATAAAAATAATGCGCCAGCTAATAAATTTTTAGCTGTTCCCATTAATAGAGTTATTGGGCTGCCTCCTTGATTGATTAAACTCAATATTCTTGGGATTACCAAAGATTTTTCCTCACTAATGAGTTGCCAACCCAATATAGCCATTGTTATTAGGTAGCCAAAAAACCACCAGCCATAATGACTAAAAAGATATATTAATCCAGCTATTTCAAAACCAGGTAATAAAATTAAAGCAAGAATTAAGATTTTTCGCATAATTAATGAGTTATGATAAATTAAATTAGTTTAAGAATATGAGAACGTAAACCCGTTTTAACACTCTTATTAATTATTATAACCTCAATTATTAACTTATAAGATGCCAAGATATTTAAATTTGTTTATTATTAGAATTTTTTTAATTTGCTTTAGTATATCGACTGCTTTTGCAGATGATAATTCTTTATTTTATAAGAATGAACAAAAATTTCTCCCACTAGAGCAAGCTTTTAAAATTGATTTAGAGCTTACCAATAATATAAGCGAAGTAAATCTAGTTTTTTCAAATCAACCCGGATATTACCTGTACAAATCTAAAATAAAGGTAACAACAAATCCACAAACATCTATTGAGTTATATTTGCCTGATGGCAAAAAAAAACAAGATCAATTTTTTGGAGAACAAGAAGTATATTATGGTCAGATTAAAGCACTTATCTCATTTACTAATGGCTCTGCAAAAAATCAGAATTTTATTATTGAATACCAAGGCTGTAGCGAAGAAGGCTTATGTTATCCACCAGCATCAAAAACAATAGCTTATAAAGAATTTTCAAATAATCCCCCAAACAAATCGTCTGAAACTTATTCTATTATTGAAAAACTATCTTCTCAAGATTTTCTAACAACATTATTTGGTTTCTTTTTTGCAGGTGTCCTTCTTGCACTCACTCCCTGCGTCCTTCCCATGGTCCCCATCTTGTCCGGAATAATATTAGCAAGCAATCCTAAAAAATCGATTTCTTACACTCTCAGTTATGTAGGAGGGATATCTTTCACCTACACTATTTTAGGAATCACAGCTGGAATTACTGGAACATTATTATCCTCAAGCTTACAAAATGTAAATTTTTTAATTTTTAGTAGTATTATTTATCTAGTATTTGCATTATCGATGTTTGACTTCATTAAACTCCCTTCATCTTCTTTACAAAATATTTTTAGTAAATTTTTAAATAATTTTAAGGCTAATAATTTAATAAACATCTTTTTACTTGGACTTTTTTCTTCATTAATATTAAGTCCATGTGTCGCACCTCCACTAGCTGCAGCTATTTTATATATAGGCCAAACACAGGATTATGCATTAGGTGGCCTTGCTTTATTCTCTATGAGTATTGGTATGAGTCTTCCTCTCTTAATTCTAGGTTTTTCTTCACAAAAGATTTTACCAAAACCGGGGCCTTGGATGTCTTCAGTAAAAAGAGTATTAGGTTTTATTTTATTTGGCATGAGTATCTATATTATTAGACCCTTGCTGAGTGAGGGGTTATTCTTTACTTTACTTCTTGTAGTTTTAACAGCTAACTTTATCTATCTATTAATTCACTCAAAAAATAGTTCGATACTCCGATCTATTTTTATCTTTTGTGTAATTTTCTCATCTCTGTTTACACTCTATAATGTAAAACAATTAATTTTCGAACAAAATTCTACTAATAAATACTCGAAAACACACATCAAATTTTCTAAAGTAAATTCTATAGCTGATCTGGATTATTATATTAATAATAAAAATAATAAACCTATTATTTTAGATTTCTACGCGGACTGGTGTGTAGCTTGCTTAGAATATGAAAAATTTACCTTTAATGATCCAAAAGTAGCTACTTTAATGGAACAATTTGTTTTGCTTCAGGCAGATGTTACGTCAAATTCAAATGAACATAGTTTATTACTCAAACTCTTTAACCTATTTGGCCCACCTGGAATTATATTTTTTGATAGCAAAGGAAAAGAAATAAAATACCTTCGCACTATTGGCTTTAAAGATGCAAAAGAATTTGAAATTATCTTGGAAGAAGCACTAAAAAATGAATAAAACTAATTTATTTAAAATTCTATTGATTGGGCTCATATCTATGAGCCTTGGTATTGGACTTAAAAAATATTTCTATAAGAATGAGGCGTCTAATAATGACTTACCTACTAAGATATTATTTAATACATCCCTTCCTGATAATTATGAAAATATTGTTAGTCTTAGTGATTATAAAAAAAAATGGATATTAATTAATTTCTGGGCGACATGGTGTGAACCATGTAGAGAAGAAATTCCTGAATTAAATGAATTTTATGAAAATAATAAAAACATAACACTAATTGGAATTGCAATCGATGAACCAGAATTAGTCAGAAAATATACAAAGATAGTTCCCATACACTATACTTCGCTGATATCAGATATGAGTGGTGTTTCCCTATCAAAATCACTCGGGAATGATAGAGGTGTCTTACCATTTTCTGTGCTTATTGATCCTTCCGGAGAAATTAAAAGTACTTTTACCGGCAAACTTACATCAAATGATTTAACTGAAATTATTCCAAGTATGGTTCGCTAGTACAAATATAATAAAGATAATAAAAGTAGTTAAAAGTAGTTAAAATTTATTTAAATGTAATTAACTTCTTCAAAATTTTATTTTCTATAAATAAATTTAAATTAATTAAAATGTAGACAAATGTAATTAATTTCGTCAAAATTACTTTTCTATTAAAAAACTGCTATTAAAATTATGCCAGTTAAAAGTATTAGTGTAATCCATGGACCAAACCTCAACCTACTCGGTGAGCGTGAACCTGATCATTATGGATCATTTAGCTTAGCAGAAATTGATCAACGATTAAGGAAGGAAGCAATAGCCCTTTCAATCAATATTGATATATTCCAAAGTAATAACGAATCAGATCTTATTGAAAAAATACAAACAAATACAAGTGACTTTATTATTATAAATCCAGCTGCTTTTACTCATACTTCAATTGCTATTAGAGATGCGCTTTCAGCAAAAAAAATAAGGTTCATCGAAGTTCATATTTCAAACGTATTTGCAAGAGAATCGTTCAGGAAAGAATCTTATTTTTCTGATATTGCTGTTGGAATTATATCTGGGTTAGGAGCTGAAGGTTATATTGCCGCTTTAACCTATGCAGCTAAATTAGACTAAAATATCAAGAGGTGTATTAAATGGATTTAAGAAAACTAAAAAAACTAATAGATTTAGTAAAAGAGTCAGGGATAGAAGAACTTGAGCTAACTGAAGGAGAAGAAAAAGTAAAAATTAGTGCCAAATCAGCTACTTCAACTACAACTAACTTCTTACCTCCACAACCTCCACCTCCTGTTACTTCTTTGCCACCAAAAGTAAATCAAACAACTACAGATAATGAAGTATTGGATAAAGATGAAGAACAACAGAAAATAACTTCGCCAATGGTAGGAACTTTTTATAGAGCCTCTTCGCCCGACTCTTCGCCATTTGTTGATATAGGATCAACAGTAAAAAAAGGAGATACGCTATGTATCATAGAAGCGATGAAACTCCTTAATGAGATTGAATCAGATAAAGATGGAGTAATAAAAGCTATTCTTTTTGAAAATGGGCAACCCGTTGAGTTTGGGGAGCCACTATTTATTATCAGTTAACTGCTAATCAGGATTTATTAATTAATGTTCGATAAAATATTAATCGCCAATCGAGGTGAAATTGCTCTCAGAATACTCAGAGCTTGCAAGGAAATGGGTATAAAAACTGTAACCGTTCACTCTCAAGCTGACTCTGAAGCTAAATATGTAAAATTATCTGACGAGTCTGTTTGCATAGGGCCCGCCCCATCAAATCTTAGCTACCTAAACGTACCAGCTATTATAAGCGCTGCCGAGGTTACCGATGCACAAGCCATTCACCCTGGGTACGGATTTCTTTCAGAGAATGCTGACTTCGCAGAAAGAGTTGAAAAAAGTGGGTTTACATTTATTGGTCCAAAATCAGAAACTATAAGGCTAATGGGGGATAAAGTTAGCGCAAAAACTGCTATGAAAAAAGCAGGTGTACCCTGTGTTCCAGGTGGGGAAGGAGCACTTCCAGACGATTCTCAAGAAATAAAATTAATGGCTCAAAAAATTGGGTACCCGGTAATTATAAAAGCATCTGGTGGAGGCGGAGGCAGAGGCATGAGGGTGGTTCATACAGAAGCTGCCTTATTAAATTCAGTTGCAATGACTAAAAGTGAAGCTCAAGCTGCATTTGGTAACCCGGTTGTTTATATGGAAAAATTTTTAGAAAATCCACGACATATTGAAATCCAAGTCTTAGCAGATTCGCACAAAAATGCTATTCATTTAGGAGACAGAGATTGTTCAATACAACGCAGGCATCAAAAAATTATTGAAGAAGCACCTGCCTCAGGTATAACAGATAGACAAAGAGAAAAATTGGGGGCTCGATGCGCCAAAGCATGTCAAAAAATAGGTTATCGAGGGGCAGGAACTTTTGAGTTTTTGTATGAAAATGGTGAATTCTTTTTTATTGAAATGAATACAAGACTTCAAGTTGAGCATACAGTTACAGAATTTATTACTGGGATTGATTTAGTCCAAGAACAAATAAAAATAGCTTTCGGAGAAAAATTATCTTTTAGACAAAAAGATATTACATTCAAAGGACATTCAATTGAATGTCGAATCAATGCGGAAGATCCTTATAATTTTACTCCTTCTCCAGGGGATATAACCAGATTTCATATGCCAGGAGGGCCAGGTATAAGAGTCGATACTCATGCATATGGTGGATATAAAGTACCATCTCATTATGACTCTATGATTGGCAAACTTATTTCATACGGGAAAAATAGGCAACAAGCCATTGCAAGAATGAAAATTGCCCTCTCTGAAGCAATAATAGATGGTCCAAAAACTAATATACCTCTTCACAGAGACTTAATGGATGATTTTGGATATATTGAAGGTGGAGTCAGCATTCATTACCTTGAACATAAGTTAGATAAAAAATAATAATTTATGGCTTGGACAAGTCTTATTATTAAAATTGAAGAACTAAACGTCGAATTACTATCTGACTATCTTATTGAATTAGGCGCTATTTCAGCCTCAATTCAAAACTCAAATATTAATAAGTTAAATGAAGAACTTATTTTTGGAGAACCTCATGACGGCCCAACTCAGTTTTGGAAAAAAAACGAAGTTCAAGCTCTTTTCGAAAAAAAAATTAATATAAAAGAAAAAATTAAGAATATAAAAAGTAAATTTGAATTACTCGATTCACAATTCATAATCTCCAGTGTTGAAGATCAAGACTGGGTCAAACTTACTCAATCACAATTTAATCCTATTTGTATCGAAGATAAAGTATGGATAGTCCCTTCCTGGCATGATTTTGTAAATATAAATGCAATAAATATTATTATTGACCCTGGATTAGCTTTTGGGACAGGGGCTCACCCTACAACCCAACTATGTATTAAGTGGTTAATTAAAAAAGTTAAATCTAATTTAAATGTTTTAGACATAGGTTGTGGCTCTGGTATTTTAGGTATAACAGCAATGAAATTAGGAGCAAAAAAAGTTGTCGGGGTGGATATAGACCCACAGGCTATTCAGGCAAGCAAAGAAAATAGTATAGTTAATAAGACTGAAGTTGTATGGATGCAAAGTGATAATGAAATAGAATTTAAAGGAGACTTAGTTGTTGCTAATATATTATCTAGCGCTTTAAAAGTATTAGCACCAGTTATAGCAAATCAATGTAAAAAAAATGCATCAATAGCATTATCAGGCATACTTTTATCTCAAGAAGATGAAATCAAAGAAATTTATTCTTCATGGTTTGTTTTTGAAGATTCAACAATTCAAGATGGGTGGGTTTGCATTTCTGCCTCAAAAAAATAGTATTAGATTTGATGTTTCTTATATTAAAATTTGAATAAAGGATTATAATAATAGTAG
>TARA_B110000037_G_C17127850_1_pt1 | contig 12792 bp, 16 predicted proteins | sample TARA_B110000037 | Tara Oceans TARA_B110000037 (sample SAMEA4397196) | marine metagenome | biome: Polar Biome; feature: [MIX] marine epipelagic wind mixed layer (ENVO:01000061); material: water (ENVO:00002006), including particulate matter (ENVO:01000060) such as... | depth 10-100 m
AAGTGTATACTAGGGTTTTCTTAAACTAGTTCTCTTTTAGTTGACGTAGTCACAACGTTTTTTTTCTATTTGCATTTTTCGCAAATAATAAAAAATGCGCGAGTTTTGTCATTTGATTCTAGTCGTTGGTCCTAGAATCCAAGCATTTGAGTTGTTCAGGGACAGATTTGTATATATATTTAGTAACTTGCAATCCCAAACCATCGTAATTATATTCAATGAGTTCTCTAATTAATAGAATTTTAGGAAATCTAGCTACTCGAATGATGTTGATAATTTATCTCTGCATCATTTTCATTACGACGTTTTTTATCATTTTCTCATATTATAATGCATTGGCTTTACAAGAGAAGCGGCAGTATGACAAGTTAACCGCAATTGTTACGTCTATGGCTGTTAATATTGATGGGGAAGAGCATGTCAATTTAATGAATTGTTACAGCGTTAATACGCATGAGGATAGCATCAAAAATGATTCGCTTTATAAAGCTATTAGTAGTCGATTAAGAATTGTTGTTGAAGAAAACAATCTCAGTCCTATGTATACTTTGATCTATGACGAAGCGACAGATGGTTTTGTCTATGGAATTCGGTCAGATGATTTTGTAGATTACAAAAACAGTTACAAGCAACCGCCAAAAGAATTACGAGAGAATATGAATACGGGCGGAGTTATTCCTATGTACATGTCTGAGAATGGTTCTTGGCTTTCGGCATTTTATCCAATTAAAGATGATGACGGCAATACTGTTGCGTTATTAGAGTCTGATATTGAATTTTCTGAATTTAAGGCCTTGGTGAACGAGCGTTATCAGAAGGAATTGTTAATTGCACTTGGTGTTATAGTTGCAATTGCTTTATTTTTAATTCCTCATGCGCGAAAGGTTTTAAATAGGGATGAGGTGCAGCGTAAATTAGCCATGTCTCAAAAATTAACGATTGAATCAAAGAATAGAGATATAATGGATTCAATTCATTACGCGCTTAAGATTCAAACGGCCATGCTCCCTTCAACCAGCAATTTTACAGAAAATGGGGTTGATGGCTTTATTTTGCATCAGGCGAAAGATGTAGTCGCTGGAGATTTTTATTGGATTGAGCGGCACAAGGACAATTTGTTCTTTGCAGTTGCCGATTGCACGGGACATGGTGTTCCTGGTGCAATTTTAAGTTTGCTTTGCTCTAATGCGTTGAATCGAGCTGTAGATGTGATGGAATTGCGAGACACGGATAAGATTTTAGATGTCGTTCGTGAAATGATTATTAAACGATTGGGCAAAGGTGAAGGTGAGGATATGAAGGACGGAATGGATATCGCACTTTGTAAATTGAATTTGAAAACCAATGAATTGCAATATTCAGGTGCAAACAATCCCATTTACGTTTATTCTAATGCAACAAATGAGATTACAATTGCTAAACCATGCAAGCAGCCAGTTGGTTTGTATGTGAAACAGCATCCTTTTGAGTGTCAAAGCTTTGAATTGGCGAAAGGAGATACAGTTTACCTTTTTACAGATGGATACGCCGATCAATTTGGCGGGCCGCTTGGTAAAAAATTCAAATATAAACCATTTAGGAAGCTTATTCTTGATGGGGCGACTTATCCTTTAACAGATCAAAAAACGCGCTTGCAAAAATCGCTTCGCAATTGGATGGGAGATGTGGAGCAAATTGACGATATTTGTGTAATGGCTTTGAAGGTATAGCCTGTCCTGAGCGATTTGGAGGAGACCTTCATTTATTGAATTCTGTTTATGTTTCGTGATTTTCTTAAAAATAATAACCGCTCTATTTTAATTATTACAATTCTAATTGGCGGGTGGCTTCTACTTTATTTTTTCAAAGGTGATGACACTGGTAAACTCATTGCAAATCCTAAAGTTGGAATGATTTACATTTTTCAAGAGGATGAGGTATATGCACCCATGCGAATTGATAGTATAGCAGAACAACAATTGTATATGCGCAATTATCTCTTTACGTTTTAGATGCCGTGCCAAAAAGAAAACAAATTATAGCAGAAGAGTTCGATCTTAATTTCTATGCTATATATGAAAAGAGGGAAATAAGGAGATTGTATGAAGTAGGAAATATCGTAAAAGTATATCCGTATGACTCAGTGAATCAGATATAATCGACAAATTGGTGCATAAAAAAAATCGTATACTAAGTTTTCTCAGTGCACGGTTTTAAAATAATCTTTATTCAATAGCTACACCGTAGCTTTCGCTTTTGGGGCAGCAGCCAAAATATCGGCATTTGCGTTATCCGCGAATTGTTCAAAGTTCTTGTTAAACTCATTTGCTAAGTGATTTGCTTTTTCGTCATATCCATTTTTATCTTCCCAAGTGTTTTTAGGATTGAGGATGTTTTCTGGAACATTTTCACATGTATTCGGCATTGCTAAACCAAATATTTCATGATTAGTAAATGCTACATTATCCAATTTACCTTCTAAAGCAGAAGTAATCATAGCTCTTGTATATTTCAAGCTAATTCTTTCCCCAACTCCATATTCACCGCCAGACCAACCTGTGTTGATCAACCAAACGTTTACATCATTTTTTTCCATTTTATTTCCGAGCATTTCTGCATATTTTGTTGGATGTAATGGTAAGAAAGGCGCACCGAAACAAGCTGAAAATACAGTTTGTGGCTCAGTAACGCCGGCCTCAGTTCCAGCAACTTTTGCAGTGTATCCAGAAATAAAGTGGTACATAGCTTGTCCAGGAGTCAATTTAGATATTGGAGGTAATACACCAAATGCATCAGCAGTTAAAAAGAAAATATTTTTTGGACTTCCACCTTTCGAAGGAACCATAATATGATCAATATGATCAATTGGGTATGATACTCTTGTGTTTTGCGTAATCTCGGAATCGTGATAGTCAGGAGTTGAAGTATCTTCAATAAAGCCAATATTCTCTAATATTGCTCCAAACTTAATTGCTCTATAAATCTGTGGTTCTTTTGCTTCCGATAAATCAATTGTTTTTGCGTAACATCCGCCTTCAAAGTTAAACACGCCGTTCTCGGACCAACCGTGCTCATCATCTCCAATTAATCTTCTGTTTTCATCCGACGATAAGGTCGTTTTTCCAGTTCCTGATAAACCAAAGAATACCGCAGCATCTCCAGTTTGACCTACATTGGCAGAACAGTGCATTGAAAGCACATCTTTCTCATGAGGTAAAACAAAGTTTAATACTGAGAAAATTCCTTTTTTAATTTCGCCCGTATATCCTGTTCCACCAATAATAATCATTTTATCAGTGAAGTTGATAATTGCAAAATTATGTTGTCTAGTCCCATCTATAATTGGGTCAGCCATGAAGTCAGGTGCGCATACAATATGCCAGTCTGGTGTAAAGTTTTGTACCTCTTCTGCTGTAGGTCTTAAAAACATATTATAAGCAAACATGTTTGACCAAGGCTTCTCGGTTGCAACACGAATGTTTAATCTATAGTCGTCGTCTGCACAGGCATAAGCATCTCTTACATAAAGATCTCTTCCATTTAAATAAGCTTTCATTCGATTGTATAACGCGTCAAATTCATCTGCGTTAAATCGCTTATTAATATCTCCCCACCACACTGCATCTTCAGTCTTAGAATCACTTACAATAAATCGATCTTGTGGAGATCGTCCTGTAAACTCACCAGTTTCAATCGCTATTGCTCCAGTATCTGTTAAAATACCTTCACCTTGCACAATTGTTTCCTCCACTAATTCCGGCGGAGTTAGATTCCAGAAGCAATTTCCAAGATGTGTTAATCCGATTGATTCTAATGATGCATTTTCTGCTCTTGTTCCGTAATTATTCATTCGGTTATATTTTTTCCGATTTAGAATAACAAAAATACACTATAATAGTGGTAAGCCAAAGAAAAAATGGCAGACTTATTAAGATGTTATCAACGGTTTAAGTGATTTGTAGAGGTTTTTATTTTTTAGAAAATAAATCTTAGTGTCAAAATGACAATATATTTTAATCCCTTTGTTTATGGGAAGATTGGTTCTGTTTTAGGTTCAGGTTTTGATTTTAAAGTGAATCCTTTGGGTAGAATCTTGTATTGGTTTTATGCCATTTTATCAGTGGCAATAAAAAGACCTTAAATCCGCTCTATTCTTGGAATTTGCGTAATTGATGAAATAGTGGTTTATACGGAGTCGACTGTATGTCAAGTTCAATGTTCTTGAAATGAGTGTGAATTTGTGTGAAAACAGCTTTAACTTTCTAACTTTTCACCGCAAAATTTGCAATGCACGGCGTCCTTATCATGTCCTTCTTTTGAGCAACTTTCGCAAGCTTTTGTTGAGATGTTTGCGTCCTCGTCATTTTTGTCAACTTTAATCAATTCACTTGTTACAATGCCGGTAGGCACGGCAATTATGGCATAACCCATAATCATTACAATTGACGCTATGAATTGACCGAGTTCCGTAACGGGGTATATGTCACCATAACCAACTGTGGTAAGTGTAACAACCGCCCAATAAATACTTCGAGGAATGCTCGTAAAACCATCCTCTGGAGTTTCAACCAAATACATGACTGTACCTAAAATAATAACCACAGTAAAAATGGCGCCAAGAAATACGATAATCTTTCTTTTTGAAGCAAATAGCGCTATCGAAAGCGTTTTCGCCTCTTTTAAATATTTCCCTAATTTTAAAATTCTGAAAACTCTCAGCAGTCTTAACGATCGAATAACAGTTAGTGAACTCGCGTTTGTTCCAAGCGGAAATAGACCAATATAGGTTGGAATTATTGATAATAAATCAATAATTCCGTAAAAGGAAAAAATGTACGAAAAAGGCTTTCGAATACTAATGATTCGAAGAATATATTCAATTGAGAAGAGGATCGTGAAGCACCACTCAATCACAGTGAAAAATGCGCCATAATTATCGTTGTATTCAGGAACACTTTCTAGCATTACTATTACTACACTTAGTAAAATCGCACCAAGTAAAATAATATCGAACAATTTTCCAGAAACAGTGTCAGCCTCAAAAATAACCTCGTGCAGTTTTTTTTGCCAAGGTCTTAAGGAGCGTAAATTTTGTTCGTTTTTACTCATTTAAATAGGGTGAATTTCCAGTTTATTGTCTTTATTTAACTGCATTTTTATAATCGATTGAAAATCTCGATTGGGCTCTTGCTTTGTCAAAAACTTTTTAAAATTTCCTACATTTCGCTTAAGCATATATCTGTGAATATAGCCATATCCTTCATATTGCCCTTCTTTTATTGACACGAAACTGTATTCATTCGACTTTCGCCCTTTGTCAATAATCAAAAAACTTTCTCCTTTAAAATTTAGGTTTTCTGTGAGTTCGTCTACTTTTTTATTGTAAGATTCGGCTGTTTCTTCCCCAATACACGCGCCATCACATTTTTTTATCGAATGGTAGAAACATGCGCCTGTTGATTTATGAAAATGACACATTTTTTGACATAGACGAAATTCATCCAACCAAAATTCAAGGTACTTTTTTGCACTTTGCAAAGATGTAAAGGTTAACAAAGATTTTTCTGTGAGCGTATTTTTTTTGACGTGTAAATTATGGTAGCCGTTTTGGTCGGTGTGCAGAAATAATCCGTGAGAAAACGTTGTTGTTTTTTGCGCGCGATTGTAAACGGGTTGGTGCATTTTTATCTCTTCAGATTCTCGTAGTAATGCAATTAATTCGCTTCCGGTTAAAAAGTGATCAATTGTGGCTATGCGCTCGCGCATTTCTATTGCCTTGGGCGTTTTTGTGTTTTTAAAATGTTGTTCAATCCGTTTTTTAACATGAATGCTTTTACCAACATAAATCAAACTATTATCTGAATCGTAGAACTTATAAACTCCAATTTTATTTGGAATTTCGTCTAAAGCGTTAATGTCTAAATTAGGATGTAATACCGCCGGATCAATCTCCCTTTTTATGAAGGTGATCATGTTGCCTTTGGCTTTTTCATAAAGAATGGTAAATAATTTAGCCGTTGCCCGAGTGTCTTCTATCGCACGGTGATGATTGCCTAAATCAATGTTTAAATCGCGGGTAATGTTCTTTAATCCATATGAGTCATGACCAGGCAATAGAATTCGTGCGGATTGAATGGTGCACATGTGATCCAATCGGTAATCATACCCTAGGCGGCTATATTCCCTGCGCATTACGCCATAGTCAAAACTTACATTGTGTGCAACAAAAATGGTGTCCTTCGTAAACTCAACAATATCCTTGGCGACTTCATAAAACTTTGGAGCTTTATAAACATCAGGGTCTGTGATCCCGGTTAATCTTGATATAAAAGGAGAGATTTTTTGTTCTGGATTCACAAATGTGTGGTAGGTATCCAGTTCATTTTTTCCGTCATGAAGAATAATCGCAATTTCAATTATTTTGAAATTTTTTGGCTTATCTCCAGTGGTTTCTATGTCTACTATTGCAAAAGTCAGATACTTGTTTTATGCGGCACAAAGCTATTGATTTTCAATTAAACCCTCTATAAATTGGTAGTTTTTTTCATTATTGAGGCCACCAGAACCGCTGTGCTTAAAAACTAGGTTTCCATTGTTGTCTATTATGCAGAGCGTAGGGTAGGTATCGATATTAAAAAAACGCGGATATTGTGGTGTAGAATAAAGAAAGTCGTAAGATTCATTTAACCCAGATCCCTGAATGGTTTTTTTTCGATTCTTCACTCACGGATAAAATATGAATTTTGTCGCCATACTTTTCCTTCAAATCTTTTAGCTCAGCGAGTTCCGCGCAGCACGGGGGACACCAAGTTCCCCAAAAAGAGAGCAGGATAGGACGATCTAAAAGTTGGCCGAGGATTTTTGGTTGCCCATCAAGTTCAAAAATTTCCCAATTGCTGACTTCGATTGGAATCTCTTGAGCAACCTGTTCTTCAAAAACTATGTCCGACATAAATATACTCTGGAACCAACCTTGAAAACTAACCCGCCACTTGGTACTAGTAAAATTATTAAAATTATGATGAGCAATACAGTGGAGCTGTGCTTCCAATTTTTTTTCATGTACTTAATAAATATTGAGAAGAAACCACATTAGCAATCCCTGTATTCACCTTCATTATGAATTTGATCCTCGCAAGTGTTTTGTCCATTCACTGCATACAGTGCGTCACCGTTTATATCACGTGCCGTAAAATGACATTTGTCGCAAGTGCTAGTGCTAACCCAATGAAAATAATTCCTACTATCATTAACTTTATCATTTCTATCGTTTTCCTTTTGATACGGAAACGAATAATTGATGATAATATTTTTTGAGCCATAACTAAACACCATTATCTTAGAGGCTTAAATCCGGAAATTCCTCCCAAAGGCTATCAAATTCTTTATTGAATTCGCGCAATACTTTGCTTGAATCTGTGATTAAAATATTTTCGTGATTATAACGCTGGGCGCTTCTTGTCCAATTATAACTTCCAGTTAATGTAATGTCACTATCAAACAATGCAAATTTATGGTGCATATGGTTGCGTGTCATGTCCACTCGAATTGGAACGCCAGCGCGGTGTAGTTGTTCAATGTCTGAACCTTTGTCAAACATTTTATCATTATCTGTAATAATTCTTACACTAACGCCTTGCTTACTTTTTGAAATCAGTTCTTCCGAAATTCTGTCGTCACTAATGTTGAATAGGCAAATTCTAATTTTATTATTAGCATGACGAATATTATGAATAATGGCTTGCAAGCACTCTTCGCCAGGCGAGAAGCAGACGCTTTCCTGCTGCACTTCAACCTTATTAGCGGAGAGTATCAGTTTGTTCGCCTTTTCAGTCCAAACTAAAACCTCCATATAATTTTCGGCGTTAATTTAATCCCTGGCTATTTTAAAAAGCTCACTTCTTATTAAATCACCCACTCTTTTGTCAGGAGATAATGATTTTAACAAAGCTTTTATCTGATTCTTTTCTGCTTTAGTTAAAAAATTATCCTCAGCCGAATCATCAATTAATGCAATTACTTCTTCTTTTAAATTCATTTATTATTGTCTTTGGTGAATTGACTCAATTTTTTGTCAACTAAATCTATTCTACGATAAATGCTGTCAATCTTATCATGCAAATTGCTAATATCATTAGAATCTACCGCGGGCAGTTCAAATCCAGCAATTTTATTGACTGTTAGTTCGCCTTTTACGATATCATCTATTCCTAAATCGAAATAATTGGATATTTTGATAAGGGCCTCTAACTTAGGCTCGGCCCTTCCTTCTTCATACGCACCAATGCTCGATCTTTTCAAATCAAACAATTCTGCGAACTCAGTTTGATTCATGCTTTTGAAGAGCCTTAATTTCTTTATGTTTTTGGCAAGAATTGTTTTTTTCATAAAATAAAACCAATTTTTTTAGTAAATACCTAAAATCAATAGTATATTTACCAAAGATATTAAAATATCACTGTTGAAATGATAAAAAACAAAAGAGCGATAATCGCGATTAGCTCCAGACACATTTCAATAAATGACAACTAAACAGTAAATATAAGCAGATGAAATTAACAAAAAATAGACATTCGGCATTATATTATTTTCCACCGTAATTTAAACTTGATTCTGAAAAGAAAAAATTGAAGAAATTGTATATATTTGGTTGAACAAAAAAAATGAAATTAATAGCAAGTAATTATGAGTCACTTTGATAAAGTAAAAGATTATCTTTTGGAATTAGATTATTCTATCGTTAAGGAAGATAGAGAGAATCAAGTTTTTATAATAGAGTCTTTAGAAGACGGCATCCAAAACGTTTTAATAGGAATTGCCGATCCAATTTTGATAATCGAACAATACCTTTTCGACCTAACAGCAAATGTTGGAGATGTGGCGAAACAGTTGTTGGTTAAAAACAGAGATATAGTGCACGGTGCATTTGTGATGGATGAAGAAGGAACAAAAGTGATCTTCAGAGATACCTTACAGGTAGAAAGTTTGGATTTAAATGAGTTAGAAGGAACTTTAACATCATTGAGTCTATTGTTAAGTGAGTATACAGATGAGATCATCAAATTCTCAAAAAATTAAGATTAAACATAAAGAATTAAAAAAAATAAAGAAATGAATATATTTAGAAGATTATTTAGAATTGGTTCAGCAGAAGCTAACTCCTTAGTTGACAAGCTGGAAGATCCAATTAAAATGACAGAACAAGGAATCCGAGACCTAAAAGGAGATTTAGGAAAAGCATTGGAAGCATTGGCAGAAGTTAAAGCTTTAGCAATTAGATCTAGAAATGATGCGGATGCAGATTCTGAAAAAGCAAAAAGTTACGAGAAGAAAGCAATTCTTTTATTGAAACGCGCTGAAAAGGGTGAGATTACAATGGAGGAAGCAGATCGTTTGGCAAGTGAGTGCTTAGTGCAAAAAGAATCGCACACAGCAAATGCTGCAACAAACAGAAAAAACCAAGTTAAATTTGAAGCCAATGTGAACAAATTGGACGCAAACATCAAAAGGTTACGTTCGAACGTTAAGAAATACGAAGTTGAATTGAAAACATTAAAAGCGAGAGCTAAAGTGTCTAAAGCAACTAAGAATATTAACAAACAATTGGCTGATATTGATTCTACTAGTACTGTTTCTATGTTAGAAAGAATGAAAGAGAAAGTAGATCAAGAAGAGGCATTGGCAGAATCATATGCCGAAATCGCTGGAGAAAACACTTCAATTGATCAAGAAATTGATAATGCATTGGAATTAGGTTCAGCTGAAGTAAAAGCTTCAGATAGCCTTGCAGCCTTGAAAGCGAAAATGGGAATGGGCGGAGACGCATAATTCCAACGATTTTCTCTCCCAAAGAGAACCTATAGTATTCGGCTGTCTCAACTTCTTTTTTGAGTACCAAAATTGATGCGAGACAGCCCTTTTTTTTTCCATACCTAAACCTACAATGAACGAATTTATTCACTACATATTCAGTCCTGCAAACGTCATTCCGACAGCGATTTTTGCCTTTTGTGTTTTATATTGGTTGATCGTTATTATCGGAGTCATTGATTTGGATATGGTTGAAAAAATCAATCCGTTTATGAATGAGAAAGAGTTAGATACACTCATCATGTCGCATTATCAAAATGAGGCGCAAACGCTAACTACTGGCGCTGAGGCAAATTTATTAAAACTAAAAGAGCTTATTTCTGTTATTACAGGGGAAGAGGTTGCGCGTTGGTCGGCAATTAAAGAGGAATTTGTGGAAATGCAAAAACTGAAAGGTTATGGCGACACGAGTGGAGAAATGATTGAGGTGATCCGTAAGATGGGGGATATTAATAAATCATTGACAAATCTTGGGAAAGATGAAATAAGTGATGATTATATTGTTCAGTTAAAATCCATAACCTAGGGAGTGCGCGCAATTTCTAAAGTGATGATTGAAAATAGAAAAAGTAAAGGCAATTCAAAAGAGGAAGAGTAACCAACTAGCAATAGACGACATATATAAGAGAATAAGTACAACTGCGTTAATCGATCAAATGATAAATAAAATAAAAATCAATCTTAAAATAAGTTTGCTGCTCAGCATCTTTTTTATTACAACTCATTTTTCCTTTTCACAAGTAAGTACCGGCACAATTGACTTAACAGTGGATACATTTAAGGAGTTTGAAGTGTTTGGCGATACCTTAGATGATTACTCCGTTTATTTTACAGGTGAAAATCATACTTATGCGACGTACAACACTGAATTGCAGCTAAAATTGCTTAAATATTTGCATCAAGAACAAAATGTAAAGCATTTCATTTTTGAGCAAAGTCCAGGTTTGAGTTATATCATAAATAAGATTGTACTCGACGATAAAACCACTCATCTCCATTATTTACGCGACATGTTTTTCGATCCGTTTTATGAGATGGTGAAAGACTTGCGTAAATACAATGATACCTTGCCGCAAGAAAATAAAATTCAAGTACACGGAATTGACATTGAGCGTTTTCCAAGTTTCTCTATTTATGCTTTAAATGAAATGGTGGACACACTGGATAAAAGTATTCAAGGCGGCGAAGTATTTGAACAAATTAAAGCATTGGCCTCATCTGATTATAAAGATGCTGGTCCGGCCGCCTTTTATTCTGATCCTGAAATAACTGGTTTTGGTTTTGGTCAAGTCAGTGCTTGGGAGTCTCTAGAATCTATTATTAATGGAGCCAATGAGAATCTTGATTCATTAGTCACTGTTTTAGGAGCAGACAGCACGAGTTTTTATTCAATTATTGAAAGTTTAGAGATTGGACACGAATGGTATACTACCGAGCAAAACGGAGATGTAAAGTCACCAATTATTCGCGAACGTTTTATGGCTGAGGAATTTGAACGTGTTTATAGACAAGATATAGAGTCCAAGTACTATGGCCAATTCGGAAGATGCCATTTACACAAGGATCAAGATGCGGGACGTTGTTATGACTATTATATGAATTCAATTGCGAATCGAATTAATGACATACATCCTTCATTAAAAAATCAAGTTTTAGTCATCCCCATTTTCTACGGTGGATTAAGAGATTTTGATCAAGACGTGATTAATAGCCTAGATTTGGAGGAGCGTTTTACAAATACAAATGAATCTTTTATAATTGATTTAGCTTACAAGAATGGTGACCACTCCATAGTTGGATTTTATGATAGTTTACCATTTGTAATTATTTGTAATGGCAGTAAAGATGAGGTGGATTATTACAGCTATGATTGGGATAGTAATTTGGAGGAGTTTCATTTAGGAGTCGCTTATGGATCTACTTTTTTTAATAAAATGTCCAAATTGAATAATGTATTGGATAACGAGGGATTTAGCACCTTTAATACCCAAATGCGCACATATGTAGCACATTTTGATTACTTCCGGCCGGGTGAATCAGGTCTTTCCTATACCTATACTTATTATCCAGAGATTTCAAACGGCGATAAATTCGATTTTAGAGGTTATAAAATTGGAATCGGGTCAGGTTATCCTGTTGGTGGTAGATTCGTTTTGGCAGTTTTCAGATTAAACATGGCCTATGGTCAAATGAAATTGGTTGAGACACAAGAATCAACCGCACCGCCCAACATCATTCAAATTGATGATTTAAATCAAACCGTTTATAAAAATGATATTTTCACGCTTGATCCAAATTTGCAATTGCGCCTCACGCTGCCATTAATAAGCTTAAACGCCCAGGTGGGTTATGCGCTCGATATTTCAGGAAAATATTGGAAATTAGACGGTAAAGCGAAAAACTTTACAAAAACGAGCTTTAGTGCGCCTTATTTTCAAGTGGGCGCTAGTCTGAATTTGAAGACCTATTAATTTATGGCCTTGTTTTGTTTTTTTTAATTTATTGCGAATCAGTATAAGGATACCTACTCATCATAAATTGGTATGAAAGCAAGCGAAGTTTTAGACTCAGATAAAGAATACTTTTCAATACTTACAGCGCGTCAAAAATATGCGCTTACCATCTTTGCTTTGCTTGATGCCGTTTCAATTTTAAGAGCTTATCCAGAAATTAGTTCCATTTTTGAATATGGTCCAGAATTGCATGGGCTGTGGTTAATTCGACTGATTATCATTGCGTCATTCGCATTTTTCGGCTGTCTTTTTTATGCTGCGCAGAAAAGAGGCCCTTGTTCTCTATTACATTCAATTTCCACTCCGCCTGCTTTTTATGATGCTCTCCTTCGGTTTTATAATTGAATTATTCGGAGGTGTTTTTGGTTCTCCTGCATGTGTCTACGTCAACTAAAAGAGAACTAGTTTAAGAAAACCCTAGTATACACTT
>TARA_B110000037_G_scaffold219743_1_pt1 | contig 12761 bp, 10 predicted proteins | sample TARA_B110000037 | Tara Oceans TARA_B110000037 (sample SAMEA4397196) | marine metagenome | biome: Polar Biome; feature: [MIX] marine epipelagic wind mixed layer (ENVO:01000061); material: water (ENVO:00002006), including particulate matter (ENVO:01000060) such as... | depth 10-100 m
CCGAACTGCTGATTCGATCCATCTTTTCGTATTGCCCATTCCATCGAACACCCTCCGGCATCTTCTTTTTGAAACGATCGTCGCATGTAATCCAGGCCCCCGAAGGCTCTTGAGATTCTACAATCTCTTTCACGAAAACCGACAATTTCTTCAGCCGTATTGATACATTTTCTTGTGATAGCTCCAAACCTTCAGTCTCCTTCAAACCTTTTCGGCCCAACGCGATTGCTTTATCGTAACGCTCGCGCCCCGCTTCCAGTCGCGACTCCAAATCGGTTTCATAAGCATAACCCGTAGCGCGTTCTGGATGGAGTTCGGCCATACTATCAACCCGAATTCGTCCGCGATCGTAATAGAGTGGCTTATTGGTTCCTATCTCCACAAAGCGGGCCCATTTTCCATTTTTCAATTGGATATCTTGAAGCCATCTTAATGAATCAGGGATTGGCTCCAACAAAGCACTATCCCCAAGCGCCAAATATAAATCGATCAAGGTATCGACGTTCTTGATGGTCACCGATGGGCAAATCGAAGCCGGCTCGAAAGTTCGAGCCCAGGCAGGTTGGAGAAACTCATTATACTGTTGAGCCCAACCCGGTTGTGGGGGAGGCAGTTGAGAAATCATCATAAAACGGGCCGCCTTGCGTAGGCTTTTCTCTACCGATTCGTCGTTATCGTAATACTGATACGCTTCAATCATCACGCGAATGCAGTCATTAGTACCTCCATCATTGAACGTTGCATAGTCGTGATAGTTGCCCTGTTCCGGGTATTTGTGTGGCCAGCCTCCGTTGTCCAACTGGGTATTCAGCATCATATCAATAGCCCGCTTCGCTCCCGCCCTGAGGCGGCGATCGTCGATCTCATTATCTAATGCCATGAGAAAGCTAACCGCCGATTGACTCTGATTATCATCGAAACTGACCGTCTCGTTCCTCAAATCCGAAAAGTCGATTGTGTGATCCCAGCCGCCGTACTTATTTTGACCGCGTATCAAAGCGTACGCAGCATCTTTAGCAGCAGCCAGAGCACGTCTATCTCCAGTCGCTCGATAAGCCCGCAAAAACGACTGACCCACCGACGGCGTGCCTGGAGGTTGCACTTCAATCGTATCCTCACCCAAAGAACCTTCACCCCAACGCAAAGACAAATCCCGAGTCACATTGTAGACATATCCCCCATGGACATTAATCGAATAGAAAAAGGCCACTCCCTCTTGCAATGAAGCTTCAGCCTCCTCTTTCAAATCGACTCCAATTGTCCAATATGAGGGAAGCAGGATCGATAGAATTATAAGCCGTATATTCATATATCTAATTTTCTGAAAGCGATTCAAACAAAGACACTACAAAACAAGAACTACGGCCTACGGCAAAGTTCTCAGCAGCCATATCTTGTACGTTCAACCAGTCACCGTTTCTATTACACATTGCGTATTCAACAAAATAAATCGCGAGACTATCTAACAACTCCATTTAAGTACATTTCGAGATTCGTAAAGCCTGTGGAAAGATCATATCCATTTCGGTCAGATGCCTTTTGAGGATTCAGCCCATTCGCCTTCTCCCAAAGATCAGGCATGCCGTCCTTATCGCTATCAGTTGGGGCTTCAGTCGAACGATAACTCGGCCAGCCTCCTACATCATCAGGCGAATCAATCAATCCCGCATTGCCCAATTTCGCCTCGCCTCTCGCGACTTCATCCACGATACGCCGGTCGATACCATCTCTCGCAAAGGAAGCTCCAGCATCACTCAACACTAATAGATAAGCCTCTTCCGGCGATTGCTCTACGATCGACGGATAGTCAAACGCTACCTTAAACTCGATTTTTGAAAAACGAATGCCTCTCACGCGAAGACGCTAAGAGTCAGTTCCATAAGCGCCTTTTAGGGCTAGAGCTTGCGCCATGCCGCGTCGTTAAATAAAACGATCTCCATACGCGGCACGGCGCAAGCGCCGGCCCTACGATTAACAAACCCAAAACCTTCACTTGTGCCGCCTTGACCAGACTCCAAGAATTTGACTTCTCGAATAATTTCCAGGATCCTGATCCGCTACCACCCCATCATGCATAAACTCCCCTTTTCAATTCTAATACTCGCCCTTTCTTCAATCTCCGCTTTCGCGTCGCTCGATGCTCCAGGGGCAGGATCCTTTCCACTCTCCGAAACTGACTGGCCTTGGTGGCGGGGACCCGATCGCAATGGGCACGCCGGAGAACAACCAGCTCCTCTCGAATGGGACGAGACGAAGAATATTATCTGGAAAGCTCCCATTCCTGGACGCGGCCACGGGTCGCCCAGCGTCGTATCGGATTCCATCTTCATCGCCACCGCGGACGAGCAAGCGCAAACTCAATCCGTCATTTGTCTTGATCGATCAACCGGCAAACGAAAATGGATGACTCAAGTCCACGAGAGTGGATGGGAAGGACGCATCCACAAGCGCAATACACAAGCATCCACAACAGTAGCCTGCGATGGCGAGCGCGTGTTCGTCACGTTCATGTACGACCAAGCAATTTGGCTCACTGCCCTCTCCCTTGACGGCTCCATCCTCTGGCAAACGCAGGCCAGCGACTTCGTATCCCATTGGGGCTACTCAACATCGCCAGTTCTCTACGACGATCTGATCATCGTCGCCTCCGACCATAAAGGCGGCGGTAATCTTAGCGGCTTCGATCGAAAAACAGGCGCCAAAATCTGGAACACAGAACGCCCCGCAATTCCTAATTACGCCTCGCCCGTCATCTACCGGCTCAACGGTTCGGATCAGTTAATTCTCCCAGGTTGCGAAAAGATTTCCAGCTACGACCCAAAGACCGGTAAAACCATTTGGTCGACTCCCGCCACCACCCAAGAAACGGTCGGCAGCGCCGTCGTCGATGGGGATCGCATATATGCTAGCGGTGGCTACCCGAAAAACGAAACCGTCTGCGTGCTCGCCGATGGATCTGGAGACGTTCTCTGGACTAGCCCCATTCGCGTCTACGCGCCATCAATGCTCGCCCACGAAGGTTACCTCTACACAATTGCAGACACCGGTTTAGCTCACTGCTGGGACGGACAGACGGGAGACCTCATGTGGCGCGCCAAAATCAAAGGCGATTTCAGTGCCTCGCTTACCCGTATCGGCGATCGTCTCTACGTATCCAGCGAACAAGGAAAAACCATCGTATTCAAAGCCAATCCCAAACGCTTCGAACTGCTCGCCGAAAACCAGCTCGGAAACGAAACGTGGTCATCTCCCGTAATTACCGGCAATCGCATCTATCTCCGCGTAGCCCACAACGACGGCGAACAGCGAAACGAGTTCCTATACGCCATCGGCGAACGATAGAGTACAGCAGGCTTTCAAAATAAAGCGTCCCCGTCAGTCCTGCAAGCGTGTCGCCTCAGCGAGGCGACCTGTAAAAGAAACTCCTACAGCCTAGAGGCAGGCCTATAGGTTCATACTAATATTCTACAACCGTTTAATAACCGCGTAGTAAGCGCTAATTGAATCCCCCGCCATTTTGAATTCACCTTGGAGGTTAAAATCCCCAGGCTCGAGATCGACCATAAAGGTCACGCTTTCCGCGCCCTTCTTAACGGGCTTTTCGTCAGAGAAATCCGCAATGCTCAGCGTGGCCGAGGTCACGTCGAACCCCTTTCCAGGAGTTTCCCGAAACGCGACCAATCCTGGAACAGGCTTTCCTGGTTTAACATTCGAATCGATCGCCTTCGAAACCTCACGCGGCCAACGACGTAAAGCGATTTCGAAAGTACCCGCTTTTTCAACACGGACCGCCCAATGGCCCACACCCTTTTGCCCCTTGCGGATACTACTTTGGTGCCAAGGCGGATTGCCGTCGGTCAGCCAATCGTGAGCAGTCAACTGGGTCGGATTATCCGCTTTATTGCCAAGCACTACTCGCTCGTCGACAACAAATCCCGGAGAAATGCTTGCCCACCAGCGATCGTATTCTCCACGCAGGCGCTGAACAACCTCCGGATTCCCTTTCGCAATGTCTTTCTTTTGCTCCGGGTCGCGACTCATATCGTACAACTCTTCGCCATTAATCAAACGCCAGCGCTTTGTCATGGTCGAAGACTTGCGCCACTTGATCGGATCGCGCACACGCTGCGAATCGGTTATAACAACCCGGTCCGGCCAAGGAGTCGGCGTTTGGTAAATCAGCGGCGCCAATGAACGACCATCGAAGCTGTAGTCCATCGGTCCATTCAAACCGCACAACTCGATCAAAGTCGGCAGAATATCAATGTGAGCGGTCAACTGGTTAATGTCGCGGCCTACGGTCAAATTGCCGGCGGGCCAGTGCATGAAAAACGGAACGCGGTGTCCGCCGTCGTACTCGCTCCCTTTTTTGCCACGCATGCCGCCGCTATTGAGCTGATCGCCCGAAGCGGTGCCGTTGTCGGTAGTGAAAATGAAAATCGTGTTTTCGGTCAGACCTTTTCGCTCAAGCCACTTACGCATGGCTCCCACGTTTTCGTCGACGTTGGCGATCATCCCATAGAAAATCGCTTCTCGATCGGATATCCCCTTAGCCGCATAAGGCTTCCAGTACTTGTCCGGGCAGTGAAAAGGACCGTGCGGCGCATTGGTCGAAATATAGGCTAGGAACGGTTTCCCGTCATCCACGCTCTCTTCGATGAAACGCTTCGCTTCCTGGAAGTAGACGTCCGTGCAGTAGCCTTTGTACTTCTGCGGCTTGCTATTGTGAAAATAGGTGTCGTCGAAATACGAGTTATCCCAAAAATCAGGCGTTTGCCCAACTCCGCCGCCGCCATGGCGAACGACCTCCGAGAAACCGCGGTCTTCCGGCCGGTAAGGGTAATTGTCGCCCAAATGCCATTTGCCGAACATCCCGGTCTCGTATCCGTTGTCGAGAAAAGCCTGCCCAAGCGTCATTTCACCCACTCGCAGAAAAGACCGCCCCATAATCGTGTGCCAGGGTCCCGCTCGGTTAGTGAAATGGCCGCTCATCAACGCGCCACGCGTTGGAGCGCAAGTAGGCGTCACATGATAGTCAGTCAAACGCACGCCGGTCGCATGCAACTCGTCCATCGCGGGAGTCTGAATAATGGAGTTTCCAAGCGCCCCAACATCTCCATAACCTTGGTCGTCCGTAATCACGAATACGACATTCGGCTTAGCGCCAAAAGCTGCGATTACGGCAAGCGAAAGGGTTGCGAAAAGCAGACTGGCGAATTGGGACAGTTTTTTGAGGTACATAGAAGGTCAGTTAATAAATTACTTCGAAAGGACTGCAAAACATTACTCGCATCCGCCCCGAGAAGGACATCGATTTCGAAATTGTTAAAAGGCAGGGCATCGAAAACTCGAAACCACTCTTCCAATCCCTAATAATCGTCGCCTCGATTACTGGCTTCGCAAGAGGCTTGCCACTCTTCGAGCTGAACTCGCATGCGAGCGGCGAGCTTGGCATGCTTATCGATCACATTGGTCGTCTCGCTCTGATCGACTTTCAAATCGTAAAGCTCCCACTCCGATATCGGGGCCGTGCCATTATCCGATTTCAAACGTTTCTTGCCTGGATTATGGACAAGCTTGAAGCGATTGTCATTAAGCGTAGCCAAGCCGTGACCTTGAAAGCCAATCGGCGCTGACCGCTTCGAAACCTGCCCCTCGATTAACGGCAACAGCGAAACTCCATCGTATGGTCGACGATCTTCCTCGGGTAGCTCGTATCCAAGAACATCCAACACTGTTGCAAAGTAATCGCTCGTAACCGAAGCCATCGACGTTTCACGCCCCGCGTCTACCTTACCAGGCCATTCGAAAAGCCCCGGAACCCGAACGCCTCCTTCGTAGAGCGAGCGCTTGCGACCGCGAAACGGATCTGCCGTGCCTTGCGAACGTCCCTTTTTTCCGGGATTGCCTTCCGGTCCATTATCCGCCGCAAACCAGAGCATCGTATTATCCGCTACACCCAATTCGCGAAGCGATTTGCGTAAACGCCCCATCTGCCGATCGACGGCCGTAATCACCGCGTAATAATGCTGCGTATTCTCGTCCAATCCTGGATACATCGCCAAAAACTCAGGACCGCCCGTCACGGGCAAATGCGGCGCGTGAAACCAAATTACGGTAAAAAACGGCTGTTCCGCTTTGCTCGCCTTTTCAATGAACGGCAAAGCCTTGTCCATCACCATGCGAGCTGTATCGCCCACCAGGCCTTCAGCTGGTCCATCGACGATATTTCGCCCATTGTGATAAAATAGAACTCGCGGATCGGTGATTCCATCGTGGGCGTTTTTCGGATCATAGGGATCCCACGTACAAACGGAATATTCCGTACTGAACCATTCGTCGAATCCCGACATGCCGGGAGTCAGGTGGTTCTTTTCTGGATCGCGTCCCTTCTTGCCCGAGTAGTCTGGCGCAAATGTCCCCAGATGCCACTTACCAAAATGACCTGTCGCATATCCCTGATCCTTGAGGACTTCGGCTATCGTAATCTCCTCACGCTTCAAGTGACCCTTATTCGCCGTCGGGATACCATAGCGATGCGGATGCCTGCCCGTAAGAACCGAGCCGCGCGTAGGACTGCAAACGGGAGCCGCCGCATAAAAGCGCTCGAATCGCATGCCCGCCTTTGCCATTCGGTCCAGCTCAGGCGTTAGGACAACCTCATTGCCATTGAAGCCAACATCGCCCCAACCCAAGTCGTCCGCCATGCAGAGGATAATATTAGGACGCTCGGCAAATGCGGAAATCGAGATAAAAGCGAAGAAAACGAATAGGGAAGTTTTCATGCAAATCGAGATACTCAAGCGACCGTCCGCGAGCAACACATTAAAAAACCATGCGTTCACTAGGGCCGGCGCTTGCGCCGCGCCGCGTAGGAATAGAGCTACCTTCTTTCACGGCGCGGCACAAGCGCCGGCCCTACATCGAGCTACCCGCCCATCACAAGGTTGGTTCAACCCACTCCGGGATGCCGCGCTCTGCTTTTTGTTTTTCGTAGCGAACCCATTGCGGGTGTTCCGCGGTGTAAGGCCGATCCTCGTTCACCATGAGCGGCTTGGTTTCCTCCCACCATTGATCGTAAGCTTTGCGCATTTCAGCCACAACTTCCGGATGCTGACTGGCAACATCGGTTTTCTCAAAGGGATCGTTTGAGATATCGTAGAGTTCCTTATTTTTCACGAAACGCCACCGTTGAGTACGCACTGCGCAATCCGCAAACTTTGACAGCTCAGGATCTTCTCCTTTTTCCCAACGTCCCTTGTGTACAAACACATGCCGGTCTTTCCATTTCGCTTTCGGATTCTCCAGCAGCGGCAACATGCTTCGTCCATCCAACTTCTGGATACCTTTGGGAATACGAGCTCCGGCCAATTCCGAAAACGTTTTAAAACCATCAATGTGGGCTGTGAGACTTGATACATCAACACCTTCTCCGAGCACGCCCTTCCAGCGCCAGAACGCCGGTACGTGAGTCCCGCCTTCGTAGGGGGAACCTTTACCCGACTTAAAGCCGGCGCGATAATGAGATACTCGCTTACCATTCAATGTTCCGTTTGCTCCGGCCTGCCCGTTATCGGTCATAAAGATGACCAAAGTATTTTCCCATAGCTCCCACTCGTCGAGTTTGTCCATGAGTATACCGAAATTATCATCGATGTTTTCGATCATCCCATAACGACCTGCTGTATTTTTGTCGTAGCCAATATCGCTAAAACGTTTTGAATAACGCTCGGGAGCGATCATAGGACCATGCGGAGCATTAGGCGTGATGTATGCGAAAAACGGTTCGTTTTGGGTCTGCTTTTCTCGTATCCAACCAAGGGCAGCCTTGAAGAATACATCGGTGCAAAACCCATGCGTTTGTACAATCGTATCGTTGTGCAGAAAAACGTTTTCGAAATACTTGTCCTCCAGGTTTGGCGGAAAATCTGCGCAGCTGCCTGGAAACTTTTGTCCAATCCCTCCCGCTCCGTGAATGAACACTTCGCTGAATCCTCGATTGTAAGGTTGGTGAGCATCCTCGTCGCCCAAATGCCACTTGCCGAAGATCCCCGTTTCGTATCCAGCGCTGCTTAAAACATCCGGAAATGTCGTCGTCGAAAGCGCCATAATCTCGCGCTCCTTGATCGTATGGGTCACTCCATTTTTGAATTCGTGACGCCCACTCAAGAGCGACGCTCGTGTAGGAGCGCAAGTCGGGCTAACATGAAACTCCGTAAAGCGCGTCGATAACTTATAGAAACGGTCGATATTAGGCGTCCTCAAGACTGGATTACCCAAACAGCTGAGATCCCCCATCCCCTGGTCATCCGTCATCACCATGATGATGTTTGGGCGAGTCCCTTTGAGGGACTTGGCTTCGAGACTAAGGCAGCTCAGAAGCGCCGCTAGGAGACTAAAAATAAGGAGTGGTTTCATAAGCAAAAAAGTGCACAGGCTTCCAGCCTGTAAATTTCATACGGTAACAGGCAGGATGCCTGTTCTACTCTAACTCGACCGGCTTGTAGCCACCCTTCGATCTAAAGTATAGAAAAAGTCCGAAATACGAAACTAGCAAAAACCCTGGCAGCATCGCCTGGCGAAAGAAGGCGCTCTTCTTGTTCTTATTGATGATTATCTGCAGCGTTGCCGCATCTTCGCTTCCCAATGCTTCGACCGCCGCCATATTGAGGCTCGGCGCTTCGCCAAACATACCCGCGCGAATTCCACCGTCGACGACCTGGTGAAGCGCTGGCGCTTGCTCGCGCAAATCCACATCAATCCCCTTATCGAGAAACAGCCCCATCAATGGCGTCCCCAAAATCCCCATACCAAGAACGCCAACTGCCGAAACGCCATTTAAGGTAAGCGCTCCTCCTCGAGGAAATTGCTCTGCAACAACCCCCAAGGTCGTCGACCACAGAAAGGTTTTTCCAAACGCATACACAATCGCCGCAAAAATCATAACTCCCGAAGGAGCCAATCCCAGGAAGATCAAACCAACAATCGCCAGGGCCGCGCTAAGAACGAGCAAACCAATCGCCGAGAACTTCTGGACAATGGGTCCCGCGTAGAATCGGAGAATGGTCATAATGACCGATACCATCACGAAAATCCAACCTGCATATCTCGGAAAATCCGCTTCGAGCAAGGCTGCCATCCAACCATCCGTACCCAATTCAGTAGTCGCCAGAAACGGCATCGTCACCAAAATAACCACGAACATCCAATTGCCCAACGAACCGGTAAAAACATAAGCCCCTATCGCTACGAGCACCGAAATACCAAGGGTCAGGCCCACTGAAAGAGACAACGGATCGCTAAGCATTGTGTTGGCCACTTGGACCAACCCCATAACGATCAGCCAGGCAATTATGAAGGATCCCAAAGCGCCGACCTCTCGCAACATCTCGCGAAAACTCACTCCCGCTGCCACGCGCTCTTGAACCGGAAAGCTACGCTTGGCGATCAAGGCCGCGTAAATCACAACCGGAATCAGGCAAACGCCGAACTTCACCGTCAAACCGACATCGCCCAAAAGTAAAGCTGCGACGGCTCCCAAAGCCAATCCCGCAGGCCAACCCGCGTGCAAGATATTCAGCCACTTAGATTTTTCCTTCTTATACAGGGTGGCGACGATCGGATTGATAAACGCCTCCACTGTACCATTCGCAATGGCGACGAGGAACGTACTCCAATAAAGCCCCGAGGCCGACTGGTTCATAACGGCCACAACCGTACCGATCACCGCTAAGGTATGCGCGCCGATTGCAAAGTAAGCCGCCACCTTGTATCCAATTTTATCGATTACCAGACTGAAGAAAATAATGCTGAAAGCGAATGGCCATAACCCGACTCCCAAGATCTGACCAATCTCGGTCTGGGAAAAATTGAATTCAGTTACCAGTTCTCCAACGACCACGGTTCGCAAGCCGAAGAAAAAAGAAGTCGCAACCAAGGCCAGGAAACAGGCGTAGAAGAGTTTTTTATTTTCGAGTTCTTCGCTCATAAACAGATCTATTGGGGTTAAAGGAGATGAGAGGACCCACAATCCACTGCAGAGCCAAGCGCTTTTCAAGTGGAATTCACGAGAAAAGGCGCACAGACTTCCAACCTGTTACCTAAGTCAGTGTAGGAGCGGGTTTATCCCGCGATTTTCCATTTCGATGGTATACCTAAATTCCCGCGAAGCAATCGGCATCTCTCAGCGTAGCAGATACAGTGATGTGTTTGTCGTCGGCCTGCGAAAGAGATAGGGAGGCCCGGCCCTCGCGGAGCCTGTTTAATAAATCAGCGTAGGAGCGGGTTTATCCCGCGATTTTCCATTTCCATGGTATAGACACGAATTATCGCGCGGTAAACCCGCTCCTACAACTAGGCAGCGGAGGTATTCTCAGAGATTGAGAATACGAGTCGGGACGCCTCGTACCACCTTAGCTCAAAAAGCGCTGGAGGTGGTGCAAGGCCTCCTGACTTGCTTTAAAAGCCGAAGCCGCCGACAGGTCGGGGTCTGCGACAAGCTTCGAGGGATTAGACCCGTACCGAATAAATCCTAATAAAAAATGCGGACCGCCCATGAATGCAGGTCCGCGTTTTATTTTTAAAATGGTAACAGGCAGGATGCCTGTGCACCTATTTCTTTTGGGCGGCGCGGTTGCGGGCGCGCGCTTCCGCTTTCATCTTTTGAAAATCGGGATCTTTTTCAGGGACTTCGTATTGCTTGCGCAAGCGAGTTAGTTCCTTCTCGAGCTTTTTCGTGATGCTCGAGTATTCAGGATTCGAATGCACGTTGTTCAATTCATTCGGGTCATTCTCGAGATCGAACAGCTCCCACTCTCCGCTCTGATAATAACTGATCAGCTTGTGCTTGCCATTCGTCACTCCGTAGTGGCGAGCTACGCTGTGACCTCCTGGAAACTCGTAGTAGTGATAGTAAAATGAATCGCGCCAGTTCTTCGGCGTTTTCCCCTTGAAGATGGATGCCAAACTTTCGCCTTGCATGTCGCCCGGAATTTTAACGCCTGCGATATCGAGAAAGGTTTCGGCGAAATCCAAGTTCGATACGATATCGTTGTTAGTCGAACCCGCTTTAGTCTGACCAGGCCAGCGAACCAGTAGTGGCATTTTGAGCGACTCTTCGTACATCCAGCGTTTGTCGAACCAACCATGCTCGCCCAAATACCAACCTTGATCGGACGAATAGATAACGATCGTGTTTTCCGACAAACCGGCTTCTTCCAAATAATCGAGAACTTCGCCGATTCCGTCGTCCACGGATTTAACGCAACGCAAGTAGTCCTTCACGTAACGCTGATATTTCCATTGGATGACTTCCTTTTCGGACATGCCCGCTTTGGCTTTTAGGTAAGCTTCGTTTTTCGGTCCGTAAGCCGCATTCCAATCGGCCAGTTGTTTTGGCGTGAAATTCCGTGGCTGGGTCAACTTAAGATCCCTATCCGTAAGGTGAGTCTTCACTTCCATTGCTTGGTCGTGAGCGGGCGACGCCCGCGTTTCGTAATTGTCGTAAAGCGTTTCCGGTTCGGCTACCGTTACGTCATCAAGCCAATTAAGGTACTTTGGGGCAGGTTCCCAATTGCGGTGCGGGGCCTTGTGTTGATACATCAGCATGAAGGGCTTGCCCTCTTTGCGATCCTCCTTCAGCCAGTTCAGAGCTTTTTCCGTTATGATCTCCGTCGTGTATCCAGTATGTTCGCGCACGACCACTTCGCCCTTTTCGTCTGTCGTCTTCATCGGCGGATTATAGTAGGGTCCTTGACCTACCAATACGTCGAAATAATCATATCCCTGGGGAGTCGATCCTAGGTGCCACTTGCCGACGACTGCAGTCTGATAACCGGCTTTCTGCAAAAGCTTCGGAAAAGTCTGTTGGTCGCCGTTGAAAGTGATGCCATTTACAGCGAAGCCATTTAGGTGACTATACTTTCCGGTTTGGATTACCGCTCGACTGGGGCCACAGATCGCGTTGGTCACGTAACAACGATTGAAGGTCATGCCTTCCGTTGCCAAGCGATCCATATTCGGCGTCGTAATTCGTGACGGATCGTAGGCGCTCAGAGCCTGCTGACAATGATCGTCGCTAAAAATGAAGACAATATTCGGCCGGTCAGACTTGGCCGCCATCGTTCGTTGACCCAATAGGGTCAAGACCACGAGCGCCATCAGCGCTAGTCCGGTAACTCGACGCACGAGTACCGCATTAAATCGGAGAGGTAATTTCATAAATTCTGAGGATTGGTTTTCAGAGAAGGCGCCAACTGAAAAAGCAGACGATACCCTTCGTTTCCAGTATTCCACTAAACTCACCGCTATTAGACGCCAAACCAATGTTTTTTTTCGCAGAGATGACGTCTCGATTGCTCACAGGCTCCTATGAGGAATCATCACGGTTTCTCAAAAAAATCCCACCACTCCATTATTTGGATCACTAATTTCAAAATATGGATTGCATCTCCGCTGACGAAAATAGCAGCCGCGGAAGCAGTATTGGGCATTGCGGTTGCTCGGGACGAACAACCCTACCATCCCCAGTAAACCACACCTCCTCCACACCCTTTACTACCGCTGCATTCGAGCGCCTCCTCAACGCCCCCGTCGCGCTAGGGAAACAGCCCCCAACTAGCAACTCTCTAAAAACTCGACGCGCAAGCCAAAGCCCCCTCCCCCATTCTCGACGCCCAATTGGGCAGTCTATACACTTTTTTCAGATAGCTGATCCCGCTGAGCGCATTGGCGTCAACTTAAGCCCATGACGTCAATTATCA
>TARA_B110000037_G_scaffold164568_1_pt1 | contig 12719 bp, 16 predicted proteins | sample TARA_B110000037 | Tara Oceans TARA_B110000037 (sample SAMEA4397196) | marine metagenome | biome: Polar Biome; feature: [MIX] marine epipelagic wind mixed layer (ENVO:01000061); material: water (ENVO:00002006), including particulate matter (ENVO:01000060) such as... | depth 10-100 m
AGTGCCTAAAAATAAACTACCACCCGAAGTAGTGTCGCAATGGCCGGAAATATTCAATGATATTGAAATAAAAGCAGTACCTATTGAATATATCCACAGTGTTCACGTCCACTTTCATGATGGCAAAATATGGCAGATTGATATTGACAAACAACAATCTTCTGATGAAAATGCAATTAATCAAATTGAATCAAGTTTAGAAACTTTTTTAGAGCAATACGATAAAGAAATATCACATGTTGACTTTCGTTTAAACACATCTAAGGTTGTTGCAGATGTTAAAAGTAGGACCAAAAGTTTTATGAAGAAACGAAAATAGATCGATGATTATCTTTAAAAATGTATAAATACTAATAATAGATATTCTAGGAGTATAAACACATGGCATTACTGCTAAGACGCGGCACACAAGCCCAACGCGATGCGATAACACCCGCTGAAGGTGAACTAATTTACACTACTGATACCAAGCGGCTATACGCAGGTGACGGTGCTACGCTAGGCGGAGAATTGGTGTCTCAGGCAGTTGCCGCAACTACATTAAGTTCACTTGCTGATACTGATACAACACTTATTGGCAATAATAATGTATTAGTATATTATACAAGCACTAGTAAATGGCAACCAGCTTCTGTTTTAGAGATTAATGTTACAGGAAATTTAACTGGTAATGCAGCAGGCGCACATACAGGAACACTAGACGGTGATGTGACAGGCAGTGTATTTGCTGATAATTCAACTATACTTGTAGACGGCGTTAATGGTAATATTCCAGCAAATGTATTAACAGGAACTGCATCTATTAATGTTACTGGTAATACTACTGGATTACACACAGGTATAGTGGACGGTGATCTAACAGGTAGTGTGTTTGGCGACGATTCAACTATAATTATTGATGGTGTAAACAATACAATTTATGCAAGTGATGTTGTAGCAGTTACAAATGAAATAGATATTACAAACCAAGATGATACAAGTAATACACAAGTTAACGTAAAAACAAGTGGCGCTCGTTCTTCCTTATTAAACTTTTCACGTGTATCTACAAGTGATTTAAGCAGCGATAATATTGCACATGGTAGAATTACTTTTAGCAGAAACGATTCTAATGGATTAGTTACTACTGGATTTATAAATGCTACCAATAATGGATTGTTTATTTTCCAAGATTCAGCAGCAAATACAGCTGATGCTTCACGCTATTCTGTATTTAAAGACGGAGCACTTGGTATAGGTACTACTACTCCAGCATCGACACTAGATGTACAAGGTGCTATTAAGCCAGGCGTATATGCAGACGATGCAGCACGTGATGCAGCTATTACAAGTCCAGTTGCAGGCATGATGGTGTTTAACACAACAGGCGCCAAGTTCCAAGGCTATGACGGCACTAGCTGGGTTAACTTAAACTAATACTCACAATAGTTGTTCATACAATATTTACAAGATAAGTAATTGTATGAACAACTATGAATTCTACGAACTAAAAAAAGATCATCCGCACTGGGTTAATACTGCATTCCAAAATTCATTAGCAGACATTGCTAATAGCAATCATCAACTAAAAAATAACTATTCGTTAAAAGAACTAAAGCTTGATAAAATGGCATCTTTTATTGTTGTAGTAAATCCAGATGAAAAAGATGTAATTTGTTTTAGTGGCTTACAAATAAATTCATGGGAATATCCTATTGCTAGAATAAGTTCTAGGCATTGGTTCTCAGATAAGTATACATCAAAATACTTGCGCAAACGAATAAATTGGAAAGTTTGCGTAGTAGAACAGATAAAAGTAGCTATTGAGCAAGGTCACAATAAAATGTTTTTTAGTACAGAATTATCAGTTCTTAACAAAATATTTGATCTGCAATGTTCTCGATCAACAACAGCAATTAATACAATTATACCAAATGTAAAGATAGTACCGTTAGATAATCATTACGATACTACCGGAAAGCCTAGTTGGCAAAGAATTGGACAAGTTATTATAGACAACAAAGGCTGGGACTTTCCGTTAACTGAAAGGAGTAATAATGGAAATTAAAAAAATTAGAAGAGCAGCAGTAGAAGTATCAGGCATTGATCTTAAAACTGCTACAGAATCTGAACTACTAGCATTAACAAACATAGTTGCTAATGAAGGCATTGTTATTATCAAAGATCAAAAAATGAATATTGATAAGTTTAACGAAATAAATCTAGCATGGGGACAAATGCATAAAAGTGGAAATCCTGCATGCCACCCTGATTATCCGTATATTTTTAGAGTAACTAATGCTACATTAGAAAAGGGACAAAAAGGAATGTTTAGTCAAGGATTTCTTGATTGGCATGCAAACAGTGTAGTATGTGCGGACCCAGAAGAAGTAGTATGTCTTTACGGTGAACAACCTCTAGGAGGAACACCGACAACTTATAGTAATGTTACAAAAATGTATGAGGACCTGCCGGATAATATGAAAACCGCACTTATAGATAGTTGGGCAACATTTTCTAATACACATAAACAATATTCTTCAATTGCAGGAGATGCTGCTAATAATCAGGATTACGGCGTATATAAAGGCGAAGATATAGATCTAACTGGTGCTGCTTATATGGATTTATATAATTTTAGAACTAGATCAGGTCGGCGCAACGGTCCTAAATTATACGATGATTATATGGAAGTAGAAAAATATTCAAACGGAAGAAGACGTATTAGTATACGTAAACGCTTACTACGGAAACATCCAATTACGGAAAAACCAACATTGTTTTTTCCATTCCCTATGATGACTGATCCAACTATTAGTAAAGACTTAATTGAGGATTTAACAGAACGTTGCACAACAGATGAAAGATATCTTTATGAATCTGACTGGGGTGAAGGTGATATCTGTGTTATGGATCAAACTTCTACTATACATAAACGTAATGCTGCATTAGAAACACACGATGGTATAAGAATGCTTTATCGTACAAGTTTTTATTACAAAGATAGCAAATGGAATAGTTGCTATGAATAAAATAATCGAAGTATCTAAAGTGTTCGACAATGTTGAAACGTTCGAGGATGCTGTAAGAATAGCCGGAGAATACGGTGACGCAGACATAGAACTAGATTTAAAAGAAGTTACTCTTGACGAAACTACAAGCGTTCCAGATCAAGAGTGGCATCAAGACGGTTCGCATGTTAGGTACTTTCCAAAGTATTCAGCATTATGGTGCGAGCAAACTGAAAAAAATTCCCCAATTACTCAGATAATATCTACTAGAGTATCTAATGAGGTAGGTGAAAAATATAAGGATGTAGATGTACACTTAGACTTTAAAAAGACTATAGACGAAAATAAGTTTTTTAAATTTAAGAATAAAGCACACGGGCGCCTATATGCAATGAAAGCTCGTAAAATAAGTTCTAAGCTTATTGAAAGAGACGATATTGGATATTACACTCGTTGGTGTCCTTTTACTATACTTCCTAAAGAAGATATGGACTTCTTCTCAGATTTAATTTTAAATAGAGAAATTACCGAAATTATTTGGGAGCCAAAGAAATTCTTAATTATGCAAAATCATGCATGCTTACATCGTAGAAAACCATTCCAAGACATAGATAAAAAAAGAGTACTCAAGAGAATTTACATAAGATGAAAACAAAATGTTTGGTAATTGGTGCATCAAATAGTAGTCGGCCTCCTGTAAAATGTTGGCCACAATATGTATCAGAGCATTTTAATATCCACATACGAAACGCTGCGTTAAGAGGTACTACTCCAGAACATGTATACGATATGTATGCAGAAAATATAGACTACAATCCTGATTTAATTCTTGTAGATATACCGCCTTGGTATCGCTATCATATAGCACTATCAACTACCGTACAAAATGTATCTATGAATAAGATTATAAATGTTACAGAAAACTATGAAGAAGTAGAATATAAATCATTTAAAGGCATAGTACCTATTGGAGGATTTATAACTGACACTGACAATTATGCAGAATGGTTAAAAAAACAAATTATTCCAAATAGTAGTTTAAGTCTATACGATGTCTACAAACGTAGAACAAAAAATAGGAAAAGTTTTGATACAATTATAAATGCATTAAATGATGTAAGGCATAGTAGTTATTTTAAACACAAAGCATATAAAGATATTTTACTTTTAAAATCTGTGTGTAATGTACCTATTAAGTTTTTACATACTATAGGACCATACGACCCAATTGATCTGCCACAAGATGATTTCTTATGTGAAAATCCATACAATTGGATTAAAGATAATTTTAATAACTACGAAGAATTCTTTCAAGACGAATGGGCACATTTTACACCGTCGTCTCATCAATATGTTTCTGAGAATTTATATATTCCAGCAATTGAAAATCTTCTAAATAATATTTCTTAATAAAGTCTACTTCATTATCGTCTATTTGAACTACTAGATCAATAACATTATACTTAGGTAACTCGGCACCAAAGTAATTTTCTAACAAAGACATATTGTCAAAATTAAAAAATTTAAATGTGCCGCCCTTTAATATACTACTTTGGCTTTTTAATATATGAGGTGTAGTACGTGCAGTTATATTAAACCAATCTGTAAATGAATTATAATTATTAGTATCTTTTGCAATAAAATTTTTATACAGCGATACAATCCTGTCTACTGGGTTTCTAACTACAGTAAAATTTAAATCATTACTACTTACGTGGTTACTATAATGATTGTAATCTAGGTGTTGAGATCCTAATGGAAATTCTTTTTCATATAATTTCCATACAAGATCATATTCAAATTTATCTTGTATAAAAAAGGATATTGATGTTCCGCCGGTTTTAGGCAGATGAAAAAAATTATGTATTTTTGTTTTATATTTAAATTTAACCATTAATTTTTATTATTTTAATAAATCTTGCAGCAGGATCCCACTGCCACCAACGTCTTCCAATGCGATAATCTTTACCATCTTCGTGATGATTAGCATGCCAGCCTTCACCTGCAGTAAGTATATTAGCTACCCAGGTGTTTCGAGGTTTTGCATCTTTGTGACCAAGTGTGTTAAGTATGCTGTATCCATGAAATGCAAATACTACAGGTATAGCATATCCGAATATAAAAAATAAAGGATCAATTACTAAGAAAACTATGATGATGGCTAAATTTATTTTAAAATAGTTTTTATAAAACCACTTAACTACAGGATCACCTAGCATACCTTTTAAGAATCTTTTGTTAATTATTGAATGATATCCCCAAGTATTAAGATATATAGTCCAAAAACCTTTATATCTATAACTATGCGGATCGTGTTCTGTATCAGTGTGAGCATGATGCATGCGATGAGCCCCTACCCATGTTAAGACAGGACCAGCCCCTGAAAAAATTCCTAAAAAATTCACCACATACTGATACCACGATTTTGCTTCAAATGATTTATGACTGTAATATCTATGGTATCCTCCGCTAATAGCTACAGTGGCAATTATCTGCCACCAAAGGAAACTTGATGCCAACATCCAAAGTTCTCCATAGATAAAAGCAGGTATAATCATCAAATGACAAAGGGCGTGATTTAATAATAATTTTGTTGTGTTATGCATAGTTTTATCCGTATAAAAATTTTATTGTTTCAGATACACTTTCTTCTGAAAGTATAACATTAGCTACTACAAAATAAAAAGGTTTTTCATCTGCATTAAATAGTGTGTGCATTTTTGCTGTGTCAATAAAATACATTTTGCCGTTTTCAAAGTTCATTTTAGAATCTTCTAATAGAAAAAATCTACTACTACTGTAATTTAAAGGCAAAAATAATCTAAACGATTTTATAGAAGTGCTTTTATTATCCCTATGAGGAGGAAAATAGCCGCCACTGTTTAACCTAATAACATGTGTACGTCCTAAATATTTTTCAAACGGATCTAACCATTTAGAAAAAAGAGGATAGACAGGAGTCTTAGTATTAAAGTCAGACTCACTATGGGCAATTCCAGTTTCAAAATAATATTCATACAACGAATCAAGGTCAGGCTTTCCTGACAGGCCACCATCTAAGCTTGTAATACTTAAACCTTCTCGATTTATATTTTTTCGAGGATTATACTTAACCCAGTCAAAGTTATTGTTTAACTCTTCTATTATATTATTTGTATTGCCAGTTAGTTTTAAAGGATAATAGTCGCCAAAACGTGTTAACGTAGAGTACAAATTGCTTACATCAACTATCATTGTCGTACATCCTTTTCAAATATATAAGTATTTACCACCTTTAAACTTGCTATAATTTGTTTGTGATAAGTATTTTATATGATACACTCAAACAAATTTGGTGAAATTAAAATACTTGAAGATAAGGAATATTTTCAAGATAAAGTTATAAGTTTAGCAATGTCAGGTGGTGCCGATAGCACCCTTCTTTGTTATTTAATAGCTAAGGCCATACACGACGGAAACATGAACACTGCTATTTGGCCAATGAACGGATATGATATTTCTTTGCCACACGATTCTCTTAAATTAATTAAAGTTATAGAATTTATTAACAATAGATTTCCAGAAGTAGATTTAAAATATCCTATATCAGTTGTTTTTGATGGCCAAGGTGAAGATGTTAAAAATGATTATTTGCGGCCTTTAAGAGACACATTATGTAAACAAGGTGCATATGATATTTGGATGGTAGGAATAAATCAAGGACCGACGTTAGAAATTCAAAAGAAAGAATTTCCAACTATTAAACGACTTGCAGGACATACACTCAGTGAGCAATTATTAGCACCTGAGTTAAATGCGCCATTTGTTAACCAAGATAAAAGATTCATTGTTCAATGTTATAAAGATCTCGGCTTATTAGATTTGTACCACACTACTTCTTCTTGTACACAAAGTGATCCAGGATGCAACGAGTGCTGGTTCTGTCACGAAAGAGCCTGGGCTGAAAAAGAAGTACTAAGATGACAAATAGTATCAATATAAATATAATAAAGGAATACACTTATGTATATTGATTCGGCAAACGTGCTCAGCGAACATAAACTAGCACTATCATTAAAAATTAGTAAATGGGTCGAAGAACATCATCCAGAAAGAACAACTGAATACGATAAATGTGAAAGAGACATCGGTTACATTATTAATTCGATAGAAAATTGTTTACGAAAAGGTAATCATCAATCAATTGATTACATAGGACATATGTTTTATAAAGGCGACAAGTTACAGCTTAAATCAGTTGATGTAGAATTTCTAGCATACGATAAATTAAACTTAGAACTACAAAGTATAATTAGTAATGTCAATGCATGCGAGTTTATAGAGACCTTAATTAACAAATTAAAAGAACATCTAAATGCCGGCTTTCAAAATTATATAGATAATCCATTCAAAGCAAGATTAATAGATAATATTGATCGAGAGACAACAATCAAACGCATGTTTTATAGTTGGGATCAAGAAATGGATATTGTTCGCAATATGCAAAAGTGTCAACGAAACTGGGATTATTCTCAACCAGTTAGCGACGAGCTTGCAGATTATTTACTATGGCATGCCGAAAATTCTCCTTCAAAACAACACGAAGCATATTATGATGTATATTGGTCTAATGACAGAAACGTTATAGATGAGTGCAGTAAATACACTTGGGGGTCAACCCACAGCAGAACTCCACCATCAACATGGCGCAATACACAAGCTAATGCAAATATGTACATGTTGTTTGTAGCCAAAGAACCAGAAACTCAACTTAACTGTCATGCAGACGGAACACTAAAAGAAAACAAAGCCGCAGCACGATGGGAAAATGCGTATGTTAGTATCGGTATTGCTATGGGCCTAGTAATGCGAGCAGCTAACGCTATAGGATTAGTTACTGGATGTAATAAAAGCCACGGAGACCTAAACGGTGATATGTTTTGGGAAAGAAAGTTAGGCATTGAAGAAGATGTATTAGCAGGACGCAAGAAGATTGCATACGGTATTGGTATTGGCCATCCACAACATGATCGACCAAGGTGGGAAACAGACGATTACGAATTAGCAATCGGCGCAGGCAACGGAAGTAAGCTAACTACTGATCCTGACATGGACGTACACCCTGTAACAGGCAAGCCTATGCGTAAAGTTAAAATTGTAGATATCAGAACTACAGACAAAGCAGTTGATCCATACGGAAATGAACATATCCTTCCTACAGAATCATCTATTAAAATTAACACAATGCGTAAGCGTATTATTAATATAAGAGAAATTAAATGAAAAGATTAATTGTATTTGGTTGCAGTAATACATATGGCGAAGGCTTACGCGATTGCGGAAGTCAAGGTAATAATTGGTGCGGAAGCGAGCCAAGTAAGCTAGCTTGGCCTGATAAACTTGCAGCTTTGATGGGCATAGATGAAGTAGTTAATTTTGGACTTGGCGGTCAAGGCAACAAACGTATACACAACCATGTGATTGAAAAAGTGGTATCTGGACTAATTAATCCAGATACAGACGTTGTAATAATTCTTTGGTCGTTTTTTGGCAGACATTGTATTTTTCACGACGATGGTAGTATAGAAAGATTCTTGCCAAATGATATCAGAAACTTTAGTTCTACTAAGATGAAAAAACGGAAGCCATTAAAGCTAATGAGAGTACATCAATGGTATGCTGACTATTATAGTCAGAAGGATCAACATTTTGAAAACTATACAAGAATATCACATGCACGTCACTACCTAAATAGCAAAGGTATTAGATATCACGGGTTTACAAGCGAAACAGAGGAGTGGCAACAACCAAAGAAATGGTTTGATGACAAAACACTACTTCCTATTGGTATTGTTAGTATAACTAAATCACACGGAGTTGCACTTGACCAGATGCACCCGAGTGAATTAGGGCATAGTCACATAGCTGAGATAATGTACAAACATATTACAAAATGACAATTAATATAGTAGTCACAAGTAAACCCGTTGACGGTTTATTATATTACAGTTACGAGTATTGTTCTTATCTCAATAATATAGGAGTAGATGCACAAGTTGTAATTATATGTCATCGTAAGTATTCGTGGGAAAAATATATAAAATCAATTTCAATGAAGTATATACATTGTAAAAATGTTGTATTTGACGACTATACTCCTGGAGATAATGATGTAACGCTCATCATGGGACGTAGTATGATGACTCTTAGTTGGCAAGACTTTAAGGATTATACCAACGTACAGCAAAATACGTTACATAAAGTATTTTCTAAAAACGTTATTAGTGTATATTCTGAAAATCATCCAACAAAGTATCCGTTAGCTGTTGATTTTTACAAGCCTAATCAAATATTAGATTTATGCGACACTGACGTATACCCCAATGGCACAGGCACACATTTTGAAAAAACTATAAACTTTAGTATATACAAACCATACACTGATAATATACAATTTAAATATTTGTTCTTAGGTACAAATGACAAATATTATGCTAGTATTGAAAAAGTAATTGATCAATTTCCTAATCATGCCATCTTGGCATATAATGAAACTTATGTCAATATAAATAATAATAATATATTTGTACCTGTAGAAAATCTGATGAGCCTGTTTGAAACATACGTGTATACTAAAGAAACTTTTGATCCTGCTCCTCGAATTTTCCAAGAGTGCAAGTACTATGGTAAAGATGTAATTTACCTTAGAGACAAAACAATACAAGACGGTGGCAGTGTATACTGGAGGCGAGATATTAAGGAGCCTGATGTTACACAAATACTAAACGCAATGGAAAAATTTAATGACAGCATATGATGGTTGGGATCGAGAGTACCAAGAAAATAAACAAGACTACTTAGATGTGTTTGACCGTTTTATGAGTCAGATGAATTATGAGAATAATGAAGACTTTGAACGTAACTTTGCTGAACGTGTAGGACGTAAACATTGTGTTAGTGTAGCAAGTGCTACAGATGCACTACATTTTACTTTATTAGCACACGGTATAGGTGCCGGCGATGAAGTGCTAGTAACTGATTTTAGTTGGATTAGTAGTAGTGCTTGTGCAAGTATGGTAGGTGCTACTCCTGTATTTTGTGATATTGATTTAGATTCATACCACATTAGCTTAGATAGCATCAAACGTATGTATAGTGATAAAGTTAAAGCAATTATATATCCGCACTTGTTTGGCAACATGACCGACACTACAGAAATACAGCAGTTTTGTAAAGATAACAATATACTGTTTATTGAAGATGCTGCGCAAAGTTTGGGCAGTAGCTTACACAGTGTATGTGCAGGCACTATTGGTGACTGTAGTGTATACAGTTTTAACAGCAACAAAGTTATTGCTGGCATTAACGGTGGCGGTGTTGTGCTTACAGACAACGAAGACATTGCCAAACGTGTTAAGATGATTAGACGCCACGGTAAAGATAAAGACTTTAGTATGATGGGGTACAATAGCCGCATGTATGTGCTTAACGCAGAGATTATTAACCTACGCTTGCGACACGCAGACCGTAATCAAGAACGTAGACAGCAAATTGCACATGAATACAACACAGCATTTGCAGACTTACCTGTAGTAACACAAGGAATGTCTAACGGACTTAACCATAATTACCATAAGTATGTAGTACGATTTAAGGATAAAGACACTAGAAAACGTGTTAAGAACGCTTTAAATGCTAGTATACACTACGAAACACCGTTAAGTGCAAACAGTATGTACGACAGCGTAGACAGCAGGAGAGACGCTTGTACAGCTTCTACAACAGCTTCTAGTACTGTTTTATCGTTACCTATACACGCTTGGCTAACTGACGCTGAGATAAGTACTATTATAACTACAGTAGAGGAATATTTTAATGAAATTTGAAAATGAGTACGGTATTATTAATGTTCTCCCAACACCTAAGAAGTTTAAAAACAAGACTTTAGGGTTATCTATGTCAGGCGGCGCTGATAGCACAATATTATGCATACTATTAGCAAAAACTATTGAGAGTGAAGGGCTAAACATAACTATACAACCTTTCTCGGGGTATGATTTATGGGCTCCTTTAGATACTGCCGGACTGCCGAATATTATAACATTTATAAAAAACCAGTTTCCTAATGTAAAAATAAACTGGCCGGTATCAGTAGTGTTTGATACCCAAGGCAGTTATGATGGCAAAAACATATATATTGGGCAACTTAAAAAAAATATGATAGATACAGGTTTTATTAATAATTACCTAATTGCTATTTCAAGAGGCCCAGAATTAGAAACCCAATTAAAATTTACTGTGCCAGTTGAGAACAAAGATCAAAGCAACGCTAAAAATATAAAAAGAATACCCGGGTACCATATTTGGAATGAAGTGGCAGAGGCTAATCCTAACCTTGCTCCGTTTAAAAGTGTAGACAAGAGATTTATTGTACAATGTTATAAAGACTTCGGATATGAATCTTTATTAAAGCAAACTAATTCTTGCACAGACCCTGCAGGAAACTGCGGAGAGTGTTGGTGGTGTCAAGAACGATCCTGGGCGATAGACACTGTATTTGAGGACACACAATGAGTTCAGATTTTTTTAAAAGAAAACACAAAATGTTGAATATGGATTTAACTCACAGGTGTCCTCTTGAATGTGTGCGGTGTGGTAGACAAACTTCTTTTAGAAATCGCGGACTGGCAGTACCAGGTCATGATTTATCATTAGATGACTTTGAAAAAATAACAAATCATTTTCTGCGGGTTTCCTTTTGTGGACAATATTCTGATCCTATTCACCATCCACAGTTTTTAGACATCCTGGCAATATGTAAAAAGAAAAACATAAATTTAGAAGTACATGTAGCATCATCATTTAAACCAAAGAAATTTTTTATCGATGCATTTAAAACGTATCCAGAAGCAAGATGGATTTTTGGTATAGATGGACTTCCTGAAGAAAGTTGCAAGTATCGTGTCAATCAAGATGGTGTAAAATTATATGAAATAATGCTAGAATCAAAAAAGCATTTAGTAACTAAACCGCAATGGCAGTATATTATATTTAAATATAACGAAACACACATCGATACTGCAAAGGCAATGGCTAAAAAAGACGATGTTGACTTTATTATTATAAATTCAGCAAGATGGATTGGTAAGGATGATTATTTAAGACCTAGTATAAAAGGATAACTAATGTCAAAAAAACATTTAAGAAAACAAGCTAATCATCTAGACCCGCAGTGCTTTAATGGTAAGATAGCATTTGCTGTTACTAACCGAGGACACTTAATTCCGTGTTGTAGATGCGATGATCCAGATACAATGAATGATGCTAAGTTTCAACAATTACTAAGAGTGAGCAAAATAAGTAACAATAACACAATAGATAATATTTTAAAAACACCTGAATGGCAACATTTTTATTTAAACTTAACCAAGCATAAAGGTGCGCCTGCATGTTACCGTACATGTAGTAAGAATAAAGACAAAGACAAAATACAAGAAGTAAAGTTAATAGACTTAGACACAGGAAAAGACAAATGGAACCAGAGAAGATGACACAGTTGGTTTTTAAAAAATGTATAAAGGTAACTATCAATGACAATTAAAACTCTAGCTGATTTAAAAGGATCAGAATACCGAACTGTAGACTTTTATATGACCAAGAGTTGCAATAAGAGTTGTCACTACTGTACAGCATGGACACTCGAAATGCGCAACTTAGATGTTGACATGGATTTTGTACGTACTATATTAG
>TARA_B110000037_G_scaffold217266_1_pt1 | contig 12713 bp, 13 predicted proteins | sample TARA_B110000037 | Tara Oceans TARA_B110000037 (sample SAMEA4397196) | marine metagenome | biome: Polar Biome; feature: [MIX] marine epipelagic wind mixed layer (ENVO:01000061); material: water (ENVO:00002006), including particulate matter (ENVO:01000060) such as... | depth 10-100 m
AAAAAAAGGCTTATGGAAGAGAAGAAGGTAACTTTCTCTATCAAGAATTGGAAGGAAGACGACCGCCCAAGGGAGAAATTATTGACGAAGGGGAAAGATGTTTTATCTGATGCAGAATTGATAGCAATTATACTTGGATCTGGAAGTAGAAGGGAGAGCGCCTTGGATCTCGCCAAAAGGATTTTGTCGTCTGTAGAAAACAATTTGAGTACTCTTGCAAAATTGTCTATCCCGCAATTAATGGCCTTTAATGGTATAGGAGAGGCGAAATCTGTTTCCGTTGTTACCGCGCTGGAAATAGGGAGAAGAAGAAGACTGGAAGAGGCTTTGACTCAATCCAAAATATCAAGTAGTAAATCAGTTTTTGACATAATGCAGCCAATTCTTGGAGAATTGCAACACGAAGAATTTTGGATTGTGTATTTAAATAATTCAAATAAGATTCTGTTGAAATTTCAAATGAGTAAGGGAGGTATTAGTGGAACATTGGTAGATACTAGATTGGTTTTTAAAAAAGCGGTTGAAATTGGAGCTACCTCCTTAATATTAGTACATAATCATCCTTCAGGAACACTTGTTCCAAGTAACGCAGACAAAATATTAACTCAAAAAATTTTTAAAGCTGGACAAACCTTAGATATTAAGGTATTAGATCATATTATTGTTACAGAAAAGAGTTATTTTAGTTTTGCAGATTCTAATGCGTTGTAATTTTGTAAATTTATTGCAAATCTTTTGGTTTAACACCGTGCTTTAATCTTTAAAAATATGATGCTAGGTAAAATGGCTATGGCCACTTTAATTTTTTTTATATATTCATGTCCACCAGTAAAAGAATACGAACTGGATAAGGGCAAAGCTGAAACTAGTAAAGATCTAGATATAATTTTGAAGGAAGGAAAATTACGTGTTTCGACAACATATAGTGAGACTAGTTCCTTTTTATATAGAGGCCAAGCCTTAGGGTTCGAATATGAATTACTACAGCGCTTTGCAGATTATTTAGGTGTTGAAATAGAAATAGTAGTGGCTAACGATATCAATAATTTAATTTCAAATTTGAATTTTGGAAAAGTTGATTTAATAGCTCATGGTTTAACAATCACCAAAAAAAGGCAGAAATTAGTTAGTTTTTCTGATTACATATTTTTAACTTATCAGATTTTAGTACAACGAAAACCGTTAAATTGGCGTAAGATGAAGTTGCATGAAATTGATAGGGAACTTATTCAAGATGTAATTGAATTGGACGGTAAAATAGTTTCTGTTAGAGAGAAGACTTCGCATATGCAGCGATTAAAACATCTTTCTCTTGAAATTGTTGGAACTATTAAAATTGATAGGATTGATGTTACAATCGCCACAGATGAGATTATTAAAATGGTGGTTGATGGAGATATAACATACACAATAGCAAATGATCATATTGCTTCTATAGTAGCCTCTTATTATCCGCAATTAAATGTGGAAGTACCCATTAGTTTTTCACAGAGGGTTGGTTGGGTAACGCGATTGAATTCGCCGCAACTCTTTGGAGAATTGAATAATTGGCTAGAAGAGTTTAAAAAAGAATCTGATTATTATGTAATTTATAATAAGTATTTTAAAAATGAGCGTGTTTTTAAAAAACGGAATAAAAGTGATTTTTATAGCGTGAATTCTGATGTTATAAGTAAGTATGATGACATAATTAAATCGAATTCTATAAAATTAGACTGGGATTGGAGGTTAACTTCAGTCTTGATTTATCAAGAATCCCAATTTAAGTTAGGAGCGAAATCATGGGTGGGAGCTGGTGGACTTATGCAAATGATGCCAGCAATTGCAAAAGAAATGGGAGTGAAAGATAGGTTTGACTCTGCGGATAATGTAACTGGAGCCCCGAGGTATTTAGGTATTTTATGGAGTCGATTTGATGCTATTAAAGATGCTATACAAAGAATGAAATTTACCATGGCTGCCTATAATTGTGGTTATGGACATGTAAGAGATGCCCAAACATTGGCTGATAAAAAAGGGGTAGACAGAAATATATGGGATGAGAATGTTGGAAAAAATGATCTTGGTATTGAGTCTTAGAAAGAACTATAGTCAATCGCATATAGACTGCGGCTATGTTAGGGGTATAGAGCCTTTTACATATGTTGAGGAAATATTTGAGCGCTATAATCATTATAAACAATTTATAGAAGAGTAATATTGGTTTTAGTCTACACACATAAGGTTACCCCCAGACTGAGTTATATTCTCAAGCATTTTTTTATTAGATTAATCAATGTTAAAGTGAATATTACAACTGAAGTTTCAGAATTTATAGCCCATAATGGGCCTAAGATGTCCTACACGGGAAAACCTTTAGCGAATGAACTCTTTGTAAAGTGCAATGAATTGCTATTTGAACAAGGCATCAATGATATAGAAGTAAATATGTCTAACTGGGGAGAGGTTCCAGTTTTTTTTCAAAACAATCCTAAAGGTGAAATTCCCTTTGATATTTTTGCCGCTAGTTTTTATTTGTTGAGTCGTTATGAAGAATATTTGCCATATGTTCAAGATGAATTTGAACGATTCCCTGCAAGCGAGAGTTTAGCATTCCAACAAGGTTTTTTGGAAAAACCCTTAGTAGATATTTGGGCATTGAAATTTTTAAGCATACTTAAAAATTCATTTCAAGAATTTACTTTTCTAGAAAGAGAGTTTCAGATGATTTCGACCATCGATATCAATAATTTGTTTGCCTATAAACAAAAAGGTGTTCCTCGGAATTTTGGCGGAATAGTTGCTGATATATTTACGTTGCGTTTTGATAAAGTCATTGAAAGAGTTTTTGTGTTGCTCGGTTTAAAAAAAGATCCCTTTGATACTTTTGATGAGATTTTAAGAATTTCGAAAGATGGAAATATAGAGACTATATTTTTCTTTTTAATTGGAGACTATACGACCTATGACACCAATGTCTCATCTTCAAATAATGTATATAGGTCAATTATAAAATCCATAGCAGATTATGTCTCCGTTGGTTTGAAACCGTCTTACTTTACCATGAGAAATTCGGATAAACTTAAAAAGGAAAAAAAAAGAATAGAGGATATTGTTAATCAGCCAATAGTTAGATCGAGACAGCATTATTTACGTTTAAGACTTCCAGAAACATATCAGAATTTACTTGATTTAGAAATCATGGAAGATCATTCTATGGGGTATGAATCCCAATATGGATTTAGGGCTAGTACTTGTACTCCATTTTATTTTTATGACTTGGATTTTGAAATTCAAACTCCGTTAAAAATTGTGTCATTTGCCTTTATGGATATAACTTTTAAAGAGCATTTAGAATTGATCCCCGCGATTGCAAAATCTAAAATTTCGGAATTATTGAAAGAGGTGAAAAATGTAAATGGAACGTTTGTCACTCTATTTCATAATGAGTCACTAAGTGAAAATGAACATTGGAAAGATTGGAAGGGTATTTATCAATATTTGTATGAAGATAAATAGATTTATTTAGAAGTATAAAAGCAATTTATAAGAACTGTTTTTCGTTAAATCTAAATTAAGAGTATTGAGAATAAAATATGTATTTTTTGATTTGGATCACGCTTTATAGGATTTTGAAGCAAATTCCAAAAGGGCTTACAGTAAATTTTTTAAGAATGCAAGCATAAGAATTGATGTAAATATGTTTTGAATTAGTATAGAATATTTAATCTCCGTTATTGGAAATTGTACAGAGAAGATAAGATGACAAAGCAAGAGCTTCTCTCTGTTAGACTAAAAGAAACCTTTGATTTTTTGAAATATAATGTCTCTAATGAAGAAATTAATTTTATAACAAAATGATACTTTACGCATATTGCCTTTGTAAAATCAAGTACTCGTTGGTACGCATGAATTACTGTCTAGCTTACATGCGAAATATCAATTACATATTATTATAAATGGATTTAGCCAAGTATAATATAGTAAATTAGAAAAAGTAGGTATTGAAAAACATTTCGACAATGTGATAACTGCTGAGATGGTTGGAACTAAAAATCCAAATCCGAAAATATTTGAGTTTGTCATTGAAATGGCCAATGCAAATATTCGAGAAATTATTATGATTGGAGATAACTGGGAGGCTGATATAATGGGAGCGAAGAGTATTGAAGATAAAAAACTATTTGTAAGTTAGCTATTATGAAGATGTATATATACTTAATGGTTTTGGGGTGCTTTCTTTTGAAAAGTTGCGTTAGAGATGTTGATTTTGATCAGTTGGATGATATAGAAATAAATACAATTCACAATTTTTCTTTAATACATTTTGATATGGAACCATCTAATTTTTTAGATGATTTTGAGAATGAAGTTCTAATGAGTTCAGATACTATTGCGTTACCTATATTTGGAGGAAATTATACTGTTAATTATTTAAATCAAGCCGAGTTAAAATATAAATTCTCGAATTCTTTTGATCGGAATGGAAGTCTAGAAATTGAATTTTTAGATGCGTATAATGGTTCACTTTTTACATTGCAAAAAATATATATTGATGCTAATATTTCAAATTTTGAAGTGACTCAAGAATTTGATGATTTCGAATTACAAAGGGTTTTTGATACAGAACGTATGGTAGTGAATTTAAAACTGTCTAATGGTAGCAATCCTTTAGATCAAAACCAAACTTATTTATTCAGTTCGCAAATGGCTCTATTGTTATACTATAAAGTGAAGGCAGGAGATGATTAAAATAATGAAACTCTTATTTTTTTTGGTTTTCCCTTTTATATGTTTTAGTCAGAATATGCAAGTGCTTTATGATTTCGATGAAATTCCGCAAACCTTGTTGTTAAACCCGGGAACTAATTATAGTCATGATTACTTTATTGGTTTTCCGCTTTTAGCTGGAATATCGATTGATGGTGGAGCAACAGGCCTTAATATGTATGATATTTTTGCAGATGACGGTAGAAGTATAAACGATAAAATTAGTGATGTGATTTATGGGATGGATACTAAAGATTCATTTATAGTAAATGAAAAGTTAGATATTTTTAGCGTTGGATTAAGATTAAGTGAAAATGACTTTTTTAGTTTTGGAATGTATGAAGAATTTGATGCTGTTTTGTATTACCCGTCTGATATTGTACAATTGTTTTATGAAGGAACCACAAATTTGAATAAAGAGTATTCTGTTGAAGGCGCTAATTTGAGTGCTGAAATTTTAGGTGTTTTTCATGCAGGTGTGACACATAAAGTGAATGAAAATCTCACAATTGGAGGTAGATTAAAATTATATTCTTCATTGCTGAATGCTCAAACAAAGAACAATAGAGGAACTTTTTATACGTCAACTGGTACTATTAATTTTTACCAACATCATTTGGTTAATTTTGATGCCACCATTCAAACATCAGGATTAATTTATAAAGATGAGGATGATTTTGAACCCTCAGATTTTACTCGAAAAATGTTCTCTTTTCAAAATCCAGGTATTGGATTTGATCTAGGCTTTACTCATCAATTTAGCGAACAACTTTATGTCACAGGAAGCATTTTAGATATTGGAATAGTAAAAAACTCAGAAGATGTATATTCCTATAATATTAGAGGGGATTACGATACTGAGGGTGTTGAATTAGAATTTAGTCCCGATGTTCGACAAGATTATTGGAGAGATTTTGTAGAAGATCTTTGGAGTAAACTACCCCTAGACACTTTGCATACATCCTATAATTCATTTAGACCTATTAAATTAAACGCATCGGTCAAATACAGTTTTGGTAAGCCTTACTATGAAGATTGTTTCGAAAGTAGTACAGATGACCCATATTTAAATTCAATAGGGTTTCAATTGTATACCATTAAAAGACCGTTAGTTCAGATGTTTGACGCTACTCTTTTTTACGAAAGAAGGTTTGGAAGTATGTTGCGTACCAAACTAACATATTCAATTGATTCTTATTCTTACTCTAATATAGGACTGGGTTTATCTACTAAATTTGGTCCGGTAAATTTATATGTTTTAGCAGATAATTTACTGTATCTTCAGAATATCGCAAAGGCAAACAATGCTTCTTTTCAATTTGGAATTAATTTTATTTTTGATAAAAAATTTCCGTAGTTTTACCAAAAACCTGTACCATGTTGAGATTAAAGATATGCCTTATTACTTCTATCTTTTGTGTGATTTCTTTGAATGCTCAAAAGAGTATAAATGATTATAAGTATGTTATTGTGCCTATACAGTATGACTTTCAAAAAGGGGAAGATTTATATCAAATAAATTCTTTAACTGAATATTTATTCAATAAAGCTGGGTTTGAAACGTACTTAAGTAATGCGGAGTTACCCGAGGAGTTGCGAAAAAACAGATGTTTATCTCTTACGGCAAAACTCATTGATAAGTCCAAAATGTTATCAACTCAATTACATTTTGATCTCATAGATTGTAATAATAACATAATATTCAGTTCCATAGATGGTAAGTCTAAGGAGAAGGATTATAAGAAATCTTTTCATGAATGTATCAGAGAATCATTCGAAGGAATTAAAGCATTAGGATACACCTATTCTGAGGCGACAGATTTTCCGCAAGATGCGGTCTTAATTAGTGTGGTTGAAGAGGTTGTTCAATCGAAGGAAGAAACTTCTGTAGTTATTGAGGAAGAAAGTTTAGAGCTAGCAGTTGCGGTTGCAGTAATCGCTGCATCAGCGACTACAGTGAATACTGTTGTGTCTGAAAATGTTGTAGTTAAAGAGGACGTGTTACAAAATATATTATACGCTCAAAGTATTAAGAACGGATTTCAACTTGTGGATAGCACACCCAAAGTGTTGTATGTGATTCAAGAAACAACCGTTAACGATGTTTATGTCATAAAGGATAATAGTGGAGTTGTCTATAAGGAAAATGGATTATGGAAAATTGATTTTTATCGCAATGGGGCACTCATTTCTAAAGAATTAAATATTAAATTCTTCTAATAATTATATTTTTTCCAACGCTTTTTTAATATTTCTCTGAAAGCAATTTCTCTGCTATTATTGCTGGGTTCATATAGTTTGGTGCCGCTTATTTCTTCAGGCAAGTATTCTTGAACAGTAAAATTGTTATCGTAACTATGAGAATATTTATATTCCTTACCATAGTCTAGATCTTTCATTAATTTAGTTGGAGCATTTCTTAAATGCAGTGGTACAGATAAATCTCCTGTTTGTTTTACTAATTGTTGAGCTTTACCAATCGCTTCGTATGAAGCATTACTTTTAGGTGAATTAGCTAGATAGATGGCGCATTGACTTAAGATTATTCTAGATTCTGGATAGCCAATTGTTGTAACAGCTTGAAAGGTGTTATTTGCCATAATCAATGCCGTAGGATTCGCATTTCCAATGTCTTCAGAGGCTGAAATAAGTAATCGTCTAGCAATAAACTTAACATCTTCTCCACCTTCAATCATTCTGGCAAGCCAATATACGGCACCATTTGGATCACTTCCTCTAATCGATTTTATAAATGCAGAAATTATATCATAGTGCTGCTCACCAGTTTTATCATATCGCGCCATGTTTTTTTGTACGCGATCTCTTACGTATTTATTTGTAATTGTTATTGATTTATTCTCTGATGATGCAATGAGTAATTCAAAGATGTTTAAGAGTTTTCTGGCATCTCCTCCCGATAGACGAAGAAGTACTTCTGTCTCTTTTAGTTTTATTTTCTTTTGTGATATGATTTCATCATTTTTAATCGCTCTATTCAATAGTTCTAGCAAATCATCTTTAGAAAAAGAATTTAGAATATAAACTTGGCATCTAGATAAGAGGGCGGGTATTACTTCAAAACTTGGGTTTTCTGTTGTAGCTCCAATAAGAGTTATCCAACCTTTTTCAACAGCACCCAAAAGCGAATCTTGCTGTGATTTACTAAACCGGTGAATTTCATCAATAAACAAAATGGGGTTTTTGGTAGTAAATAACCCACCACTTTGTTTTGCTTTATCAATGACTTCCCTAATATCTTTAACGCCAGAATTTATTGCACTTAATGCATAAAAAGGGCGTTTGGATTCTTTTGCAATGATATTGGCTAAAGTTGTTTTCCCTATACCTGGAGGCCCCCATAATATGAGGGATGGAATAATACCTTGTTTGATATGTTGCGTTAAATATCCCTTTTCACCCACTAAATGTTGTTGACTAATATAGTCACTCAAAACTTTAGGTCTAATCCTTTCTGCCAATGGTTCATTCATAGGATAAAAATAATAGATTTATACTTAGATTTGTAAAACGATTCACATTATTTGCATAGTTCTATTCTGTAAGTGATATCGCTAATTATATGGAAGATTCGAGAAATTTTAAGTTTACTAATAGAGTAATAATCGTTCCCATTTGTGCCATTGTGTTAATTTGGATGGTTTATTGGGTTGAAATAACCTTTAATTATAATTTTAATAATTATGGAATCCTACCTCAAAAAATACGTGGTTTAAAAGGTGTCTTTTTTTCACCTTTTATTCATGGTAGTACGTCTCATTTGTTTAATAATTCAGTTCCATTATTCATATTATTAGGGTTTTTGTTCTTCTTCTATAGAATAGTTGCGTTTAAGGTTTTAGTTGTCGGTACTATTTTAACCGGCATTCTTACTTGGACGTACGCTCGAAATTCATATCACATAGGGGCAAGTGGAGTTATATATTTGCTTTTTAGCTTTATTTTTTTTAGTGGAATCTTAAGAAAACATTATAGATTGGTCGCTTTATCACTGATTGTTGTGTTTTTATATGGAGGCCTAATTTGGTATGTTTTTCCTATAGATGATGGCGTATCATGGGAGGGTCATCTTTCGGGATTTTTAACGGGGCTAATGTTAACCTTTCTATACAAAAATAAAGGGCCACAAAAGCGCGAGTTCAATTACGAGAAAACTGAATTTGATTTGATGTTTGATGAAGACGGTAATTATAATCCGCCTGCATTAGAAGAAATGGAAGAAGAGCAATAAACCTCTATTGTCTTTGTCTTATAGTCTCATATAAGAAAGCTCCACATGCTACTGATACATTTAAAGATTCAATAGAACCTAAAATAGGTAATTTACCCTTAGCATCTACCATTTTAAGAATAGAAGGGTTTACGCCTCTATGTTCAGAACCCATTATGATGGCCGTAGGTTTTGTGAAATCTACATCAAATAATGTATATTCTGTTTTTTCCGTTGCTGCGACTAATTGTATATCTGATGCTTGTAATAAGAACAAAGCGTCTTTTAAATGATCTACTCTGCAAATTGGAACTTTAAAAGCTGCACCTGCAGAAGTTTTAATAGCATCGGCATTTAATGGAGCACTTCCTTGATTTTGAATTACAATACCATCTACTCCTGTACATTCTGCAGTTCGAATAATGGCACCAAAATTGCGGACGTCTGTAATTTGATCAAGTAGAAGAAAAAGAGGCGTTTTATCACTAGCAAGAACTTTTTCGACTAAGGTTTCTAAATCATGGAAATCAATCGGAGAAATTGTAGCAGCAACACCTTGATGGTTGCTGTCTTTTGATAAATGGTTCAATTTCTCAACAGGAACATGACTCGTTGCTATACTATTGGCTTTTATTAAAGAGTTTAATTCTGAGAACAAATTTCCAGTAAGTCCTTTTTGTAGGTAGACTTTTTGAATGGTAGCTCCAGAATTAATTGCTTCAATAATTGCTCTTATTCCAAATATTTTAGATGATTTTTCTTCCATGTGTCAAAGGTAAAAAATAAAAAACCATCCACGAGTTACATGGATGGTTAATTATAATAATTAAATTTTAATTAAATTAGTGATCATCTTCAGCAAAACCAGTTTTTCTATGTCCGGCTAAAACGTAAGATTCATCTAAAGTGTTATCATAAGCGGCAGATTCATAGAGCCAATCAAATTGCTCAACTTCAGGATCAGCTCTTTCTTCAATAGGGACACTAAAACTAGTGAAATTGACAGTACCACTTAACATTTTAATTTTGATATAGATACTATCAACAGGGTTCCCGCTAGTTGTAGTTGCTAGATTTTTTAGAACCTTACCTTCAATAATGACATTTCTAATATACTCTCTCCCTACAGTCACAGATTCACCAAGCCCTGTAGGTTTCGCTCCTGGAGCTTCAATAGCATAAAGGTTGTTTTCTAAATCAGCAAAATCCATACTGCTAGATTGAAATGATTCTGCCATTCCACTTAAAAAGAATTTACTCTTAAGAGGTAAATCTTCATTTATATCTTCTAACCAAATCTCATTTGTTAAATTATCTGAAGTGTTATAAATCATTAATTGTGATGCATGATCATACCCGGAATATAATTCGGTATAGGTTTCATCCCACAGTTGCCAAAAATAAGTTCCAGAATAACTCGATGTATTACTATCAAATATTTCTAAGTCTTCTTCACAAGAAATTAGTGTAAAAGAAAAGAACAAAAGCGCTATATATATTATATTTTTTTTCATTTTTCTTAATTTATTGTTTAATTAATATAACCTCAAAACCAAATCCACCCGGAGATGATTCTACTTTATGTGATATTGTAGATCCAGAAATTGCTTGATTAATATTAAACCAAGGGCCCCATGGCGAATCATTAGAGAGTTCTAAAAATGCTGTATTGTCTTCATTTACAACAAAATATGCTGGCATCACATAAACAGGCCCATAATCTCTGGCACCACAGCAATAAACGCCACCAAAAAAGTCTGAAGCGAAATATGTACTTGGCCTAGTTTTGTGATAGTACAACCATTTTCAATAATTTCACCTCTTGTATCACCTGTGTAAACTCCAGAATAATCTACGCCAGAATCTTGAATTGGATGAATAATAACTGTTCGAGTTGCTAATTTTTCAAATCCATCAGCATTTGTAATACTATACGAAACAGTATATAATCCAAGTGTGTTAGAATCGACTGGGTCTTCTGTTATAACCCTGCTCGTAACATCTTCGTCTCCTTCATAAGCATTAACACCTTGATCTTGGTATACAGTGCCAATTGGACTTAGAGTTAACTCATCTCCTATCATTTTTATATCATTAAAATAGGTAACTCTTGATATATCTAATGTGTCGTCTTGCTCACATGAAATGAAGGTAGCGAAGATAAAAACTATAGATAGTATTTTATATATGATTTTTTTCATTTTTTTTATTTTAAATGTTATTTTCCTACTTTTTGATTCCACCAGATCTTTTCTAATAAATCAACCTTTTGAGCAGGTGAATTCACATTTCTTGTTAATACATTATTTGGATAGACAGGAGCTGCTGGAAGAAATCCATTTGTTTTATCTCTACCATTCACAGAAATTGTAAGATCTCCTGTAGGAAACGCTAAAAACGCAGCGTTTCTATTACTTTTAATATCGATTTCGTTAACAGCAGGGTATTTCGTCCTGTTGCGTTCTAGGAATGATTCAATGTGCTGGTAGTTTGCATTGGCAACCCATTTTTGCATCGCAATTTGTTTGATGTTTTCTTCTTCAGTTCCATCTACCCATAAAGCGTAACCAGCGGTGATTATACTAATATCAGCAATTGAGTTTTGATTTAAAGAAGCAGTTACTGCTGCATCATAATATATTTTAGCATTAGCCATGTCATTTGCGCGAGCATAAACTTCTGCAATGTAAAAATTAACTTCCCAATCAGACATAATCATTAAATCCATATCTGCAGCAAAAATAGCTTCACTATAGTCTTCATCTTCATCTTCAGTTCCACTTCCATTTGAATCTTGTTTAGAATCAAAGTCACCAAAGAAAGCACCTTGATGCCCTCCTGATGGAGCTTCAAATAATACATCAATTCTTGGATCATCATTTTTATTTAAATAGTCAATAAAACTTTTACATCCTATGACATTCGTAGAAAAATAATTTGCTCCACCAGTTGAGAACTCTCTCATTGGGTGTTTTTTGCCTTCTTTAGTGTCGTCCCAATAACTTCCTACAATTTTTGCAGATGAATCTAAAAATGAATTAGCAGCAACGAACGAAAGAACAGCTCCGTTATTATAGTTTGATGTTTCAGATTGACGAATCATTAATTTTAGTTTTACAGAATTCGCGAACTTTACCCATTCATCTAAATTTCCCGCATAAAGAAAATCAAAATTTTCTTTAACAAATGAGTTTGTAGGATCAAGAGTTAATAAAGTATTTATACGAGACATTAAATCTGCATAAATATCTGTACTACTGTCAAATACTGGAGAATTAACTTCCTCATTGCCTTTTAAAGCTTCAGTATAAGGAATGTCACCCCAAAGATCTGTCATTAATTGCCAAGTAAAGATTGACATCGCTTCTGAAATATAGTAATAACCTAAATTCTCAGGATCTACAGATAACGATTTAATTCGTTTTAAATCATTTAATGTTCCAGTAGTTAATCCTGAATAAGCATAAGAAAAGCTAGTCTCTTGATACTCGCAAAGAGTTTTAAATTGAGATGCTGTATAAGATTGAGTCCAATATTGGCTCCAATATCCTCCTCCGAATCCAAGATCCCATCCCATCAAATTATTTGCCAAATCTACTTGTGCGCTTGGTAGAATAATCTCAGGAGCATCCGTAGAACCGAGTACGTCTGGATCTTGATTTATGTCTAAATACTCGTCACAACTTCCTGCAATAAACATCAACACAATCAATGTAAAATTTAATATATATTTTTT
>TARA_B110000037_G_scaffold148296_2_pt1 | contig 12711 bp, 5 predicted proteins | sample TARA_B110000037 | Tara Oceans TARA_B110000037 (sample SAMEA4397196) | marine metagenome | biome: Polar Biome; feature: [MIX] marine epipelagic wind mixed layer (ENVO:01000061); material: water (ENVO:00002006), including particulate matter (ENVO:01000060) such as... | depth 10-100 m
CGTCGAGAATGTGGTTGGTGTTAAGAAGAGGATACTCAGGTTCATTTGCAGGAGAGAACGACCCGCAGCTTGTGAACACAAGGCTGGACAAACCGAGCCCGATGAGAGGCTTGAGAGAAAATATGATTTTCAAAATCAGTTGGAGTTGGGGATATTTCGTTGTCGCCCTATAATCAAGCCGACTACAAACTTTTCGCGGCCTTTAGCCCTCTTGTCAAGCCGTCACCCACTCCGAAATGCCTGAATCCGACCGACTTAAGCACCGATTTATGCAAAAATCCGACCTGATCGAGCGGCTTGATTCCTTTCTGACCAAGCCGGCCCCAAGCGAATTCACTCCTCTTGCCATCGCCGTTTTTCGCTATCAATTCGAGCACAACCACCCCTATAGGGCCTTCGCGAAATCCTTAAAGCAGACACCCAAATCAGTTTCAACCTGGCAAAATATCCCCGCTGTCCCCACTTCCTCGTTCAAACTTGCCGACTTCCCTCTGACTTGCGGCGCCCCAATCGCGACCACCTTCCTTACTTCCGGCACCACCACCGAAGAGCGGGGAGCTCATCATTTTCCAGACACCGATTTCTACGAACACGCCATCGACGAAGGGTGGACTTTACCGGAACTCACCACCTTCTTCCTTGCTCCCTCAAACCTCGAAAATCCGCAGTCTTCGCTGAGCCACATGTTTGCCCATCTTAACTCGGGCGATGACTCACGTTTCCTTCTTCGCAAATCCAAATTCCACCTCTCGCCGCTCATTGAGGAGTTGCAAAACGACCACCCGATCTTCCTCATGGGCACGGCCCTGGCCTTCCTTCACTTCATGGAAACCCTCGGCCCTCTCCCCCTCCCCGCTGGCTCCCAACTCCTCGAAACAGGAGGTTACAAAGGGGCCTCGCACTCCCTCTCGAAATCAGAATTCTACTCCGACCTTTCCAGCTTCTTCAACATCCCGGCGGATCAAATCCATAATGAATATGGCATGACCGAGCTCTCCAGCCAGGCCTACGCTACAGGACCAAATGGCCGTCACGTGTTCCCGGCATGGTGCCGCGCGCGTATTCTGGACCCCGAAACCAATCAAGAAGTCGCACCGGGCGAAACCGGATACCTGGTCATTCACGACCTCGCCAACCTTCACAGTGTCTCGGCAATTCGGACCCAAGACTTTGCCATTCGTCATCAGGACGGATCCTTCACCCTGATTGGCCGTGATCCCGGCGCGCTCCCCAGAGGATGCTCACGAACCATCGACCACGCTCTCTCGTCATGAACTCCTCCGATCGTATCGACCTTCTTCTTTCCGTGGCAGGCGAATTTGAGCCGTTCACTGGAAAATTCACCCGTAAAGATCTCAAAACGACCTTTTCCCGGGAGGCCTGCGCTCCGACAATCCGCCTCCCCAAATCCATCGTTCACATCATCAGCGGAAACACACCCCATGCCGCCTATCAGACTCTCCTCAACGGCATTCTCCTCGGTGCCCACAATCGACTCAAGCTTCCCTCGCAAGTTCTTCTCGATTTCCAATTCCCGCCCGGAATTGAAGAATTCGTAGAGATCTCCCACGACCTCCCCGACCACTGGATTCCCGAGGCCGAGGCCCTCGTTGTCTTCGGTTCCGATCAAACCATCCGCCATTTCCAGCAACTCTGTCCGCTCGAAACTCCCTTCGTCGGCCACGGTCATCGTCTCGGCATCGCCATCATTGACGACCCCTCACCCGATGCCGCCCGCCTTGCCTCCAAAGACATCGGCCTCTTCAACCAGCAAGGCTGCCTTTCTCTTCAAACCATCTTTCTCAACGACCCACGCGCCTTCGGCCCCATCCTTGCCCAAGCAATGACCGAATTCGAAAAGAATCGCCCGCGCGGCCCCCTTTCACTTTCCGAAGCCGGAGCCATCACCAATCTCCGCGAAGAAACCCGCTACCTCATCGCCCAAGATCCCGAAGCTCACGCTCTTTGGGAAAGCCCAGGCTCAACCGCCTGGACAATCATTTATAACGACTCCCAAAATCTCTCCCTCTCCCCCGGAAACCGCACCGTCTTCCTTCGCCCCTCGCCCTCAGATTTTCGTTCAATGCCACATCTCTCTGGGATAGGTCTCCATCCCTTTACAAAGCGCGCCGACCTCCCCTCTCCGAGGATCTTCCCCCTCGGCCAAGCCCAATCACCACCTGCTCTCTGGGCCCACGACGGCATCCTTCCCCTTGCCTCACTCGTCAAACATCAGACGTAAGAAGCACCGATAAGATGCCCACGCTCCTTATTTTTTCACCAACGACTCGAGGTAGTCGAGGAGGCTCGCCATTTCGTGGACGGTGAATCCGGCCATGAGCCCCGGAGGCATGAGCGAAGTCGGGAGCGTCGAACGGTCTTTGATTTCAGATTTCTTGAAGCGGTGTTCCGTGCTGGCGATGTCGCGGATCGAGACGGTGTCCCCCGCTTCGTCAGTGACAAACCCCACGAAGGATTTTCCGTCCTTCAAACTGAAGACGTTCGTTGCAAATCCCTGAGCAATCGTTTTGTTGGGAACCAAGATTGATTCGGCGAGTTCGTTACGACGATAGGTTTCCGCGATGCTGCCAAGGTAAGGTCCCTTCTGTTTTTCGTTCTGCGAAACAGTGTGGCAGGCATTGCAGGTGGCTCGTGCGAAGACCGCTTGACCGAGTGAAATCTCCCCCTTGTGAGCGGTGACTCTCTTTAAGGCCTCCGCTGGTTTGAGAGTGGCGATCTTGGGAGTTCTATCGGCTCCGGGAGCTTGGATTTTCAAGCGCCCGGCAGCATCCTTGGCGGCCTTCGCGACTACTTTGTCGGGGTCACTCAGAGCAACCCGGATGCGGTCGTTGATGAGCGGGCTGCGAAGATCGCGAGCGGCATTCATGAAGGCGATCTTCTGCTTGGGATCAGACCAACCTTTGTCGATCGCCTTCTGCGACATCTCACGTGACTCGGGCGAGCCACCCTTCCGGGAGGCGAGCTGGATCACGGCCATGGCAGCCCAGTTTCCTTCCGGAGTGCCGGCCTTCTCAGCGACCAATGTTTCGAGAGCGAGGTGGTGGTTCTCAAGCTTGGGTGCCTTGAGAAAATGATTCCGAGCAGCTCCGGATTGTTTGCCAGCCCCTTCCACCTTGCTGATGTTGATGAGGGCTTGAATAGAGGCCGCGACGGCTTCGGGGTGGTCGGTCTGCACGAGAATTTTCACGGCATCGGAATGAGCAGCGGGGCCGGACTCGAAAGTTTGAGCACCTTTGATGACGAGTGGAAGGGCGCGCTCGGGGATGCTGCTCGCTGACGCAATCTGAGTGATCGCAACAGGGATGAGTTTGTCGTCCTTGAGCGCGAGGTCGATGATACGGTCGAGGGCATCGTTGGCAGGGATGCGATTCTTGTTGAACTTGGTGAGGATGAAGGCCGCTTCCGCGGCGGGAGCATTATCGAGAAGCGCCTTCAAGGTGGTGAGGATGCGTTCGGATTGCTCCCAGGTCGCGAGTTGGTAGTAGGGCCCGCGGGTGTCGGGCCGGGTGCCCCAGGAATCGCCCTTCCACTCGCCGTCCTTGTGATAGAGACGGGCGAGGGTGGAAAGAAGCGGCCGGCGTTTCTCGAGGGATTTCTCAGAAGCGAGACGCTTGATCAATGCGTCAACGACCTCGACTTTGTGCATCCGCATGAGTGCCCAGGCGGCCGCTTTGCGGGTCATTTCATCGTCGGAATCGATCATGAAAAACGCCGCTTCATGTGCGGACATTTTTGCCAAGGCTCGGTAGGCGGTATGGCGGATGACAGGGTCGGTATTGGCAAGGTATCTGGAGATGTATGGAGCTGCCTCGAGGTATTTCGTTCGTGCGGCTGCGACCATCGCTTCCAACACGACCTTCGAAGATCCGTTTTTGAGAGAGGCCTGGATAAGGGGAGCTGCTTTCGCAAGGCCCGCTTCATCTCGATCTCCCAGTGCCCGGAGGAGGTAGGGTTGAATTTCGGGGTGTTCACCTAAGCTCGGGAGAGCAACTGGAAGTCTGTCCGGATATCCTTTATTGAGGATGGATATCGCCGCAATCCGGGATTCTAGCGATTCGCTTTTATCCAAGACAAAGCTTCGGAGTAAGGTGGAAATTTGGGGGTCGGTTTCCCTTCGCAGGAGAGTTCTTTGGGCAGCGAGGGTGCGGATGTGAGAAGGCGATTCGAGGGCCTTGACAAGTTCCACGTTGGTCATTTTTTCTAAATCCGGCAGCGGCTTGGGCTTGTAACCCTTGGGCGTCACGCGGACGATGTAGCCTTGGTCCGGTCCGGCCCACCCGAAGGTGGCGGGGCCTTTCCAGGAGGCTTGATAGACGGCAGACATACCATCGACGTCGGCATCGGTGGGGCGGGTCACTTTGATGAATTTCTCAGGTGCGGCGCTTTCCTTAAAAGTAGCCCCATAGGGTTGCACGGTGTGGCGGAAGAGGCCGGCCTTGCCCCAGTCGCAGGTGAAGGGAGCCTTGTTCCACTCATCGGGAAAGCCGGGCTCGTGGATGTAGACGGAACCGCAGCCAGAACCTCCACCGTAGTCGGCGAGGGGCTGGATGTGCTCTTTCTCAAAGTTCTTATAAAGGCGCGGGTATCCGTGATCGGAGAGGCCGGTGAAGTGGTGGAAACGAACGTCCCAGCCACCACCATCGTTGGTATTGTCGCGAGCGAACATGTCGAGAGTGGGCGACATGGGAGTTCCGAGAATATTGCGGGTGCCGGTTGAGAAAATCTCGAGGCCGGAGCCATCGGGCCGGAAGCGGATCACGCCGCCGCCACGGTGTTGCAAGGTCCGACCATCGGTGCCGGTGGCATTCATGAAACCGAAGTCCCCACCCGCGATATAGATCCAACCATCAATGCCCAATTCGAGACCGTTGGTGGTGTGGTCGGCAGGGCGGTCCTTGAAACCGAAGGCGATGTCGGAGATGAGGCGTTTTGATTCCTCGGCGACGCCATCGTGATCGCGATCGAAGAAGACCGAGATGTGCGGCGGGTGGAGGAGATAGAGTCGGTCGTGATCCCAAATGAGTCCGCGTGGAGAATCGATGTCGCGGACAAACTCGGTGACTTGATCGGCGCGGCCGTCTTGATCGGTATCGCGGAGGCGGAGAACGCGGCCACGGTGAGCCTGACGGCCGAGGGAGCCGTTGCCATCGGACGAGACATAAAGATCCCCACCGGGGGAAGCAGCGACATAGACGGGGTAGTTGGCGGTTTGCCACGAGGAGAAAAGAGTCATCTCGAAGCCCTCGGGAACGGAAGCATCCTTAAGAATGGCCGCTTCCTCCTCGGGAGTGAGCTTGGGGATGAAGGGCTTGATGTTACCGGATTTCTCGAGGCCTTTGCCCAAAACTGCGCCCGCAGATTTGACCTGAGCGGCTGCCTTTTTATCGAGAACGGGGAAGAGCTTCAGTAGTCCTTTTTCACCAGTGAGGCGGAGTTCCCAAAATGCGGGCCATTTGCCAGATTCCTGTCCGAGGGTGGTGACGCGGAGAAACTTGATATTTTGGGCGTTGAAAGTGTCTTTGGTATCAGATTTGCGCTGATTCTTGGAGCCATCGTAAGCCATCGTCCAGATCTTACCGTCGAGAGAGGTTTCGATTTTGTAGTGATACCACTGGTTGCGGACCTCCCAGAAAATCTCTGCGGAAGTTACGGTCGCGGGATTCTCAAATTCCAGTTGAAGCCAAGCTGGGTTTTTTTCTCCGTTGGCAGTCCAGCGGGTTTTTTCGTCGCCATCGATGGCTTTCCAAGGGTAGTGACTCTCGCTAGTTTGAGTGGAAGAAGCGGTGAGTTTCACTTTTACGGCATCCTTGGGAGGATCGCTGAAAACGGTCTCAACCTTCTTGGCCTTAACACCCATCTCCGAAATGACATTGGAGCCGGTGTAGGGCTTCAGATAGTCGTCGTTGAGTTGCCCGGCAGCCCAGAGAAGCCCACGAGTGACAAGATCAAGATAGCGGGGGTCTTCGACCGTATCGTTGTTGTGCCCGATGGTGGTGGAAAATGAAGGAGCGCCCTGCTTGGTGTTGGTCCAGGCGACAATCGCGGAACTTTCGCGATCGCCGTTTTTCTGGGTCGCAAAAGCGAGGGGTTCAGCGTCGTAGATTTTGCGATTGTTATAAAGCTCTTCGTTCTTGGTGACCCAATCTTCGAGGGGTTTGGTGATGGGATGCTCGGAGTTGGTATAAGCAATTTCGAGGGGTTTCTGCGGACCGTGCCCTGTCGAGTGGAGTCCCAGATGTTTCGCCCACTTGTCCGTGCCATTTCGAAAGGAATGCATCGCGCAGTGCAAATGAACCGCCGGGATGGTTTGATGCACCTCGAGGATGTTCTCCATCACCTTGAGGTCTTTGTTGGAAGCAGCGCACTCGTCGTGGATGATGATGTCGTAGCCCTTGGCCCAATCGGGATCATCGAAAACCGGAAGAGGCGGGTTGGTCGACCTGTCGCGAGTCCAAACGACATCAACGCGGACGTTGGCCCGTTCCTGGATCCCTTTGTAGAGGATCTCGTGCTGCTTAACGTAGTCGTGGCAGCAACCACCGGCGATCAAAAGAGCCTTGAGGGGGCGGGGAGGCTCGGGATCTTTGACTTTGGGCTCCGCCTTAAGAAAGGCCAGCGGAGTGAGGATCACGAGAGCGAGGGGTACTAGTATACGAAGAGACTTCATGAACGAACTGAGGTATTCGTGCATCCTCGCACGATTCTTTCAGTTGCAGCGATTACCCGGTGTTTTTGAGGAACCGCAGCCTCACAAATCGTCTCTTTCTCTTGGCTCCTGGGAGACCTACTGAAACTCGCGGACTCGATAGAAAATCTTGGGAGAACCTCCTTCGAGATCACTGTCGACGAAGGTATACGTCTCACCAGTCGCCTCCTCTTCCTCAAGAAGCTCGATCCAGGTGAATAGGTCACGGGAATAGTCGAGGCTGTATTTTCGACCGGGAACCGTGCTCCAGGTCACGGTTGCCCGGGGAGTCGCAGCATCGTAGACCAGCGAGGTGATCTCAAGCTCACCGGACGGCGGAGTTACGGTCTGAAGAAACTGGAACGGCAAAAGCACCTCACCTGAATAACGGACTTCATCGAGCAGGAGGCCGTAGTCGCCTCCGCTGAGTTTTCCAAAATCAAGCGGAGCGGCGGGGTGGGTGTAGCCATCGCCATCGCTATCCGAAAGAGTCTTCAATTGCATGAGCTCGTAGTCGTAGTAGAAGCCAATGGTTCCTGCGTCTTCATCAAACGTCACCGCTGCGTGATGCCAGGCCACATTGTCATTGATCCCATCACCATCGAGGGACCAGTCGGCGGGATCGTTATAGCTGGCCACCATTCCGTCCCCCAAATCGGTATCAATCCAAATTCGGAGAGCCTCGGGAATATTTGCCCCCCCTGTTGGCCCCAGAACGAAGTTAATATTTTCATCAACGCCAACCTCATTGACATCGTCGGGAACTCCTCCCGGAGTGTCAAAGCGAGTCCGGAGGCGTCCGAAGGCATTGTTATTTGCGTGATCAAAATCCACCTTCCAACGCAGATCCCTGAGCTGACTCCTTCTCACAAAGGATTGGTAGCCACCAGGCTCACCAATCAGTTTGATGAAAAACTCGAACGTGAATGAGGAGTTTAAGGAAACATCGTCGGCAACGCGCAAGCGGGAATTTGGCTGGGTGGCATCCAGGGAAAACCGGTTTGTCAAAGTGGTATTGGTGACGGGGTCAAAAATCGTGGGCGAAGGAACATCTGCTGAATACAGGGGACTCCCGGCATTGGGCAGAGCGGAATTCGTTGGACCAACGGAGTTTTCGGCAAGGATCACATCTCCTCCATCCGCAGCTCCTTCTTCTTCGAGCCGCCAGTGGGCAATGGTATTGCCAGCTCCGGTGATCGGTTCCCGAAGAAAGTCTCCCGGAGTGAGAATGGCACTGGAATAGCGAAGTTCGTCCATCAAAAGCCCATATTCGGACCCCGTCAGCTTCCCAAAACCGATTCCTGCGGCCGGATGGGTATAACCATCAGCCTCCGCATCACTCAGTGTCCGGGTCTGACTCAGGAGATAATCGAAGTAGAACTTCACCTCGCCGGTTTCCTGATCGAATGACATCGCGACGTGGTGCCATTCGTCCACGTCATTGGCGCCATCTCCCTGGAGAGCCACATCAGCATCATTTGGGTTTCCGTTGGCGGCGTCGTAAAGGTAGTCATTCGGGTTCCCGGTATTCTGTGGTCCCACATCAACTCCGGCAGCGTCCTTGGCACCGGTATCCACATAAACCTTTGGGGCGGAGACGTTTCCCTGTGGTCCGACCACAAAGTTCACGTTCTCATCAACCCCGGCTTCAGCCACTCCGTCAGGCACGCCGCCCGGGGTGTCCCATCGTGCACGAATCCGCCCAAAGGCCGAATTCGCCGCGTGGTCAAAGTCCACCTTCCAGCTCAACTCGGGAGTTTCAATCCGTTGTAAAATCCTCTCATAGTTTCCCGGTTCTCCCATGTATTTCACGAAGAATTCAACCGTAAAAGAGCTGTTTAAGTCCGGGGAGTCATCGACGTTCAATTGGGACCTTCCTGCTGAAACATCGAGGGAGAACAGATTGGTGTAGGTCGTTCCCGAAATTGGATCGAATATCTCTCCAGCCGGAACATCGTCTGAATAAAGCGGGCTTCCTCCTGCCACTGCAGCATCCAAGGTTCCCGGAGAAGCATCATTAACAGCGGCCAGGACCGAACCGCCGGGGGCCGCATCACTCTCATTGAAGCGCCACAGCCCCACTGTTTCCCCCTGGGCCCCCAAACAAGCCCCCACCGCGATCGTCAAACACTCCCTAAACATAACAACCGGACCCTATCTTTCGATCGTTGGCCACCAAGTTGAAAAATGCCTTTCATCGAAAAATTAAAGAAAGATATAAAAAACGGATTTGTAACATTTCATTGGCTCCCGCCACCTTTTCCGACGTAAATTAAAGGATCGTCCAACTGCGATCTCAGAACCTCTAACAAACAAATCTCACGATGAAATCGCTCACAACCGCCCTGCCGGTCGTAGCCCTCATGGCCAACTTGCCTTTTGGTGCTGCAGCGCAAACTACCTTGGTTGACTGGAACCAGAACTGGAATTACCTCCACCCCACTGCAGGGGCGCTTCCCGCGGAATCAGGAACCACCACTCCCCACCCCGATGGCACCACATCTTGGTTTGCGGCGGACACAGAATTCAGTGCAACCTACAGCGGACCATCCTTCACCACAGGTGGAATCGGCTTCGAAGCGGGCGCAGGAGTCAGTCCAATCGGATATGGAGCCATCGCCTACACCACTGCCCTGGATCCCGAACCTGCGGAATTCACCGCTCTTGGCACCACCCTGACCACACCGGCCAGCGGAGAACGTTACACTGCCTACTTCCGGACAACTTTCACCGTTCCTGACGATGGTAATTTTTATACCAACCCCCGCATTCGCTATATTCTCGATGACGGCGCTTTCGTCTACCTCGACGGAGAGCCCATTCTTCTGGTCAATGTCGCTGCCAACGTTTTAGACGACTACGCGGCTACGGCTGTTGGAACCGGTAATACCGAGTCGCAAATCCGAACTGCCAATCTCTCGCTTGCCGTTGGTTCCAGAACCGGCTCGAATACCGTGGTTGATCCCGCCATTGGCGACAATGCTACCGTTCTCAAGAACTTGCCAAGCCTGGCTCCCGGAACCCACACCCTCGCGGTATCTGTCCACAACACCAAAGCCACCAGTTCCGATCTTGCCCTTGCCGTGCAAGTCGTCACCGACGTGACTGACTGTCTCATCTCTGGATCGGCAACGACCTCAACCCGGGACAGCAATGGCACACCTGCTGACGCTACCGACGACACAATCTCCCTAGACGTCACTGTCGTTCCCCAGGGAAATACCTCCATCGGATGGGAAGTCGTCGGACCCGTCGGCAGCTCCTTGATTGGAGAGAGCGGAAGATACAATACTCCAGTCACTTTGTCGGATATTCCCATCGCTGAATTTTCTTTAGGAAGTCTCACCATTGAAATCGCCGATCCCGCCAATGCGACCTGCACCACAACGATCGACCTTCGTCCCCAGCGAATCCTTGGCACGAACTCCATTCCAACAACGGCCACCCCCATCTTCACCGCTGGCGATTTGTCCCCCACCGGATGGACCTACGATGACACTGTCCGCAGCCTCTCAATCAACAACCCCGGAGGAGTTCTTGGCACAATTTACACGGTGACCTCGGAGGATATCGATCTCACCGGACAGCCGGACATTCAATTTGCCGGAACCCTGACCATCAACGACAGATCTTCAGGCAATGAAGAAGAAGACAGCTTTGTCGCATACCTTGTTCTTGACGGAGATACCAACAACCCCGTCAATCTGATCACTCGTTATGATCTCATTATCGAAGACGGAATTTTAACGGAGAACGAACTCGCTTCAGCTGAAGGTAACTTTGTTAAAACCTTGAATTACGTCATCCCGGCGAGCGTGAACTCCGCCCGCTTTGTCGTTGAAGGCATCAACAATTCCAATAACGAACTCTTCACCGTTGATGGCATTACCATCGCCTCGGCCCCTCCCGAGTTGCAAGCCTACGCGGGCCCAGTCTACCTCGACAACAAAGGCACCGACAGCCCCTCCGACGACCGTTTTGGTGCTAATATTACCGTCATTCCAGCCAATCTCGGAGCGAGCACTGGCTGGACGAGCACTACCGATCCTGCATTGGGCCTCTATGCCAGTTCGAATCCCGTCTCCTTCGGAGCCTTCGAGCCCTTCGAATCTCCCGTAACCGTGACTTTGACCGACGCCTTGGACGCTACGAAGAACGTGAGTATTCAACTCACCAATATCCTCCCGTCCCTCACAGTTTCAACGCCATCCAATATCGTCCGCGTTGAAAATGGCCCCGGTTTCGAAGATGATACCGTCACTTTCGACCTCGATATCAACGGAGCCTACGGTGGCCCAGGATGGAACACCACCTCGACCACCCTCAGCCCGACTTCGGGCGACTATGGAACCGTCACCTTCACCGTTCCTGCTCCCCTTCCCACTGAAACCGTCACCTCCGACATTACGGACCGGAGCTACCGAAGCGCTACCGCAGACATCGATATTCCGGTCTTTGGCCGCTCCCTCATTGGACAAAGCGATCTCACTGGCAGACTCGCTGAAGTGGCCACTGCTCTCACCGTTCGCCCTTCGACCTCATGGGTCGGCGACGACGCTGCCCGCACTCTGACCTTCTCGGCCGGAGGAGCAACATTGAAGGTCGTTGAGTCGGAAGTGATCGACCTCACCACTCTGGACGAGGTTTATTTCAGCGCAGTCCTAAGTGCCATCGAGACCAGTGGAGGCTCAAACTTTGAAGCCACCGACCGCTTCAAGGCCGAACTCATTTACAATGTTGGTGATGTCCCAAGCTCCATTAACCTTGTGGCCCCATACGATACCGGTAATGGCGGAGCTTCCACCACCGGGACTTTGGCTGGAGCAAACGGCCCTCCGAACGGCTTCATCAACGGATATGGCGGAGCCGCCGGCACCGACCTGGAGGACGAGACGATCTATGTCTCTGTCGCCGAAGACTACAACGCCCATTTCGTGCGCGATGAATTCAACCGCTTGGGTGAAAACGCCGCCGCAGACCTCAACAACGCCTTCATCCTGACCTCGCCCATTCCAGCCGATGCCGACGATGTCAAGTTGGTCATCACGGCCCGGGGCGTCGCCGGTTCGGAGAGGATTGTTGTGAGTGATATTCTCTTCTCAACCACGGTTATCAACGCCAACGATACGGACGAAGATGGCATGCCCAACGACTATGAAACCGTCAATGGTCTTAATCCCAATGACGCATCCGACCGGGACACTGACCGTGATGGAGACGGGCGCTCGAACTACTCCGAATTTGTAGCAGGAACCGATCCTCAGGACCCGACCTCGCTTCTCGTAATCGTCGATTACGACCTCGCCGGCACCACCGTGAGTGCGTCTTGGAGCAGCATCCCGGGCAAAAAATACCGCTTTGAGTTCAGCACCGACCTAGAAAACTGGACCGACCTTGGCTTCGATTTCCTGGCCGCCGCCGCACCCGCAACCCAAACCGAAACTGGACCATTGAACCTCTCGGTAATCGGCGCTCCTGCCGAAGCCTACTTCCGCGTGGTAGTGGAATAGGATTTCACCTCCAACTTGCGATACCAGACCTTGTCGCCGTGATCCTGAAGATAAATTCGTCCGCTCAGATTGGTGGCAAAGTTCTCCTTGTCCTTGAATTTTGAATTCTTGAGAGCTTTTTCCCACTCATCGCTGCCCACCGTGACATCCACCACAAGTTTCCCGTTGAGGTAGTGCTGCAGGTGATGCCCTTTCACCACCACGCGTGAGGAATTCCAATCACCCACCGGATTGAGCTTCTTTTTGTCGTTGGCTGGGAAGAGATCATAGAGAGAGGCCGCCTGTCGCTTGATGCTCTTCACGCCATCCGGATGGGCATCGTCAAGGATCTGATACTCCGGTCCCAACTTCGCCTTGCCGTATTCGGTCACGCGGTATTTCACCCCGCTGTTCCCTTTCGGAGAAATCTTCCACTCCCAACGAAACTCAAAATCAGCGTAACTCTTTTCGGTGAAAAGATCCCCGCCCTTCCCCTTACGATAAAGGACCCCTTTT
>TARA_B110000037_G_scaffold86656_1_pt1 | contig 12708 bp, 8 predicted proteins | sample TARA_B110000037 | Tara Oceans TARA_B110000037 (sample SAMEA4397196) | marine metagenome | biome: Polar Biome; feature: [MIX] marine epipelagic wind mixed layer (ENVO:01000061); material: water (ENVO:00002006), including particulate matter (ENVO:01000060) such as... | depth 10-100 m
TTTTAACATTCTGGCACGGAAGTTGAAATTGATGTTTTATATTATTTTGTTAGTAATATATTTTGGTTGGTTAATAGTTAAAAGCATCATTTCTCAATGGTGCTTTTTTCTTTTTTAATAAAAGCGCCAATAATTTCAAGGACTTCAGGCATTACAGGATATGTCTTGTCATTGTAAGATTTTGAGTTCACTAAATCATCGCCATTAATTTCAAACAAAAGATGATTCATATTTTCTATAATAACTAATTGAGCATCTTCTTTCGCCTCTTTTAAGAGGTGAGCTTCAGAAGTGGTAACCTGCAAATCTTTTGTGCCGTTTAGAATGAGCACAGGAATTTCTAATTCTTTGATCAGCTCTTTAGGACTGTATTGCATCCAGTTGCTCATAAAAGGCTGTAAGTCCAAATTAAACATAGAGCTTAAAGCAGGCGGGAAATCGGTAGTAGTTTGTCCGCTTTTAAGCACGTCTAAAACGCGTTTGGTGTCGGCTGTAAAATAAGGAGCTGTTTTCGAAATTTGTTCTAATATAATTTGGTCTATAGAATTAGCTGCCCCAGCCAAAGAAATAAATCCATTAGCCCCAGCTTCGAGAGCGAGAAGTCCCACCAAACTGCCTTGGCTATGACCGGCAATCACAATGGATGGGTAGGAGTTTTTAAAATGATTCACAACGGATTTCGCATCGGTTACAAAGTCATCAAAACGTATGTTTTTATCTAAATTTCGTGTTCTTAGTTGCTTCACAATTCGTTTATCATATCTAAATGTTGCAATACCAGTTTTGGATAGGCCTTCTGCAAGTTTCTTTAGCATATCATTTTTCATGAAGGATTGGTTGCCATTTCTGTCGGTAGGCCCCGAGCCAGCAATTATAATGACTAGTGGCGGATGTTCTACAGATTCTGGAACCAACAACGTGCCATCAACATGTCGGTTAATTGTGAGGTTGGTAGTTGTAAAAGTTTGTGCTTTTGTAAAAGAAGCTATACAGATAAAACAAACTAATGAAAAGAGGTGTTTTGTCATTCGACTATGGAACAAGGTTTCTAAAAGTTAAGTTTACTCGCATGCCAATTGGTTTTTTTGTTTTTGGAATCTGGTGAAGCCAGTGGTGTTGTGTAGTGCCTTTCATTAATAACATACTTCCGTTTTTTAAAGTTAGTTTATGTTTTAAAGTCTTAATGTTTTTATGTTTGAGGTGAAAAACGCGTTCGGCGCCCAAACTTATTGAAGCAATCACAGGGTTTGTTCCCAGCTCTTTTTCATTATCGGCATGCCATCCATTACTGTCATGTCCATTTCGGTACAAGTTTAATAAACAGGATGTAAACTTAGTATTTGTAGCCCTTTCAACTTTTTGTTTTAAAGAATTTAAAATAGAGGTGAATTCTAGAGGCTTCATTTTGATGTTTGAATAGCCATAGGATTTTTCGTTTTCAGAGAAAAATGCAGTTAACCGTGGTTGCTTATAAAGTTTTCCATACACTTTGATGTCATCCTCTTGCCAGGGTGTTTCAAGAATTAAATCTTTAAATATAACGCTAGAGTCCCCTTCGTTTAAAAATTCAGGAAAATAGTCGATTTCTGCGTCTTGAAGTGGAAGTTTTATAATTTCGTATGAATAGAATAAAGACATGATCTGGTTTTTATGTTATAAAAATAATCTAAGTTTTTAGTTAAGCGCTATGATTTCTTTTTTTTTTTTTTTAATATAACAAAAAAAGCTGTCCTTTCAGACAGCTTTCATTTAAAAATTAGTGCAAGAACTTATTTTATCATTTCATAACTACGATTAATGAAATTGGTCAATGCTTCCCCTTTAAGAAGTCCTTGAGACAATTGTGCTAAATCTAAGCTTTGAGTAATTAGTCGCTCTTGTTTTTTCTTTGTTTTAGTGTTTAAAATTTCACTCACCAGTTCAGAGTTGGTGTTCACAATAAGGTTGTACATTTCCGGCATATTTCCCATTCCAAACATTCCACCACCGCCACCGGTTTGTTGCATTTCTTTCATTCGACGCATAAACTCAGGTTGTGTGATCATAAATGGTGCAGCGTTACTATCCATAGTTTCTAGCTGTACCATGAACTTTTCAGCAGGGACAACTGCTTTCAAAACCGTTTCAAGCGTTGTTTTTTCGTCTTCACTAAGTTTAGAAACAGTGGTTTCATCTTTTTTGATTAAATTATCAACATGATCAGAATCCACACGGACAAACGAGGTATTTTCTTTTTCGCTTTCTAGTTTTTGAATTAAGTGAGATACAATAGGTGAGTCTAATAATAGGACTTCATAGCCTTTTGTTTTTGCAGCCTCAATGTAACTGTGTTGCTCATCTTTATTAGAAGCATACAAAATCACTAATTTGTCATCCTTATCCGTTTGATTCGCTTTGATTTTATTATACAGTTCTTCATACGTATAATAGGTGCCATCCACTGAAGGATACAATGCAAAAGCATCTGATTTCTCAAAGAATTTATCTTCGGAAAGCATTCCATATTCAATCACAATTTTAATATCATTCCATTTTGCTTCAAAATCTGCTCTATTAGAATTGAATAAAGATTTCATTTTATCAGCCACTTTTTTAGTGATATATGAAGATATTTTTTTAACAGCACCATCAGCTTGAAGGTATGAACGCGAAACGTTTAATGGAATGTCTGGAGAATCAATCACACCGCGAAGCATGGTCAAAAACTCAGGAACAATGCCTTCTACATTATCTGTAACAAACACTTGGTTTTGATATAATTGAATTTTATCCTTCTGCACATTCATGTCATTCCCCATTTTTGGGAAATATAATATACCTGTCAAATTGAACGGATAATCGACATTCAAATGAATGTTGAATAAAGGCTCTTCAAATTGGGTTGGATACAACTCACGGTAGAAGCTTTTGTAATCGGTATCTTCTAATTCCGATGGCTGCTTCGTCCACGCTGGCGTAGGGTTATTAATGATATTATCAACAGTAACTTTTCGTTGTGGTTCTGTTGTTTCTTTTCCGTCTTTGTCTGTAGTAGTTTCAGGTTCATGCGTTTCATCATTAACTTCTTTAGTTCCAAACTTAATTGGAATCGGCATGAACTTATTGTATTTATTTAGAAGTGTTGTAATACGGCTTTCTTCAAGAAATTCTGTAGAATCTTCAGCAATATGTAAGATAATTTCTGTTCCTCGTTCTGTTTTGTCAGAAGCTTCTAGCGTATATTCTGGACTGCCATCACAAGTCCAGTGTGCAGCAGGTTCGTCCTTAAAAGATTTGGTAATGATTTCTACTTTTTCAGCGACCATAAATGCAGAATAGAACCCTAAACCAAAATGGCCTATAATACCAGCATCATCTACTTTGTCTTTGTATTTATCTAAAAACTCTTCAGCTCCAGAAAACGCAACTTCATTAATATATTTTTGAACTTCCTCAGAAGTCATCCCTAAACCTTGATCGATGATATGAAGTTTTTTTCCTTCTTTATCAATTTTAATTTCGATTTTTGGTGTACCATATTTAACACTAACTTCACCAATATTGGTGAGGTGCTTTAGTTTTAAAGTGGCGTCTGTCGCATTACTCACTAATTCACGTAAGAATATTTCGTGATCGCTATAGAGGAATTTTTTAATCAGTGGAAAAATATTATCTACGGATACATTAATCGTTCCTTTTGACATAATTGTATTTGTTTTTAAGTTATATTTGATTACTATAGTCAAAAAAAATACCAAATATTAAAAAGTGACAAACTGACATTTTGTTTATGTTTGTATCACTTTCACACAAACTAAAAGCATGTACAATTCAAAAATTATAGGGTTAGGACATTATGTTCCAGAAAATATTGTCACTAATGACGATTTGTCCAAAATTATGGATACTACTGATGAGTGGATTCAAGAACGTACGGGAATCAAAGAACGGCGTTGGGCAAAACCGGGCGATGGACAATCAACATTCACTATGGGGCTGGAGGCTGCCAAAAAGGCGATTTCAAACTCTGGAATACAAAAAGAAGATATTGATCTTATTGTATTCGCTACCCTAAGTCCAGATTATTATTTTCCTGGGCCAGGTGTGCAAGTTCAAGAAGCTCTAGAAATTGATACAGTAGCAGCTCTAGATATAAGAGCACAATGTTCAGGTTTTGTGTATTCAATTTCTGTTGCTGATCAATTTATTAAAACAGGGATGTATAAAAATATTTTGGTTATAGGGAGTGAACTCCAATCGCATGGGATTGATAAATCGACCCGTGGTCGAAGTATTTCCGTCATTTTTGGAGATGGTGCAGGGGCTGCTATATTGATACGAGAAGAAGATTTAACAAAAGGAATTCTTTCTACTCATTTACATTCTGAAGGAAAGCACGCGCTTGAGTTGGCGACCGAAGCACCAGGAATGGGAACGCGCTGGGTGACCGATATTATCAAAGATAATGACCCAGAAGATTTTAGTTACCGTCCGTATATGAATGGACAATTTGTGTTTAAACACGCTGTCAAACGCTTCAGTGAAGTGATTACCGAAGGTTTACAAAAAAATAATTTAGAAGTATCAGATATTGATATGCTAATCCCACATCAAGCAAATTTACGCATCTCTCAATTCATTCAAAAGCGATTTAGTTTGTCAGATGATCAGGTTTATAATAACATTCAAAACTACGGCAATACTACTGCAGCATCTATTCCAATCGCCTTGTCTGAAGCGCATGAAAAAGGGAAAATTAAAGAAGGAGATACCGTTGTTTTAGCTGCTTTTGGTAGTGGGTTCACTTGGGGTAGTGTGATTATTAAGTGGTAGTTTAATAGAATTATAAAAAGTCGCCACCAGATTTTTCATCATTCGATCTGTTTTTTCGAGACTTAGCACTGTATTTGCTGTTTCCAAAGCGATAGGTAACTCCTAAATAAATGGTATTGCTCTCCCAATTAAATTCACCTTCCTGTACATATGGACTAGTGCCGTCAAATCTAAATTTAAGTGTGTTGAATATATCATTGTAATTCAGACTCAAACTTCCTTTACCTTTATCAAAACTCACCCGAGACCCAATATTTACAAAATACATCGGTTTGATGTTAAATTGTAAATTTGCATTCCGACTTCTATAAAAACCAAAGGCCGTCAAGCTTACCTTTTTACTCACTTTGAAGCTGTTATAAAGCCTAAAATTCGATGGAATATTATCAACCGAATTTGTTTCGGTAATGATGTCAGCCACAACGGCAGTTTCAATTGGTGCGCCAAGGCGTTCGGCAATCCCTGTAAGCGTTCTGGAATAGAGGTCAAAACTGGCGTTCAAACTCCACCATTTTGCAGGTTTATAGCTGCTTGATAATTCGACACCATAGGCCGTTGAATTGTTAAAATTAGCATGTGTTAAAATTAAACGACCCGAGGTTACATCGGAGCGATCGACAAATAAGGCTCTGTTAATTTCATTCGAAATTCGTCTATAAAAGGTTCCAAAAGTCACACTACCGCCTTCTATGTTGCGGGTGTAATTAAACTCCACAGAATTAGTAAACTGAGGTTGTAAGTTGAGATTTCCAAAAGAAGATACTAGAGGCGTGCTCCATTCTTTTATAGGGTTTACTTGATCGATTCCTGGACGGTCAACACGTCGGCTATAGTTCAGTTGAAAAGAATTTTTTTCAGAAGGTGCGTAGGTGAGATATGCAGATGGGTAGAACTCAAAATAATCATTTGAAAACGGAGTTTCAGAGACGTTATTTTCTGGTTGACTTGTTTGTATGGCTAAGGCGGTCACTTCAACATTTTCTAATCGTAATCCTGCTTGGTACGACCATTTTTTATTAATTTTTTTGTTGTAACTTCCATAAAGGGAGTATATGTTTCGTGTGTACTCAAAATCTGTAGTAGGCGTTGGAACTAGATTTCCTGAAAGCGCAAAAGTTTCTCCTGTGGAAGCGTATCCAATTAATGAACTAAAGAGGTTTGATTGTAAGCCAAGTTCAATCTTTGATTTTTCGTTAAGAGTATTGGCATAATCTAGATTTATAGTAGTACGCTTTCGGTCGGTATCATTAAGGTCAATATAGTCAATGCTGTTGCCTACAGTAAATAAAAAGTCGACTTCACTAGTTCTAGTATAGGCGTTATGGTCTATTTCTAGTTCAAGATTGTGACCATCATCGTCAAAGTTAATTTTATAATCAAAGTTATATTGCGCTGTAAAATCATCGCCGCCATCAAACCATAACTGCGTTTGATTTAGCGAACTATCATTAGCATAAATCGCATTTGATTCCCCATTCGTTTTAGAATTCGATCTATTTAAACTTGTGAAAACTGAGAGTGTATTTTTGTTATTAATATAATAATCCAACCCAAATTTGATCAAATGATTTTTAGAGTTGTCTTCGAATCTAAACAATTGTTTGGAATTGTTTTCAGGTCTTTCTATAATTCCTTTATTTTTATTCTTAGAAATATTATTACTGTAATTTGCAAAAAGATTAAGCTTTCCGTTGCGGTAATTAGTAATCAGAGCACTATTAAATTTAGGAGTTCTTTCGTGTGAAAGTCCCATGCTAAAATTCCCATTGAATCCTAGCAAGGTGTTTTTGTGTAAAATGATATTTATCAAACCGCTGAGACCTTCTGGGTTATATTTTGCAGAGGGGTTGGTAATAAGTTCAATGGATTTAATTGCGGTCGACGGAATTTGTTTTAACAATTGCGCTGTTGGGATATTTGATAATTTCCCGTCGACCATAACGCGGACATTTGTATTTCCTCTCATGCTAATATCCCCCGTTTGCGTATCCACACTAATTGAAGGGATGCCGACCATGAGCTCTGAAGCTGTTCCACTAGCGGCTAAATCCTTTCCAATTGTGATGACTTTTCGATCTACTTTTTGTTGAATGCTTGAGGTTTCAGCAATGACCGTAACTTCATCTAGTGCTGTGTTATCTTCTTCCAAAACAAGTGTTCCTAAATCAAGTTTATTTGTGTCTTGATTCATTTGTACTTTTTTGTCTATAGTTTTATAACCAATGTACTGTACAGAGACAATAAATGTAGTGTCATTAATATTTGAGATATCAAAAACACCTTCATCATCTGTAATACTACCTGTAATAATCTCTCCAGAAATAGACTTGACAATGATATTGACATAGGGAAGGGGTTCGTTTGATTTAGAATCAATCACACGACCGCTAATGCTTCCGCCTACGAAATTGTTTGTTGCAGAAAGGGTTTGGCTCGAAAACACCAAGATAGCGAGTAGTATTACTATATTTTTCATTTATTTGGGGATAAAATTAATAAGCTTTTGTAGATTAGACGATATAAAAATAACTTTGTTACTATATAACTCAAAATAATACGTATTCAGCCATATGTCAATTAAAAAAACACTAGTTCTCGGAGCATCTTTGAATCCCGAACGTTATTCCAATATGGCCATACATCGGTTGTGTGCTCATGGCTTAGAAGTAAGTGCGTTTGGTTTAAGAACAGGAGAAATTTGCGGCGTTAATATTGATACAGAATTACAGCCTTATAACGCTATTCATACCGTAACGTTGTACTTAAACCCAAAACGTCAACAAGCGTATTATGAGTATATCATAGATTTAAAGCCTGCTCGAATTATCTTTAATCCTGGCACTGAAAATCCTGAGTTTTATAAACGTTTAGAAGCCGCCTCTATATATTACGAAGTCGCTTGTACCTTGGTGTTGCTGTCTACGAATCAGTATTAACTATAAAATATAATTTGTGTCAAATTGATAACTTTAATTTTATGGATGCTATAAGTTGCTTTTTTAATTAGTTGTAATATATTAAATAGTTAATACCTTGGTCTAAACAAATGATGGCGATTTTAAGACTGTTTAATAAAACTAAAAAAAACATAAACACTTGATTTAAAGACATTTAATTGCTTGTAAATTTGTAATTATCTTTTATTTTTTTTAATTTTGGGATTCCTAAATTATTAAAAAAATTATCATGAACAAATCTACTTTCATCTTAATAGTTTCCGTAATATCATTTTTTAATATTGAATCTCAAGATTATCTTGAGATGATAAGTTCAGAAGAATTTACAGTTCAGGAAATTCAGAACGTTGCTCAGTCGTATTTTGAAGTTAAAGGAACAGGGAGGGGAACTGGATATAAAAGTTTTAAAAGGTGGGAACACAATGCTCTTCGTTTTCAGGACGAAAGTGGATTTTTGAAGTCGCCATTATTTTATATGAATGAGTTAGAACGTTATAGCTCTTCACAAAATAATTCTACTCAGTTAAGTCGTGTCAACGCTGCTTCTAAATGGGAGGAATTAGGGCCTACAAACTGGAACCAGACCTCAGGATGGAACCCTGGCGTAGGAAGAATTACTAGTATAGCCATTGACCCTAAAGATGATGATCATATAATTGTTGGATCTCCTGGTGGGGGTGTTTGGAAAACAATAGACGGTGGTGCAAGTTGGTCAGCTCTGACCGATAACCTTTCTAATGTTTTGGTGTATTCGTTAACAATTGACCCTGTTAATTCAAGTGTATATTATTGGGGTAGCTCTTCAGGAGTAATTTTTAAATCCATAGATGCTGGCGCTACTTGGAATCTACTGGCAGACACTGGAACTGGAAATGTCAATAAAATTTTAATACATCCAACGGATCCTAATAAAATGTTTTGTTCCTCAAGATTCGACGGAATTTATAAATCCTCCGACGGAGGAACCACATGGTCCTTAATTCATAATGATTCAACTACTGGGTATGATATTGAATTTAAGCCAGATGATCCTAATGTTGTTTACGCGTCAGGAAACAGATTTTTTAAGTCCACTAATTCTGGACAAACTTTTGCAGAAATAAATTCATCAAATTCGTTTGCCAGTTTTAATACAGATGCAAAAATGATTGGCGTCTCTGTTGATGATCCAGAAATAGTATATGTTCTTGAAGCCTCTGGAGGCGTTTTTGGAGGTTTTCATAAATCTACTGATGGAGGTGTTGTTTTTATTAAATTAGACCACACTGGAAATAATTATTTTGGTTATAGCTCAACTGCAGATGATACTGCGGGTCAAGCACCCAGAGACATGGATATAGTTGTTAACCCAAATGATGCCGATGAGGTTCATATAGCAGGAGTATTGTCATGGCGCTCTATTGACGGTGGTACAAATTTTAATATCACGTCTCAATGGGTTCCTCAAAATGCAGCTAACGAAAACATAGGGTATTGTCATGCTGATATCGATATCATGATTTATCATAATAATAAAGTTTATGTGGGAAGCGACGGCGGTATTTTTGTAGCCAATACCCCATCATCGGCTGTTAGTAGCACTTATTATACCGACTTAACTTCTGGTTTAGGGATTCGTCAATTTTATAAAATAGGAATTAGTCAAACAAACCCTGTTATTGTATCGGGAGGGGCACAAGATAATGGAACTTCTGTTTATAGAACTGATGGAACTTGGGCTGATTGGTTAGGAGCTGATGGTATGGAATCTTTTGTAGATCACTCAGATACTAATATATTGTACGGGACCTCTCAATTTGGAACGCTCTATAAATCCAATGATCAAGGATTTAATAGAACAAACCTTCCGTCTCCAGATGGAAAGTCTGGCGCCTGGATCACCCCTTTTGAGCAAGATCCAAGCGATTCTAACACTATTTATTCCGGGTATGATCAAATATATAAATCTACAGATGGAGGTCAAAACTGGAGCTCTATTTCTCAAAATTTTGGGAGCAATGCCAATTATTTAAAAATAGCTCCATCGGATAGTGATATGATATATGCGGCATTTGGAGGGAATCTTTTTAGAACTAAAAATGGAGGTGTTTTTGGGGATTGGACGGCATTGACAGGATTTTCAGGAATTATTAATTTTATTGCGATTCATCCCACAAATCCAAATAAACTTGCTATTGCTACAAATTCTAACGATAAAGTTTATAGCTCCGAAGATGGCGGAGCAACGTGGAGCACGATGCGTCTTGATCTTCCAAATTTTGCAGCACTTGCACTTGTGTGGGATACGACTTTTAATGAAGATATCTTATATCTAGGAATGAATTATGGTATTTATTATTTACGTAAAGATGAAACATCATGGACTTCGTACAATTCAGATCTTCCTAACGTCATTGTGAATGAACTTGAGATAAATACTGCAAATAATAAATTGTATGCAGCCACCTACGGTCGAGGTCTTTGGAGTGTTGACTTATTTGATCCAGCAAGCTTAGGATTGGAGCGTTTAAACATCTCCGATCTAAAAGTAGTGCCAAACCCGTCAACTGGGACATTTCAGTTGAATTGGAAATTAAACAACCAAGTGACTATCAAGATTTATGACACCCTTGGAAAGCTGGTTTTTTATGAAAAAAACAGAGATTTGTCTCAACATCCAGAAATAGAATTACAGGCGCCTAAAGGATTGTATTTCTTGAAAGTGAACAGTGCTAGTCATGAACTTACTAAGAAATTAATCATAAAATAAGACGTAATACGGATTGATTTATATAATTCACGAAAGTGTGAAGGCAGTTTTTAAAATCAAGTCGCTTGTACCTTGGTGTTACTGTCTACGAATCAGTATTAATCCTAAAAAAGTCAAGAAACCATTTAGAGGAAGGAGCTCGTAACCAATCACATAACCGCCTAAATAGCTTGAAGGAATTGAGCCTAGCATAAACACAATACTTACAGAAGCTAAAGCAACTAGCCAAACATAGCGATCTTTAATCTTATAATTCGTAAATATTCCAAAGGCAAACAACCCTAGTAAAGGCCCGTAGGTATAGCCCGCCACCGTCAAGAGGCTGTTGATCACATTTGTGTTTAGAATGTATTTAAAAGTGATAATCACCACCACCAAAAGCACACTCATTCCGATGTGTGTTTTTTTACGTATCGATTTTTGCTGCTCCTCCGACTTGTCTTTCATATCCAAGATATCCACACAAAACGAAGTTGTTAGCGATGTTAAAGCACTATCTGCACTACTGTAAGCAGCGGCAATCAATCCCAAAATAAAAGTAACACCTAGTGTAATTCCCAAACCACTATTCAAAGCAATTTCAGGAAACAGTAAATCAGTTTTAGGTTTGCCATCTAAAAGCGGAATAGCAATATTGTTTTGTTTGGCATAAATAAATAATAGCGCCCCAAGAAGCATAAATAAAAAGGTTACAAAAGTAAGTACAACACTAAATGATAACATATTTTTTTGAGCGTCTTTTAGTGATTTGCAGGTTAGATTTTTTTGCATCATGTCCTGATCCAATCCAGTCATACAGATGGTAATGAATAGCCCTCCAAAAAAGGATTTAAGAAAGTAGTTTTTTTCTAAAATACTATCTGTATTAAAAATGGTACTGTAAGATTTTAATTCGTCCGAGTCGAGGAACTCTTTGAAACTCCAGCCCAAACTATCGTTGATAAAATAGATGGACAATACCACTGCCGTAATCATAAACACCGTTTGAAGCGTATCCGTCCAAACAATGGTTTTAATGCCACCTTTGAAGGTGTAAATCCAAATTAATAAAATAGAAATAATAACCGTAATTTCGAAAGGGACATTCCACTCATTAAATACAAATTGTTGTAGCACAATCGCCACTAAATACAGCCGAAAAGCAGCGCCTAAAACTCGGGATACAAAAAAGAAAAAGGCCCCTGTTTTGTGGCTTACAAACCCAAACCGTTGAAAAAGATACTCGTATATGGAGGTTAAATTTAATTTATAATACACAGGAAGCAGCACAAAAGCGACCACCACATAGCCCACCATATAGCCTAGAACGACTTGAAAATAACTAAATTGAGAGGTATCCACCCAGCCTGGAACTGATATAAAAGTAACCCCAGACAACGATGCACCAATCATTCCAAAAGCGACGAGATACCAAGGCGATTGTTTACCGGCTTTAAAAAAGTCCACATTGGAGTCGTTTTTTCCTGTAAAATAAGAAATGAGAATTAAAACTAGAAAATATCCTAGAAGGAGTGCTAATATTAAAAAGGAGCTCATAAACTAAAGTAAATTATATTATCTTTACAATATTAACCAATTATAATTTTATTTTGAATAAATCAACCTTTATTTTAAGTGCTTTCCTATTATCATTTTTATGTATTCAATCTCAAGAGTATCAAGAGATGATCGATTCAGGTCAATTTACAGTCCAAGAAATACAGGATAGAGCGGAAGTCTATTTTGAAAATAAAGACAAAGGAAGAGGTACGGGCTATAAAAGTTATAAACGTTGGGAATATGATGCACTTCGTATGCAAGATGAGAGTGGACTATTAAAGTCGCCTTCATTTTATTATAAGGAGTTAGAACGGTACAATTCCTATCAAAACAAGTCTACGCAATTAGGACGAATGAATACGATCCCTAACTGGGAGCAATTAGGGCCCTCAAGTTGGAATCAAACTTCTGGATGGAATCCAGGGGTTGGTCGAATTACCAGTATTGCTATAGACCCTAGTGACGATAACCATATTATTGTTGGATCTCCAGGTGGCGGGGTTTGGAAAACCACTGATGGTACAATAACTTGGACTGTATTAACAGATAATCTGTCTAACATTGGCGTGTATGCATTGACCATACACCCGACAGATCCTGAAATCTATTTTTGGGGAAGTACGAATGGTGTTATTTTTAAATCTATAGATG
>TARA_B110000037_G_scaffold222760_2_pt1 | contig 12685 bp, 9 predicted proteins | sample TARA_B110000037 | Tara Oceans TARA_B110000037 (sample SAMEA4397196) | marine metagenome | biome: Polar Biome; feature: [MIX] marine epipelagic wind mixed layer (ENVO:01000061); material: water (ENVO:00002006), including particulate matter (ENVO:01000060) such as... | depth 10-100 m
CTATATGTATTCTTGCTATCTCAGACATTCCAACATCATAAATATCTTGCGGAGTCATTTCTGTAGTTGTTGTGTTTTTTAAAGATATCTTATAATATTCTTCTCCATTAGGTAATTTCCAAACACCCGCATCTTCAGTTGCCAAAGCTTCTGTTTCTTTTACAACATCTATTAATTTTAAATAAGCTGGTTGAAAGACTTTCAGCAAAGCAATTTCTGCATTATTAATTAATTTATTTCTTGTCTCATCACTTAGAGAATCAATATTTTCTACATCTTTTTTAAAGTCTTCTAACAATGGATTTACTTTTTCTACTTGTTCAAAAGGATACCCACTTATTAAATTTTCGCAATCTTGCAAAACATAAGGATATACAAATTTTGGCGCTAATATTCCTTTGGTATTTCTGTTTCTTAAGCCATCTACCAATTCATCAATTTTTACATCAATTTTACTAACTCTCGCTATCCAATCTTCTGCATCTTTTACATTCGTAATTTGGTGAACATTCATTAAAAAGGTAGCAAACCATTTATGCGAACCAAACATTTGATTTACTGGATAATTATGATATCTCCATTTATAATTTACGATACCATCTTGCTGGTCATTTAACCACATTCTATAAGTTAATGCTGATTGTTTATCTAATTTATTAATATCAAATTGTTCTTTAACAAAAGCCATATCTGTAATAGCCATATTGTGATACATTTCTGAAATAGAATCATTATAAAGACCCCATTGGTCATAATTGTCTTTTATTCCCAAATAAGCTTGACTTACTGGCGACATAGAAACATAAATATCATAGATGCTATCTAATGCCGTGTTAAATTTTAAAGATTCTATTTTTATTGTTTCTTCTGAAATTTCAGATTTAGATTTCATATCGCAAGAAACTAAAATCAATAAAAAAATGGAAAAAAGTAAAGGAGTTTTATTCATTTTGGACAGTTTTTCTTTAATTACAAATGTAGTGTTATTTTTTAATAGTAATTTTCAGTTTTAAACGAATTTTTTGTAATAAAAAATCAATATTTAGTACTAAACGTAAAAAATGGATAAGAAAATAAAAATCATTAAAAACAGATCAGATTTAGGCGCAGGAACTAGAGGTTCTGATATGGGTATTGACGCTATTGAAATTGCTGCAATAAACAAGGGAAGTGATTTCTTTAGCCTTTACCAGTTTAAAGATGTAGCCACCGTAAACGAAGCCATTTACAACAAACAAAAAGCAAAGTTTGCTTTTAGAATAGAAAACGTTTTAAAAGTTTGTACTAATCTAGCTATTGATGTAAAAGATGCAATAACGGAAGATTTTTTCCCAATAGTAATATCTGGAGATCACTCTTCTGCTTTAGGTACTATTTCTGGAATAAAAATGGCTCACCCAAATAAACGATTAGGTGTTGTTTGGATAGATGCTCATGCAGATGTTCATTCTCCTTACACAACACCTTCTGGAAATATTCATGGAATGCCTTTGTCTGCTGCTTTGGCCGATAATAATTTAGATAGAAAAATAAACAACCTTACAGCTGACACCGATAAACATTGGGAAGCCATGAAAAGCATTGGTGGCATTGCTCCTAAAATTGTTGCTGATGATTTAATTTACTTTGGTGTAAGAGATACTGAAGAGTCCGAAGATTATTTTATTGAAAAAAATAATATCAAAAATTACAAAGTTGCTGAAGTTAGATATAGAGGAATGGAAGTTTGTTTACAAGAATCTTTTGAGAAATTAAAAGATTGTGATCATATTTATATTTCTTTTGACGTAGATAGTATGGACTGTGATTTAATTTCAAAAGGAACTGGAACACCGGTTTCTAAAGGTTTTGACCAAGAAGAAATAATACAAATCATTAAAGGCTTTATCGATACAAAAAAAGTAGCTAGTGTAGAAATAGTAGAAGTAAATCCTTGTTTAGATACCAAAGGGAACAAAATGGCTGAAACAGCTTTTGAAGTACTTGAAAGCATTACGGATACTATAGAAAAAAATCTTTCGTTAAATCAAAACTTATAGCTTTAATATTCTTAACCATTAAAAAATAATTATAAAACTTTCAATTGTCATAGTAAATTATAATGTCCGATATTTTTTGGAGCAAGTACTTTTGTCTGTACAAAAAGCCATAATAAATATTGATGCAGAGGTATTTGTAGTAGATAATGATTCTAAAGATTATTCGGTAGAAATGCTTATTGAAAAATTTCCTTGGGTAAAAGTTATTGCAAATAAAAAAAATACTGGCTTTTCTGTTGCCAATAATCAAGCGATTAAAGAAAGTACTGGTGAGTATGTTTTGTTACTAAACCCAGACACGGTTGTAGAAGAAGATACTTTTGAAAAATGCATTTCTTTTATGGATTCACGTCCAAATGCAGGAGGATTAGGCGTAAAAATGATAGACGGAAAAGGAAATTTTTTACCTGAATCTAAAAGAGCATTACCTACTGCTAAAGTTGCTTTTTTCAAAGCTTTTGGTCTTTCATCCATTTTTCCTAAATCAAAAACCTTTGCTAAGTATCATTTAGGTTATTTAGATGAAAATGAAACACATTCAGTAGAAATATTGGCAGGAGCATTTATGTTTATGAGAAAATCAGTGCTAGAAGAAATAGGTTTACTAGACGAGACCTTCTTTATGTATGGAGAAGATATTGACTTATCTTACAGAATAATAAAAAACGGAAATGAAAATTATTACTATCCTGAAACACAAATAATTCATTATAAAGGAGAAAGTACAAAAAAGGGCAGTTTAAATTATGTAAAAATATTTTATGAAGCCATGCTTATTTTTGCTAGAAAGCATTTTAGCCCACAAGAAGCTAAATTATATTCCGTTGCCATATATTTCGCTATTTTCATTAAAGGATTATTGACCATAGTTGGTAATTTTGTTCGAAAAGCAAGTATGCCAATCTTAGATTTTTTGGCTGCTTTTACAGGTCTTTATATAATAAAAGAATTTTGGGCGGTAAAAATTAAAGCTTCTGTAAATTATTACCCTGATGAATTTACTTACTATGTAATTCCCGTATATATAATCATTTGGCTAACGAGTGGCTATTTAAGTGGCGCTTATGACAAACCTTTTCGAAGCAAAAAGACATTTAGAGCATTAATATTTGGCACCTTGGTTTTAGCTGCTATTTATGGATTTCTACCTGAATATCTAAGATTTTCAAGAGCACTAATTTTAATGGGAGCTGCTTGGACTTTTATCGTGATGCTTTTAAATCGATTTATGTATAATTTTTTAATACACAAAAAAGCAAGTTTTGAAATTAGTGAAGTGAAAAATGTTGCCATTATTGGTGGGAAAGAAGAATCTCAAAGAGTATTAATGCTTCTAAAACAAACAAGCGACACGGCTAATTTTATTGGGTTTGTATCGTTAACTGACTCTGACGATAAAGAAGTTTTAGGAAACATAAAACAGCTAGAAGACATTGCTAGCCTTTATAATTTAAACGAAATGATATTTTGTGCCAAAGATATTTCTTCTAAAAAAGTAATGGCATTAATAACCGAATTAGGAAATAATTTAAGTTATAAAATTGTACCACCAAAGAGTTTAAGTATTATTGGTAGTGACTCTAAAAACACCGCTGGTGATTTATATGCTGTAGATATAAACTTGGAAATTGACCAAACACGTTCTAAACAATTAAAGAGATTGTTTGATGTTGTTAGTTCTTTATTATTACTTTTTAGCTTACCATTGAATATTTGGTTTGTTAAAAATAAGGCAGGGTTTATTTTTAATCTATTTAAAGTGTTTTCAGGAAGAAAAACTTGGGTTTCTTATGCTAAGTTTGATAAAAAAACGTACAACTTACCAGTAATAAAAATGGGTGTTATTAATCCAATAATTGCTTCTGGGTTGTCAGAAAACGACTCAATAAACACCGACAGAATAAATCTTTTTTACGCCAAAAACTATTCTGTAGAAAAAGATTTATTGTATGTATTTAAAGGATTTAAATTTTTAGGGAATTAAAGAGTTTTACCAATCCTTATCAGAATTTATTTGAACGGGAACCATATCTTCTTGCTTCTTTTTATCTTGTAATTTCTGCTCCTGGCTTTCAATAGCTCTTAATAACCTTTCTGCTTCTTCCTTCGTTAATTTTTGAGGTTTAGGCTTTCCTTCTTCATCTTGCTTTTCCTCTCCCTTATCTTTTTTATCTTCGGATTTTTCTTCTTTTTTATCTTCGGATTTTTCTTCTTTAGGTTCTTCTTTTTTATCGCCGTCTTTCTGATCTTCTTTGTCTTTATTTTGTTCCTGCTGCTGTTGCTCTTCTGCTAACATTTCTTGAGCATAAGCCAAATTGTATTTAGCGTCTAAATCTTTTGAATTATTTCTTAAAGACTGTTTGTAATATTTAATAGCGTCTTCCCATTTCTTTTCAGCCATAAATGTGTTTCCTATATTGTAAGAAACTTCCGCCATTTCAATTTTTGTCTTACTAAAAACTAATGCTTTTTCATAACTTTCTCTAGCTTCTTCAAATCTTTGTTGTTCATAGATAGCATTTCCCAAGTTAAAATAGGCTTCCATTACCGTATCTTTATTTTCTATTACTTTTCTAAATTTCGCTTCTGCTTCGCTGTAGTTTTTATTTTCGAAATATTTTATTCCTTTCTTAATATTAGAATAGTTCTCTTGCGAAAAACTATAAAAACTACCAAAAGCCATAAACAATAATATAAAACTATACTTACTCATAAAATTTATTTCTTAAAAAAGTTAATGCTAAACTTTGATTTTCTAAAACTTATCAAAAACTCAATCAACAATAATATAAAGGCAATAAACAAAAATACTTGAAAATGTTGTTTGTAGTCTGTAATTACTTTTTCTTCAAAAACTTTACCATCCAAACTCCCTAATTCATCAATAATACTAGCGGTAATATTCTTGTCATTGATGTGATGATACGTTCCGTTGGCTTCTTTAGATAAGTCCCTCAACATATCTTCATTCAATTTTGTAACTACAATATTTCCTTCACTATCTTTTTTAAAGTCTCCTCTATTACCAATAGGTATAGGGCCTCCTTTTTTAGTTCCTACACCAATAGTTATCACTTTGATTCCATTTTCATTTGCATTGGCTATTGCATCTTCAGCATTTCCTTCATGGTTTTCACCATCAGAAATAACCAATAAAACCTTTTGATTTTTTTGTTCTTTAGGATAGGAGCGTTCCGCTAATTCTACGGCATCTCCAATAGCAGTTCCTTGTGTTGGTACCAAGTCTGTATTTACTTGCTTTAGGAACATTTTAGTGGCAGAATAATCAACTGTCAATGGCATTTGTAAATAGGCATTCCCTGCAAAAACAATTAAGCCAATTCTATCATTAGACATTTCATTGATTAAATTAGAAACAAATTGTCTAGCTTTTAGCATTCTACTAGGTTGAATATCTGTAGCATTCATAGATTTAGAAACATCTATGGCTATCATTACATCTACCCCTTCTCTTTTTACGGCTTCAAATTTTGTTCCGATTTTAGGATTGATTAAAGCGATAACAATTGCTAAGAATCCTAACAAAACAAAGAAAAACTTTACATATTGCTTAAAGTTAGATTGCCCTTCAGACAGTCGACTAAAAAGAGTTTCTTTTTTTGCAAAAGAACTAATCGCTTTTCTTTTCCATAATATATACCAAACAAATAAACCAATCAAGGGTATCAGTAAGAAGAAAAGATTCAAATATTCTATGTGTTCAAATTGTAACATAATTACAAAGATATATACTCCAATCTATAAACTATTATTTAAAAAGTATTTAAGGAAATTTAACGCACATTTAAAAAATATTTTTAAACTCCCTATAAAATTTATATATACGACTTCGTTCTCCACAAGGGAAAAGCATATACATAATATAGTTTCAAAATATTTTCCAAACTTTAATCTTTTTTTAAGTTTTTTCATAAATTTGTAGTAGATGTTTTCTAAACAAGAAAAAAATATTTCAAAATTGCCGGATAATGAACTTATAGAATTATTCAGGCATTCTCATGACAATAAATATATTGTGCATCTTTACTTAAAATATTCTCATTTAGTATTAGGCCTGTGTATTAAATATTATCGTGATGTAGATAGAGCGAATGATGCCTTGATGAATATCTTTGAATTGTTAATCAAAGAACTCAAAAAACATAAAGTCGAAAATTTTAAATCTTGGCTTTATTCTGTATCTAAAAATTATTGCTTGCAAGATTTAAGAAAAAATAAAACTAAACTAAAGAAAAGTGAAGCTTTTGAAGTTATTTTGAAAGAATCTATGGAAATTGATGATGAAAAGCATCAATTTATAAAAGAAGAAAAAGAAAAACTATTAATCAGAATGGGAAAAGCATTGCCTTTGTTAAATCACGAACAACAAAAATGCTTGAAAATGTTTTATCTTGAAAGTTATACTTATGCCGAAATTTCTGTAGAGACTGGTTACACCTTAAATGAAGTGAAAAGTTATATTCAAAACGGTAAAAGGAATTTAAAAACCAAGATACTTGAAAAATAATGGAAAAGAAAAATAAAAACAGCGAATTAAAAAATTTCAAAAAACACTATACCGGCAAGATGAGTTCTGAAGAAGAAGTTGCCTTTGAAAAAAATTTGGAAGAAGATCCATTTGCTAAGGAAGCTTATGAAGGATTCCTATATTTAGAAAATGATTCTGCTCGAATTTCTTTAATTGAAAAGAAAAATTTGGTTTTAAAAGAAAAATTTGGTTTTAAAAACAATAGGAATATTTTTCCTTTAAAATATGCTATCACTTTTGCCGCTTCATTGGCCTTTTTTATTAGCTCTTATATTGTTATACAAAATAATCTTTCTACTAACAATGAAAATTTAGCGGAGAATCACATAGAAGAGTTAAATATTCCAGAAATGATTGATTCTTTAGCAGGTAGTACCTTTTCAAATACACTCACAGGAATTAAAGAAACTACAAAACCAAACAAGAAAAAGAAAACTTTTGAAACTGTAGGCAAGGCAGTTCAAATTGAGAAATCAAAAAAACATAATGACACTGAGTTTGATAATTATAAAAAACGTACAAGGGGAAAAGGAGTTTCATCTCAAATAGAAAACAAAGATAATTTTAAACAATCTACAAATACAGCTTATACTGATGACAGTGAAATTGTAGCACTCGAAAACCTGAAAAATCCTTCTGAATATAAAAAGGGAATTGTTACATACAACAAAAGTGAGTTCACTAAAGCCATAAAACATTTCAATAACTCACTCATTCAAAACAACAAAATATCTGGCTCTTATTATTATATAGCCATGTCTTATTTCAATCAAAATCAATCTTTAAACGCTATAAAGTATTTTGACAAAACAATTGACATAGATTTAGATTTTAAAGATAATGCCTTATGGTATAAATCTTTAGCTTTATTAAATAGTGGTAAAAAAATTGAAGCAGAAGTTATTTTAACACAAATTTCTATTTCAAACTCCACCTATAAGAATGTTGCAATTAAAAAACTAGCAACTTTAAATTAATCTATTATACTTTCCATTTTCATTCCTCTTGATCCTTTTATAAGTATTATAGACGCTTGCATTTTTTCATTGATAAACCATTGTTTAAGTTTTTCTGTTGTTTCAAAAAAAATGGCATTATCAGCAGTACATTGACTAAAGTCTTTTCCAACAAAAATAGTTTTCTCAAAATTTGATGAGCAGACAAAATCAACAATTTCTTGATGCAGTTTTAAAGAGTCTTTTCCTAATTCGAACATATCTCCTATCATAACGACTTTTTGAGCACCAAGTAATTTTGAAAAACTATCTACAGCTGCTTTTACACTTGTAGGGTTAGCATTATAAGCATCTAAGATTACTAAATTTGTGCCTACTTCTCTAATCTCTGAACGATTATTTTTAGGTATATAACCTTCTAATCCTGACTTCATAAGTTCAAAAGAAATATCAAAATAAGAACCAATTGCTAAGGCTGCAGAAATATTACTAACATTATATTCCCCAAATAAATTTGTTCTAATCCTCTCTTTTACTAAGTCTTCTTCTACTAAAGTTAATTGAACAGTTGGAAAAGAATTTAATACTTTTACTCGTGTATCTACCGATTCCTTGTTCCCATAACTAATTCTAAACTCATAATCATTGACCAAGGATTTTACAAGCTCATCATCATCATTAAAAAAGATAATTTTATTATTCTCTTTCAATTCCGTATAAAGTTCAGTTTTTGCAGTAATAATGTTTTCAAAACTTCCAAACCCTTCTAAATGAGCACTTCCTATATTTGTAATTAAGCCCAAAGTAGGTTTCATCCATTTACAATAATCAGCTATTTCACCAACATGGTTTGCGCCCATTTCTATAATAGCAATTTCAGTTTCTTTAGTTATAGATAGTAATGATAAAGGAACACCTATATGGTTATTAAAATTTCCTTTAGTTGCAAAGACATTGAACTTTGTACTTAATACAGTATTTATTAATTCCTTGGTAGTTGTTTTACCATTGGTACCTGTTATACCAATTACTGGAATTTTAAACATAGAACGGTGGTGAGCAGCTAATTCTTGGAGTGTTTTCAAAACATCTTCAACTAAAATATAGCGTTCACTAGTTACATATTCTTTTTCATCTATTACAACAAAAAGAGCTCCTAGTTCTAATGCTTTATCGGCAAATCTATTCCCATTAAACGAATCTCCTTTTAAGGCAAAAAATATATTTCCCTCCTCTATCGCTCTTGTATCTGTGGCTACACCCGTAGACTCTAAAAATTGACTATATAAATCATTCATTTGCATAAAACAAAACTAAAAAAAAACCCAGACGATAAACGTCTGGGTCCTTTTAATTTATAAACTGATATATTACCATTGTCTTTTTTTGTTGAAATTGTTTCCACCTTTAAATTTATTTCCGGCAGGAGATCCAACTCTAAGCATAGCACATCTAAATCCAATTTCATCAGAAGCTTCAGATTGATCTAAAAATCTTCTAGCCCCAGGAGATAAATAATATGCTCTGTCACTCCATGATCCACCCTTATAAACTCTAGATTGATTGTTTACTAAAGAAGAATTACCATAGCTATACATGTGCTTGTTACCATTTAAAGAAGCATCATCTCCATCTAAATAATCTCTAACATCTGCATGTCTATAATTTCTTCTAGTTGCTACTTCTTCATCAGTTACATTTCTGTAAGCTAATTTACCTGTAGTATCATTTTTAGCAGCAATTTCTCCTTCATCATCTAAAACTAAAGTTTTAAATTCATTCCCTCTAAAAGTATTGAAATCATTTGCATCATTAGTCGTCATTGGTCTATAAACATCTAACACCCATTCACTAACGTTGCCAGCCATATTAAACAATCCAAAATCATTTGGCACAAATGCATCAACTTCAGCAGTTACAGATGCATTATCATTTAAGTTTCCTGCAATTCCCATATTATCACCTCTACCTCTTTTGAAGTTTGCCATAAAATCACCTTGCCATCCACCTTTATAATATCTAATTGTAGTACCATTCCAAGGATAAATTCTTCTATCAGAAATTCTTTCATCTTCTTCATCAACAGTGTTTCCAATTAAAGCTAAAGCAGCATATTCCCACTCCGCTTCTGTTGGTAATCTGTAATCTGGCAGCAAGATACCATCAGTAAATTCTACTTGTCTGTATTCTTCACCGTTAGGGTTTAAATTCTTAATAGGTTTTTTACCTGCTACACCTTCATATTGTCCAGCGAAATATGCATCTGTATTAAAATTATCAGAGTTTACTTGATTTGGGTTTAATTCTAAAACACCTTGTCTTATTAAAATCTTTTCATTTACTCTATCCGTTCTCCACCCACAGTAATCATTGGCTTGATTCCAGTCTACACCAACTACGGGATAGTTGTCATAAGCAGGGTGTGAAAAATAATACTCTACATAAGGCTCGTTATATGCTAACTCATCTCTCCAAACTTCCTGATCTGGTTCTGCAGCAGCAATTATTTCCTTATAATCTGTACCATAGATTCTCTTTAACCAATATAAATATTCTCTATAGTCAATATTCCTAACTTCAGTTTCATCCATATAGAAAGAGCTAATAGTTACTCTTCTTGGAACATTATGGTGCTCATACATAACATCTTGTTCTGTATTACCCATAATAAAAGTACCCCCTTCAACAAAAACTAGCCCAGGTCCAGTTTCTTGTCCCAGATAAGGTATATCTTCAAATCCACCCCAATCAGGATTATTATACTCCCAACCAGTTGTTGAAGATCCACTTTTGGTACAAGAGTTCAAACTCAACATTCCAAAGGCTGCAAATAGCATAAATACTAATGAAATTTTCTTATTCATAATTGTTATCTTTTTAGATAGTGCGCTAATATATGTCTTTTTTTAATTTTTACGAACTAAAAATCCAAATAATATGGACAAGGCATTATTCCTTGCCTATAACTTGGGTTTAAAGAATTATCTTCTTTAGTGAAATTAAATACAAACGTAAACTCATGAGAACCAGCAGAAACTACCAGCGGAGACACATTTATATCATAACTATAACCAAACCTTATTATACTCTTTTTAAAACCAAGTCCTATTATAACGGCATCCATGTTCTTTATAGTATGTCTTCCCCATAAACTTAAATATATAAAATCATAACCCACCATGCTTCCTAAGGTAATTTGATGGAAATTGTTTTGATAAACATACAAAGCTTGAGGTGCTATAAAAAACTTTTTATTATAGGGGTTTTTTCCGATTTTGAATAAGGCTCCGGCATGAACAGCCATCCTCATTTTATATTCTTTTTCTCCGTAAAATCCACTTTCTGGAATTACATTACTAAAAGCAACTCCACCATAATATTTTCCAGTAAAAATAACTGCTCCCGCACTCGCATTAAAAATATTTTTATTTGTTTTTACTGGTGGTGGTTCATTTGAAATATTTGGTACGCCAATAGATTGATTAAATCCTGTAATAGGATCTATTTGGTCTAAAAACTTAAGGTCATAGAAGTTAATATACCTGTTTTTATAAGAACCAGATATCCCTAATTTTAAACCCACTTTCTTATTGAATCGAACTTGGTAAGAATACGTTAAAGCTATACTGTTATTTACAATTCTATCATTAGCGATCCTATCTGAAATTAATTGTATGCCTAATCCTCCTTTTATAGCTTCTATATGTTGGTCGTAACTTAAAGCGTAAGTCACAAACCCGCCATTGGCTCCAGGTGTTAAGCCTGCCCATTGATTTCTATACGTCATAGAAACTCTTGGGCCATAAGAAATTCCCGCCAAAGCAGGATTCAAATGCAAAGGAGCAGAATAAAACTGGCTAAACTCTACCTGCTGCGCAATAAGCAACAATGGAAACAAGAATACTCCTAAGAATAATATATTATATCTTATCTTTTTTTTCAAATTTTGAAAATTTTTTACTTTTCTATACGTCAATTATAAAGCAAGTATTACTATTATTGTAAATGATTACCTATATTTGAAAAACTATTTTCACCTTTTACATTGTTTCAACTTTAGTATAAACGCAAAATAATGCATAAAATTATATCTATTTATGACAATTTGGTTGCAATATTAAAATTTTAAAATCGTTTGCAAAATATAACTCTAAAAAACTTTCACATTTGATGCCAATTAAAAAAATATCCGCAAGTTTCATTTTTGCAATTTTTTTGTTTTTTAGCGTAATCGCTCAAACAAATCCTCTTTTCACTAAGATGAATAAAAACTCAATTACTGGCTTTAAAAGTTTTAAACCCAATAGTTTTTTAAAAGATGGCTCTTGGAATAAAATTGGTATAACTAAAGACGGTGTGCATAAAATAGACTTCAACTTCTTAAATGATGAAGTAAAACTTAATCCTTCAACTATTCGTTTTGACCAATTTGGTGTTTTTGGACAAGCTATGGGAATATTACCAGAATACAATGGTAGCCCTAGAACAGATGACATAGTAGAAATTCCAATAAAAATAATTGACAACAATAGCAATAACATTTGGGACAATAATGATTACATCTTATTCTATGCTCAAGGACCACACACTTGGTCTTATGACCAGGCAGCAGATAAGTTTAGCCATACTTTTAATATTTATACTGAAATTGCTAATTACTTTATAAGTACAGATAGAGGTGCGGGATTTGAACTTCCTATAGAAACATCTCCTAGTACAGTAAACGCTCCTATTACAAACTTTGACGAAAGAGTGTTTTTTGAAGAAGACATTAACAACCTAATTTACACAGAACTTTCTGGAGGAGGCGGTTCTGGTAGAAATTGGTACGGAAAGCAATTAAATAACATAAACCCTACACAAGAAATTAGCTTTACTATTCCAGATTTAATCAGTTCTGAGAGTGTGAAATTTGAAGCTAGTTTTGCTGGTGGTCCAGTAACAAGCAATACTAATTTTAGTGTAAAAAACAATGGAAGCGCTTTGTTTTCAAAATTTATAAACGGTACTAGTTCTGGCAACTATCCTCCTATGGCTGGCTTAGCAAGCTATACAGGTTCTGTAAACCTACCTAGTGGAAATATAAATTTAGTAGTAACTTTTTCTAGCAGCAATGCACAAGCCAAAGGCTGGGTAGATTT
>TARA_B110000037_G_scaffold54325_1_pt1 | contig 12667 bp, 11 predicted proteins | sample TARA_B110000037 | Tara Oceans TARA_B110000037 (sample SAMEA4397196) | marine metagenome | biome: Polar Biome; feature: [MIX] marine epipelagic wind mixed layer (ENVO:01000061); material: water (ENVO:00002006), including particulate matter (ENVO:01000060) such as... | depth 10-100 m
AGTTAATTCAATTCAAGAATCTATAAAACATATTTTAAGCCACAGAATATTTTATTGTACTTTCATAGAAATTGAAGTAACTTCTTTACTTATTCCCGATAATTTTGTTTCAACTTCAATCCAAGAACTGAATTCTTTTCCAGTTTCAAGGCTTATGGAAAAATACTTAAACGAATGCTAGAATTATCTAAATTTGTGGAAACTGGAAAAAATGGCTGGAAGTGTTAATAAAGTAATTTTAATTGGAAACTTGGGACGAGACCCGGAGGTTCGACACTTTGAAGAAGGACGGTCAAACGCAAGTTTTTCTTTAGCAACATCAGAAACTTTTACCGGAAAAACAGGTGAGCGTCAAGAACGTACAGAGTGGCACAATATATCCATCTGGAGACCCGGGTTGGTGAAAGTAGTGGATCAGTTTCTTAAGAAAGGTAATAAGGTTTATGTGGAAGGTCAACTTCGAACCAGGAGTTGGGAGGATAAAGAAAAAAACACGAAATACATGACAGAGGTTATCGTAGACAATATTCAATTCTTAGGAAGTCCCAATTCCCAAAGTCAAGAAAGTCCTGCGGTTGGTCAAACCAAATCTGCAATAAAATCGACAACAAAAGAAGATGACTTACCTTTTTAAATTAATAACAGCTAGACAATAAATGGAACCTCCGTCGGATAGTCTGTTCATATTATTTTCTTTTGTAACTCCAATATCCATAAACATGGTGTTGGAGTTTATAGGAATTATTGTTCTGTTAGCAAGTTCTGGGCTAATATCAGGATCAGAAGTTGCCTTCTTTTCTTTACTTCCTAAAGAAATTAGTGAACTAAAAGCAAGCGAAAGTAAACGTGAAAAAACAACAGCATTACTTTTAGAAAGACCTAAGCTTCTTCTAGCTACCATATTAATTGCCAATAATTTTATAAACATTGCTATTATTATTCTTTCCACTGCACTTACAGTTTCTTTATTCAATTTTGGTGACCATGTCTTATTAGGGTTTTTATTTCAAGTCATATTAGTCACTTTTATAATTTTACTTTTTGGGGAGGTGTTGCCCAAAATTTATGCTGTTAAAAATAAAGTTGAGCTTTCTTCCTTTATGTCATTGCCCGTTTTATGGCTTCGGAAAATAACTTACCCGATAAGTATTCTACTGGTTAGATCAACCTCATTTATTGACAAAAAATTTAAACGAAAAGTAGATGCAATATCCGTAGACAATCTTAGTCATGCTTTAGAGTTAACAACTGATGAAACCACTGGAAAAGAAGAGAAAAGGATTTTACAAGGAATTGTAAACTTTGGAAATACGGATGTAAAACAAATAATGACTTCACGAGTTGATGTTTTTTCTCTGGATATAACTGAAAAATTCAATTCCGTGAAAACCCAAATAATAGAAGCCGGGTTTTCAAGAATACCGGCTTATAATGGAAACTTCGATAAAATTGAAGGGATACTTTATGTAAAAGATTTGCTTCCTCATATTGAAAAAGAAGATGATTTTGAGTGGCAAAAATTACTTCGTCCTCCATTTTTTGTTCCTGAGAACAAAAAGATCGATGATCTATTAAATGAAATTCAAGAAAAGAAAATTCATTTGGCAATAGTGGTAGATGAATATGGTGGAACATCAGGAATCACCACATTAGAAGATATAATAGAAGAGATAATTGGAGACATTTCAGACGAATTCGATGACGACGACATAACCTATTCAAAACTAGACAATCAAAACTTTATTTTTGAAGGCAAAACTTTATTAAAAGATTTTTATCGCATCACCGACATAAACCATATCGAAGAGGAGAAGTTTGAGCAATTAAAAGCAGATTCGGATAGTTTGGCGGGCTTTGTAATTGAGCAGGCCGGAAGAATTCCAATAAAAGGAGAGTATATAAATTTCGGGAAATTCATCTTTATAATTGACGCTGCCAATCAACGAAAAATAATTACTCTCAAAGTAAAGATTCCAATGCATGAAAATAAAAAAACGGATTAAGCCTGTGAATAAATTCATGTTATTGACTCTTATAACTATTTTTTCAATTAGTTGTGATGATGCGCTAATTCCTAAACCACTCGGATATTATAGAATAGATTTTCCTGAAAAACAATACATTAAATATCAAGGAAACTGCCCTTACACCTTTGAATATCCAAAACGTTCAATATTATATGATAAAATGCCCAGTAAACCGGATTGCTGGATGAATCTCCATTACCCTCAATATGGGGCAACTATTCATTTTACATACAACCAATTAGAAGGAGAGGGTCTAGGAAAGTATATTGAAGATTCAAGGAAATTGGTAATGAAGCACATCGTAAAAGCAGATGATATTCTTGAAAGTATGATATCCAATAAAAGTGAAAATATTTATGGGCTTACTTATGATTTTTCAGGAAATACCGCCACTATCTACCAATTTTTTATTACAGATAGTTCTAATCATTTTCTGCGCGGTTCCATGTATTTTAACCTTCCTCCAAATCCAGATTCATTAGCACCGGTTAGCAGTTACATAAAAAAGGATTTAACTCATTTTATAAATACATTTAAGTGGAAGGCGCAGTAAACCTATGAAGAGCAAAAACCATAGACGACAATAAGAGTAACGCGCACAATTGGTGAAGTATACCCAATGAAATCGGAACACGGAAGAGTAATACTGTAATTCCTAAGCCAAATTGAATTAACACGAAAACAAACATCAAACGAATAGCTTGAATCTGTAAGGGATCTACCAGTCGTTTTACAGCTTTAACATACAAAACAACAACCCAAATGAAAATAACGATGGCTAAAGTTCTATGCACAAACTGAACTCCAGATTTTCCAATAATAAAATTTAGATACGTTGGATCCATTGTAAAAACAGCACTCGATATTACTTCGCCATCCATTAACGGCCAAGTATTATGAACCAAACCTGCTTGCAAGCCCGCAACAAAAGCACCGTAAATAACCTGAATAAAGGTGAGTCCCAAAAGCCAAATAATTTGTTTTCGAAAGGAAAATAATTGCCCAAGATTTACAGTTTTAGGATAATTTATTTCAAACATTAGCCATAGAATATAAAGGCAAGAAATAAATGCGGTGACAAGATGAGCCGCCAATCTATAGTGACTTACCCTAGGCATATCCACAAGCCCACTTTTAACCATAAACCAACCCAAGAATGCTTGAAGCGCTCCTAAAACAAAAACCACAAATAATTGGTTTCGAAGTTTGGGACTCAACCAGCCTTTTAATATAAAAAATAAAAACGGCATTAAAAAAACCAGGCCCAAAACACGCCCCAATAGGCGATGAATAAATTCCCACCAAAAAATGGACTTATAATCGTCTAATGTAAATCCGCTATTGAGTTCTTTATATTCCGGAAAATTTTGATATTCATTAAATGACTCTTGCCATTCTTGTTCATTCAAAGGCGGCACACTTCCAACAACTAAATGCCAATCGGTCATGCTCAACCCTGAATGGGTCAGTCTAGTTATCCCACCAATAGCCACCATCATAAAAACCATTATGGCACCTGTCGCTAACCAATAAGTAAGCACTTTTTTTCTTTTATGACTCAATTCCAAGATACAGCAAAAGTAATCACACATCCATTTGAAAAACTATAATTACTATGAAATTAAGGAATTTTATCTCGTTAGAAACAAACGAAATATACTAGGGAAAGAAATGCGAATTGGCAATTCATTCTGGTCTATTTTTTGATTTAATGTTAGTTTATTCAATGAAACCACATTTTGATCAATAATTCTTGAAACTAGGTAACCTGGCCCCCCATTAAATGACTCAAGAGATTTCTTAATGGCTTTTTTAGTGGTTAATTTATTATTAAAACTCACTATAACAACCTTTTCCCTTTGAAAGAACACAGCATGGTCAACACCATTTAGATTATTAAGTTTATCTTCAATTAAGTTTTTATAATCAACTTCACCTATTTCAACTTCTACAGAAAAACTTACTTCAGCCAACTTAGAATCCTGAATAAAAGAGCAAGAAGCAACTATAATTAAAAAACTAAAAGTTTTTAAATAATTCATTGGAATGTTAATGCACGCAAAAGTAACAACTCTTAGACACAAAAATAAGCTTTAACAAAAGTTTAACTATTTTTACATCAGCAATTTAGCTTAGTTTTTGACACCTTATTTCAAGAAGCCAATAAATTATATTTGCAGCTTAGAAATGAGCATAGATAATCAGACCCAAGACAATCTTCCTCAAGAAGAAATGTCGTTTTTAGAACACCTTGAGATTTTACGTTGGCACATTATGCGAAGTGCGATTGCCATCGTTTCATTTTCCATATTAGCATTCGTAAACGTATCTTTTGTTTTCGACACATTTCTAATGGGGCCTAAAAGCGCCAACTTTCCAACGTTCCGTTTTTTATGTTGGTTTAGCGGAAAATTAAATTCTTGGATTCCATGGTTGGTAGAAAAGAACACGCTGTGTATTGGACAAAACCTCCCAAACTTACAGAATATTCAAATGGCCGGGCAGTTTACCACCCACATCATGATTTCTTTATTCTCTGGATTAATATTAGCAATCCCTTATGTTTTTTGGGAAGTTTGGCGATTTATAAAACCTGGATTAAAAGAAACTGAAACCAAATTTGCGCGAGGTTTTGTTTTTTTCACTTCCTTTCTTTTTTTATCAGGAGTTTCATTTGGTTATTTCATAATTAGTCCCTTATCCGTAAATTTCTTTCTAAACTACACTATAAGCGCTGATGTATTAAACATACCCACCCTTACGGCATATATTGGAACAGTTACAACGGTCACCTTGGCCTGTGGCTTTGTGTTTCAATTGCCTATTGTCATTTACTTTCTAACAAAAATTGGAATTGTTGGACCAATGTTACTGCGCAAATTTCGCAAACATGCTTTTGTTGGCTGTTTGGTATTGTCTGCCATAATTACTCCTCCTGATGTTTTCAGTCAATTCTTAGTTACCTTGCCGCTTATTGTTTTATACGAGATTAGTATTTTCATTTCAAGCAGAGTAGAAAAGAAACAACAGATTTAATACCCCTTGAAAGCAGGAAAAAATATTCTATTTAGCAGGAGAAAATACTTTGTTTTTCTTCTGTTTTCTTTGTTTATTACAAATGGTTTTTCTCAAAAAACAATTATACAAGGTCGAGTAATTGACAGGGAGACACAAGAGGCGTTACCCTTTGTTAACGTGGCTTTTAAAAACTCTAAAATTGGTACTTCCACTGATTTAGATGGTTATTTCAAAATTGAAACATACTACCCTTCAGATACTCTTATTGCGACTTTTGTTGGATATTTAACGCAAAAAAATGGGGTCAAAAATGACATTACCCAAACAATCAATTTTAACTTAAAGTCAGGTGAAATTACACTTGGTATGATAGAGGTGAGGCCAAATAAAAAAGAAGTGAACCCCGCTCTTATCATCTTGGATCGAGTAATTGAAAACAAAAAAATAAATAACAAAACCAAATTAAACGCCTACCAATATGAGGTTTATAACAAAGTAGAATTTGACTTAAACAATATTGATGAAAAATTTATGGATAGGAAAGTTTGGAAACCCTTCAGCTTCATATTTGACAACATAGATAGCACAGATGAAAAGCCATTTTTGCCTGTTTTCATGACTGAATCTATGTCCGATTATTATTACACAAGAATTCCTAAAAGAAATAAAGAAATAATAAAAGCTGTAAAAGTTTCAGGAATTGAAAACGAGAGTATTCAACAGTTTTTGGGAGACATGTACCAAAATATTAATGTCTATAATAATTACATTAAAATTTTCAATAAAAATTTTATTAGCCCAGTTGCGAACATGGCAAAAGCAAGCTACCACTACTATTTGATTGACAGTGCTATTGTAGATGACCATTGGTGCTACAAACTAAAATTTATTCCACGTAGAAATAATGAACTAAACTTTACAGGCGAAATGTGGGTTGCTGATACGTCATATGCTGTAAAACAAATAGAATTAACGGCTTCGGAAAGTGCCAATATAAATTTCGTAAAAGAATTCGTGATAGAACAAGAATATAGTGAAGTGGAAAATGAAGTTTGGATGCTCACACACGATTATTTGCTTTTGGATATTAATTTGGCAGAAAGTACCATGGGCATTTTTGGTAAAAAGACTTCAACTTATCGCCATTTCATAATTAATAAACCCGAAAGTGCTGAGTTTTTTCAAGAAGGAACTAATGTAGTTGTAAAAGATCGTGCGGAAAGCTACGATAAGGAGTACTGGGAAGAGAACAGGCACATAAAACTTGGGAAAACCGAAACTCAAGTCTACCAGATGGTGGATACATTGAATAGCATTCCAGCTTTCAGAACATACATAGACATTATTAAAATAATAACAACGGGGTATAAAGAATTCAAAAAATTTGAACTTGGCCCATATTTTAACATTTATAGTTTTAATCCAATAGAAGGCCATCGTTTTAAAATGGGGGTTCGTACTTTAAAAGGTTTTAATGAAAAGCTTCGACTTCGTGGCTTTTTGGCTTATGGCACTAAGGATGTCAAATTAAAATACGGAGCGGGTGTGGATTTTTTTATTAATAGAAAAGCTTGGAGTCAAATTCATGTCGATTATACGTTTGATATAGAACAGCTCGGCACAAGCAATAGTGCTATTGCGCAGCAAAACTTATTGACTTCACTTTTTCGCTCTAGACCCTTAAATCAACTCAATGCGGTGGAAGAGTATTCGGTTGGATGGGAACATTGGTGGCGAGAAGGGTTTTCGAATAAAATAACTCTAAGACATCGAAGTCTAAGCTCAGTAAGCAATGGGCTTAAATTTGAAGAGCTCAACGAAAAAAACGAAATTTTGGAACAAGAGTATCTAAAATTTTCAGAAATTGAAGTGGCTTTCAGAATAGGATTCCGCGAAAAATATTTACTCGGAGCTTTTGACAGGTACAGCCTCAGCAGTCAGTACCCAATATTTGGAGTGAGTTGCACTTTTGGTTTAAAAGATGTTTTAGGTAGTGAATATGATTATCAAAAAGTGTTTGTTTTTATGACAGATAAAATTTTCTTGAGTACGTTTGGTTATTCTGATTTAATTATTGGAGCAGGGAAAATTTGGGGAGCCGTTCCTTTTCCTGTTTTAGAGTTACACAACGGAAATGAAACCTTCTTTTTTGATGATTTTGCATTTAATCTAATGAATTACCTAGAATACGCAAGCGATGAATGGGTTGAGGTTGCTCTAACACATCATTTTAATGGTGTTTTTTTAAACAAAATTCCACTATTAAAAAAATTACAATGGCGTGAGGTTGTATCAGTTAGAGGAGTAGCTGGCCGATTATCGCAACTTAGTAAAGATCAAATTATTTTCCCTACAAGCATGATAGGGTTGCCCAAACCTTATGTTGAAATGAGCGCAGGAGTCGAGAATATTTTTAAAATAATAAGAGTAGATGCCATGTGGAGATTAACCAATTTGTCAAAAGATAATAAAAGTCCAGCTCGAAACTTTGGACTTGCGATTTCATTAAATTTCTCGTTCTAAATTTGCACCATGAAGTTATACGCCGAAGACCTAATAAAAAAATACAGAAGCCGAACAGTTGTAAAGGGGGTTTCTGTTGAAGTAAACCAAGGGGAAATTGTTGGTTTATTGGGACCAAATGGTGCTGGTAAAACAACATCATTCTACATGATTGTAGGGTTGGTGAAACCAAATGGTGGTCAAATTTTTCTTGACAATCAAAATATCACTAAGCTCCCTATGTACAAAAGAGCTCAGCTTGGCATTGGTTATTTACCTCAAGAAGCTAGCGTTTTTCGTAAATTAACTGTTGAGGACAATATAAAAGCTGTATTGGAAATGACGAAGCTTTCCAAAAAAGAGCAGAGCATTAAACTCGAAACTTTAATTGAAGAATTTTCATTAGAAACGGTTAGAAAAAATAGAGGTGATTTACTTTCTGGAGGCGAAAGAAGAAGAACGGAAATTGCACGTGCTTTGGCAGTTGACCCAAATTTTATATTGCTAGATGAACCTTTTGCCGGTGTTGATCCAATTGCAGTTGAAGATATTCAAGGTATAATTTCTAAACTTAAAAAAAAGAATATTGGAATTCTCATTACTGACCATAACGTAAACGAAACACTTTCCATAACTGACCGCGCATATCTTTTGTTTGAAGGCAATATTCTTAAAGCCGGAACGGCTGAAGAATTAGCCAATGACGAACAAGTTAGAAGGGTATATTTAGGGAAAAACTTTGAGTTGAAAAGGAAGGTATAAAGTTTGGCCTGCTTAGTATTTCGTAATATCTTAAATTTAAGAAAAAATGAAGATTTTAGTTGTAGAAGACGAACAAAACGTTTCTTCCTTCATTAAAAGAGGCTTAGAGGAGCAGGGACATCAGGTAACACAGGCATTTGATGGGCTCACCGGTTTAAGGCTTGCAAAAGATGACGAATTCGACATCAACATTTTGGATGTTGTTATGCCGGGTATGAATGGTATAGAATTATGTGATGAGCTAAAGAATAAATACCATATTATCTCACCAATATTAATGCTTACTGCACTCGGGTCTACTGAAGACATTGTAATTGGATTAGAAACAGGAGCGGATGATTACCTAACAAAACCATTCAAGTTCAAAGAGTTATTAGCAAGGATTAATGCTCTTTCTAGACGAGTAGATAAAAACGAAAAGAGTACAAAGAGTATACTTCAAGTTAAAGACCTTGAAATGAATTTAAATTCAAAAGAAGTCTATAGAAACGGGAAAGAAATAGAGCTAACGGCTGGAGAATTTCGACTTTTAGAATACCTTTTAATAAATAAAAATAGAGTGGTTTCTAGAACCGACATACTGGAAAACGTCTGGGAGGTAGATTTTGATTTAGGCACAAATATTATTGACGTTTACATTAGCTATTTGAGAAACAAAATTGATCGTGACTGTCCTTTGAAAATAATAAAGACTGTCGTTGGGATGGGATATATGATAAAAGATTAAGCCATGAAGATTAGCTCCCGCCTTTCGTTTACATTTTCAATAATTGCAAGTATAATATTTATTGGTTCTGGCATAATTGTCTTTTTCTTTTCTGCCTATTTTCAAGAACAAGATTTTCAAGAAAGATTAAAAGGTCGCGTTGAAATTACTGAGAAAATATTTTTGGAGCAAGAAAATTTTACACCTAAAGAATTTGAAAAAATTAAAGAACAATTTTTACATACGCTACCTAAAGAAACGGAAGAAGTAACTGAAATTTCTAATAATAAAACCCCTGTTTTTAAATACAAATACCCGGACGAGGTAAAAGATAAAATCATAAAAAATGAAGTTTTAGACTTTAGTGATTCTGATATTCAGGGAAGAAGTAAAGTATTTCATGTAAAAGGTCAAGATTATCTCATTATTGTTACAGCCGTTGATGAGGTAGGAATTCATTACTTGTCTTACTTACGTATTATCATATGGGTATTATTTGCTGTTGGAATACCCTTACTTTTTATAGGTAGCTTTGTGATTTCAAACCAGGCCCTAATGCCTCTTTCTAAAAAAATAGAACAAGCAAATACTATTGGTGCATTGAATCTTCATCAAAGATTAGAGGTGTATAATGCAAATGATGAAATAGGGAAATTGGCTATCGCATTTAATAAATTACTGAATCGACTAGAGGAATCTTTTGAATCACAAAAATCATTCATTAGAAATGCTTCTCATGAAATAAGAAATCCTTTAACAGCTATAATGGGTGAGGCTGAAATTGCCATTAGTAAGTCTAGATCCACAGAAGAATATATTAAATCCTTAACAATAGTATTAAATGAAGCTGAAACTCTTAATTCAACAGTAACAAACCTTCTTCAACTTTCAAAAGTTACCACTGAAGAAGGAAATGTAAAACATACTAAGATTGACTTAGTGGCTTTTATGGATTCATTAATTCAGAGCTATAACTTTGTAAATACAGATAATAATTTGATCAATAATTCTTTGAAATTGGAACCCCTATTCATTTCCGGGAATAGTAACTTACTAAAAACAGCGTTGTTAAATTTAGTAGATAACGCATGTAAATTCTCTTCTAATCAAAAAGTCGAAGTGAACTTAGAAAGAAAGGATAAATACATAAAACTGATAGTAAAAGACCTAGGAATAGGAATTGCCGAAAAGGAAATAAAAAAAATACTCACCCCTTTTTACAGAGGAAAAAATGCCCTTAGCATTAAAGGTTCAGGCATAGGATTATCCCTTAGTTCAAAAATAATTGATTTACACCATGGCTCAATATCTATTCACTCCGAATTGAATAAAGGAACAATAGTAACTGTTAGTATTCCTCAAAAAATTGCTTAAATCAATATGCCAATTTCATTTTAACCTTCTTCTAATTTCACTTTAATATGACGCTTTTATGATTGGATTTGTATAATTTGCAGTAATAAATTACTTATTAATAAAATGTCATAACGTGAAATGACAATACTGACCAATAAAAAAAAGTAGTGAATAGGCAAATTGAATAAACATCACTTCAAGCTAAATATCGCGAAAGGATATTTAAAACTGACGCAGATTCACTCTTCCTCAAACAATTGGCGTACTTCCATTGAGCAAATCAATTTAAATGCTAAGGCAATCGAAGACTATTTAAACTTGCTTAAGGCAGAACGTCAAATTTTTAATGAAAGTGAAAGTTCCTTATTTATGGTTAATTCAAGGGAAGTTGGATACAACCAGACTGAATTTAAAAATAATTAAACTTTTAGTGAAGAACAGAAAGGCTAAATTGATTCCAGAGTTTGCCTATGGCCAGTTTTTTAATTACAGAATAATCTTGATTTTAACAGCAATTTACAAATTCTAATCTGATTCTAATTTCTTTCCAATTTAAAAGATTCATCATTGCGGAATATTAAAAAACAAAAATGAGTAAAACAAAATCAATACAAAGTATATTTTCCACTTTTAAACAAGACTTACCGGCAAGTGTTGTGGTGTTTTTTGTTGCAGTACCCCTTTGTTTGGGAATTGCTCTTGCTAGCGGAGCTCCTTTGTTTTCGGGACTTATTTCAGGAATTATAGGTGGAATTGTAGTCGGGGCATTGAGTAATTCAGCCCTTGGAGTAAGCGGTCCTGCAGCTGGATTAGCAGTAATTGTTCTTACTTCAATTCAATCATTAGGTGCATTTGACATTTTCTTACTGGCAGTGGTATTGTCTGGAGGAATTCAAATCCTACTAGGATTAATAAAAGGAGGAATAGTTGGTTATTATTTTCCTTCGTCAGTAATTAAAGGCATGTTAACCGGCATTGGAATTATTATTATTCTAAAACAAATACCACACGCATTAGGATACGATGGCGATTATGAAGGAGATATGAGCTTTTGGCAAGCCGATGGTGAAAATACCTTTACAGAATTGTTTCATATGATTGATTACATAACTCCAGGAGCAGTTATAGTCAGCATTTTATCCATGACTATCCTACTCTCTTGGGAAGTTTACCTCACTAAAAAAAATAAAATATTTAAATTAATTCAAGGCCCTCTAGTAGCTGTTGCAGCCGGAATCTTATATCAATCAATAACCGTGGCTTACTTTCCTAGTTATGCTATCGAACCTCAACATTTAGTCACTGTACCTGTGGCAGGAAATATTTCAGAGTTTCTAAACCAATTTACTTTCCCTAATTTCTCAGCCATTGGTAATTATGACGTTTGGGTAATTGCCTTTACCATTGCAGTAGTTGGAAGTTTAGAAACATTATTGAGTGTTGAGGCGACCGATAAACTTGACCCTCAAAAAAGAATTACAAACACAGACCGAGAATTGTTAGCCCAAGGCACGGGAAACATTCTTTCCGGGCTCATCGGTGGGCTACCCATAACTCAAGTTATCGTAAGAAGTTCGGCAAATATTCAATCTGGTGGACAAAGTAAAATATCAGCAATTCTACACGGGGTATTTCTGCTTTTTTGCGTTGCACTAATCCCATTTGTTTTAAATATGGTGCCTTTGGCTGTGTTGGCTTGTATCCTTTTTATGGTAGGCTATAAACTTGCTAAACCAAGTTTATTTAAACAAATGTACAAGCTAGGGTGGAACCAGTTTCTTCCATTTATTATTACTCTAATGGGTATAGTTTTTACAGACCTACTTATTGGTATTAGTCTGGGAGTCATTGTCTCTCTTATCATTTTCCTTCGTAAGAGTTTCCAAAACTCTCATTTTTTGCACCAAGAATTTGTCGACGAAGAGAAAATTGTAAAAATGACACTTGCAGAAGAAGTCTCTTTTCTAAATAAAAGCGCCATACTTAAAGCTCTCACAGAATTACCGGAAGAAACTCAACTCACTATTGATATGAGTAAATCTATGAACATTGATTATGATGTTCTTGAAATTATTGACAATTTCACAAATACGGCAGAGCTTAAAAATATAACAGTAAAATTGATAAACAGAAGTGATATCGTAATAGCTGACTACTAAAATGATATAAATTAATAACAGAACATAAATGGGCTGTATGTTGTTTTTAATTAGATTTCTACGATAATGTAAAACGATTAATTAAACGGTTTTTTATTTAAGAATTAGTTTTTTCACCAAACCATTGCTTGTTTTAC
>TARA_B110000037_G_scaffold26991_1_pt1 | contig 12659 bp, 13 predicted proteins | sample TARA_B110000037 | Tara Oceans TARA_B110000037 (sample SAMEA4397196) | marine metagenome | biome: Polar Biome; feature: [MIX] marine epipelagic wind mixed layer (ENVO:01000061); material: water (ENVO:00002006), including particulate matter (ENVO:01000060) such as... | depth 10-100 m
ATAATCATCTACTTTATATGGTCTAAAAATCAAAATCATGATTCCACCTGCAAAGTTTCCAAGTGTACCTGAAAATGCCATACCAATGGCCAAACCAGTGGCACCAATTAATGCCACAAATGATGTCATTTCAATGCCTAGCTGACTTAAGGTTGTTAAAATGACTAGAATTTTCAATGTAATCGTCACCATGCTGACTAAAAAGCCTTGCAATGATGCATCATAATCTTTCTTTTTTAACAGTTTCGAGATCATTTTAGCAATTCGCTTTACAATCATCATCCCAATGATAAAAACTGCTAAGGCAACTGCAATATTAGTTCCGTATTCAATTACTTTGTCCCAAAAAGCTGGCCATTCAAATGTCCAATTTTGAGCTTGGCCTGCTGCCGAATCTGCACCTTCTACCGCGATTGTATATAATTTATCTTGCATAAGTTTCAAATTATTTTAGGCAAAGATAATATATTATCTTTGGTCATATAAACCGATATAATCCACTTGTCGATCATGTTTTTCATCTTATCGAAAATACTTGCTTTTTTGGTCCATCCTTTCTCTTGGATTGTGATTTCTGTGGCAATTGGTTTGTTCACAAAACGGAAAAAATTAAAGAAATGGACCTTGCTTGGAGCGGGCATTGCCGTATTTTTTTTCACAAATACAGTCATATTTAGTGAGTTCACCCGATTGTGGGAGCCAGATGGAACAAAAATTGAAGACGTTGGTCATTATGACGCTGCGGTTGTCCTTGGTGGAATGGCGGAATACGACAATAATCTGGATCGGTTGAGTTTGAGAAGGGGAGGAGACCGCTTATGGCAAGCTATTCATCTTTACCATTTAGGCAAAGTCGATAAAATTATGATTGTAGGAGCCAACGGAGATGTATTTGATAAAGGGTTAAATGAAGCCGTTCAATTTAAAAGCGTTTTGCTAGATTGGGGAATTCCCTCTGAAGATCTTATCATTGAAAAAAATTCTAAAAACACACATGAAAATGCGGTAGAAACCAAAAATGTATTGGAAAATTATCCGGAAGTACAAAACATTTTATTAGTAAGCTCGGCACTCCACATGCCGCGTGCACAGGCCTGTTTTGAAAATGAAGGATTTACAGATTTTGATGTGTTCACTACTGACCATTTCACAGGAGCAACCCGCGGCTATAGCTTTGAACAATTCACTGTCCCCAATATTAGTAATATGACCGATTGGAGCAAACTCATTCATGAATGGGTGGGATACATTACCTATATGATGGCTGGTTATATTTAAGGCATAAAAAAAGCTCAGTAACGCCTGAGCGCTCTGAGCTTTTCAATTCTAATTATTTAAACCCTACTATTTAGTAGAAGCCCAAGATCTGATTTCACCTCTGAACCACTCATCAGCAGCGTCAGTCCACTTATAAATTATCTCTTAAATATTTTACAGTTGCTTTTTCAGTATCAGTATAAATGTCGCCATCTTTAACAGCTTCTATAATTTGACCAGCAACAGCTTTTGATAATCTACCGTCTCCACCACCTGAAGTTAATTTTTCAGCTAATTCGATTAATTCTCCGTCGTATTTTACACCGTCAATTGTCTTGTAATAACCCATTATTCAATTTTTTTTCGTTGAATATTAATTTCAGACGAAAGATAATAATAAGTTTTTTATTGCCTCAAAAATAAAGCTATTTTTCTTTAAAATGCACGCAATTGTCGTTCAATGACTAGTAATTAGCTCTACAATGCACGATTGTTATTTCAACAACAATTTTTCGAAAATTTCTGCGCTTGCATTTAAACAAGTATTTTGCCTCAAAAAAATGTAATTTCTATTGCCAATTAAAAGATTAAAATTACATTTACAACGCAGAAAAAAACAGCAAATGAATTTACACGAATACCAAGGAAAATCGATCTTAGAAAGTTTCGGAGTAGCAATACAAAGAGGTGTTGTAGTTGACATTGCAGCTGACGCCGTAACTAAAGCAAATAAATTAAGTGAAGAAACAGGAACGGAGTGGTTTGTTGTTAAAGCACAAATCCATGCTGGAGGAAGAGGAAAAGGAGTAGTGACTGAAACACAATCTCACGGTGTTGTTTTGGCGAAAGGAATTGATAAAGTTGAAGATACTGTAAAAGGGATCCTAGGTGGACATTTGGTGACAAAACAAACGAGCGATACAGGTAAGAAAGTAAATAAAGTACTGATTGCTGAAGATGTTTATTATCCAGGAGCTTCTGAGCCTTCTGAATTTTACATGTCGGTTTTATTAGATAGAGAAAAAGAAAGAAATACAATTATCTATTCTACTGAAGGTGGAATGGATATTGAAGCTGTAGCAGAAGAAACTCCTGAGTTAATCTTTAAAGAAGTAATCGATCCGCGCGTTGGATTGCAAGGTTTTCAAGCAAGAAGAATTGCATTTAACCTTGGGTTAAGCGGGCAAGCGTTTAAGGGAATGACAAAATTTGTTTATTCATTATATGCGGCTTATGAAGGTTGTGATGCTTCAATGTTTGAAATTAATCCAGTGTTAAAAACATCTGATGATAAAATCATTGCGGTTGATTCTAAAGTAACATTGGACGGCAATTCATTATATAGACATAAAGATTACGCGGCAATGCGTGACGTAACGGAAGAAGATCCGACAGAGGTTGAAGCGGGCGAAGCTGGGCTGAATTATGTAAACCTTGACGGAAACGTGGGTTGTATGGTAAATGGAGCCGGTTTAGCAATGGCAACTATGGATATTATTAAATTGTCAGGTGGAAATCCAGCTAACTTTTTAGATGTTGGTGGAACGGCTGATGCTGAACGTGTAGAAAAAGCATTCAGAATCATTTTGAAAGATCCAAACGTAAAAGCTATTTTGGTAAATATTTTTGGAGGAATTGTAAGATGTGATCGTGTGGCGCAAGGAATTGTTGATGCCTATAAAAATATGGGTGAAATTCCAGTGCCAATTATCGTTCGTTTACAAGGTACGAATGCAGTTGAAGCAAAAATATTAATTGATGAATCAGGACTAAATGTTCATTCAGCAGTATTGTTGCAAGAAGCTGCTGATTTGGTTTCAAAAGTATTATAAAAAGAAAACTATTTATAAAACATAGAAAACCTCATTTCCTCTAGGGAATGAGGTTTTTAGCTTTGATATATCAAGTGAATGACTAATTTTGCACCATGATTATTTATAAAACCGCCGAGGAAATAGAATTAATGCGTCAGGCGGCGCTCGTTGTTTCTAAAACTTTGGGTGAAGTAGCTAAAATATTAAAGCCGGGTGTCACAGGTTTGGATTTGGATAAGGTTGCCGAAGAATGTATCCGAGATCAAGGTGCAATTCCTGGTTTTTTAGGTCTTTATGATTTCCCCAAAACACTTTGTATTTCCCCAAACACAGAGGTCGTACATGGCATTCCAAATAAGAAACCATTTGTGAGTGGCGATATCGTTTCAGTTGATTGTGGAGCTATTCTAAATGGTTTTTATGGTGATCATGCCTATACTTTCGAAGTAGGAGAAGTGGCGCTGGAGACGAAAGAACTTTTGAAAGTGACTAAAGAATGTCTATATAAAGGAATTGAAGCGACTAAAGTTGGAAATAGACTCTCTGATATTGGCTTTGCGATACAGGAACATGCCGAAGCGCATGGCTACGGCGTTGTAAGAGAATTAGTCGGTCATGGACTTGGTCGCACAATGCATGAAGAACCTCAAGTACCAAATTATGGAAAAAGGGGGAGAGGTAAAAAAATTAAAAATGGTTTGACCATTGCAATTGAGCCTATGATTAATATGGGCACAGAAAAAATTAAACAGTTAAGTGACGGTTGGACAATTTTGACCGGAGATGGATTGCCGTCTGCCCATTTTGAGCATGATGTAGCCGTCGTAAATGGTAAACCTGAGATATTATCAACCTTTGATTATATCTACGAAGCATTAGGAATACAATAAGAATGTATAGCGAGCAAAGAATCGTTCTACTAATCATCCTATCCTTTTTTATTTATGGGCTGAGTTCACTCTTGTCCTTAGGCGATTTTGTGACCCCATTCTTCTTTAGCAAACTAATTTTTGTTGTAGTAAGTTTGGCCTTTTTGATTATGAATTTGAGCCTTAAAAAAAGGGGCTACCTCATTTTCGCATTTTTAGCCATGACGAGTCTCGCTTCTGTAGATGGCTTTACTGTACATATTCTAACCAAAGGAGGACAGCACGAAGCGCTAACTGTTTTTTTCGACAGCGAAATACTTCTCTATGTATCACTCTTGATTTTTATTGGATTTTATAGTTCAAGTATCTTTCTGTTGCACGAAAGCATAAAAAAATGGTGGCTAACGTCCTTGCTCAGTGCATTTTTGGCGGCTGGATTTATTTGCGCCTATTTGGGTGACATGCTTTTTTTTGAAATTGCATTCGGGCTTTATTTAATCTTTTATTATGTCATGTTAATGCGAAGTAATCAACCTGAGAAATCCGCACTAAGTATTATGTCTGCATTGTTTTTATTGCAGTTTTGTTTGGAGCTTTTTAAATATCTGCTCTGATAAAATATGTTAATCTAAAAGATTTAGTTAAATTCGTTACGAAAAATTCATCACCTCAAAAAATGAAGAAAATTTCACTAAAGGACATTGCCGAGAGTCTCGGGGTGTCAAAAGCCTTGGTTTCACTTGTCTTAAATGGCAAAGGAGATGAGCGAGGAATCAATAAACAAACCCAAGAAAAAGTTCGCCTTAAGGCAAAAGAATTAAACTATATTCCAAACCAATATGCGCGTGGATTAAGAGTTGGTCGTAGCAACACTATAGGCGTAATAGTTCCAGATATTTCCAATGTGTTTTACGGCACTTTGTTCAAGGCAATTGAGCAGGAAGCGTACTCGAAAGGCTACAACCTTATTATATCCAATACATACGAAGACGTTCAAAAAGAAAAAAAACTCATTACCGATTTAATTAATCGAAATATTGATGGGTTGATCTTGGCCTCTTCTTTTGATAGTAAGAATGAATTACAGGGACTCAAAGACAATGATGTACCACTTGTACTGGTCGATCGTGTATTTGAAGGCTTAGATGTGGATTCAGTTTCGGTTTCAAATGCGGAGGGTGCAGAAAAGGCAGTAGACTTTTTATATAAGCAAGGCGTAAAAGCCCCCGTTTGTTTTACCATTTCTCCCGTTTACATCAGTTCTATTTCAGAACGAATAACGGGCTATTTAAATGGCCTTAATGATAAAAAAGTAGCAAAATTATTTCAAATCCCGCACGACAATATTCAGGAGGGCGTTAATCTAGCCTTAAAAGAACTAAAGGATACAGAGTATGATGGAATCTTCTGTGTCAATAATAGCATTGCAAAGGCAATTTTGAAAGCGTCTAGTAGCCAAAATGATCAATTTGGGAATCTGAAAATTATCAGTTTTGATGATATTGAAATTTTCGATTTAGTAAAACTAAAAATTTCTTCGATCGCCCAACCAATAGAAACAATTGGAAATAATGCAGTTGAGTTGTTGATAGACAGGTTAGAAAAGAAAGATGCACATGTAATTGAGCAGCGCGTGCTAGATACAAACCTGATTGAACGCTAAAAAAAAGTCGAAAAATAACAACAATATCGTTGTTGGCTTTACATGAAATTTATATATTTGCAGCCGCGAGTAAAAAAGCAATAAGGAGAGGTGCCTGAGTGGCCGAAAGGACTTGTTTGCTAAACAAGCGTACCCTAATCGGGTACCCGGGGTTCGAATCCCCGTCTCTCCACAGTAGGGGATAACTGAAAAATTTCATCCAGTTGTCCCCTTTTTACTTTCCCCAACCTCTTGTCTATATTGGGAAACAGGTCAAATATCCGATTCAGTTTTGGGGTTCGACAATTTTTTCCGTCAAAACTTAGCTGCTCCATAAATATCGAACCCACGATCTTATGTTTGAGATAAATGCTGCTTGTAGTGTGGGTTTCCTGTGCGTTCTCTAGTAAGTGTATCCCACTTTCTAATAACGCTACAAATTCACTCGTAGAAGTCTTTAAATCGGCATCAGAGAATAAAAGCTTTATCCTAACATCACATGGATTTAGAAGGGTTTTTAAAAGCTATTTGGGTGGAAATATTAAAAGTATTATGCTCGAGAATATTGTTTCCTTAAAACAACGGTGCTTTTAAACTTTTTTTGTCGTCCGACTCTCCTTAGCAGCGGATACCTTTTTAGCAATCACCAAACTTAACGGCACACTCAAAAAATTAAAAGAGGCTTAGCTAAAAACTAAACCTCTTTTGTTGGAATCTATCCAAGTACTATTCTAATTGGGGGCAATGGCAATAGAAAATAAACTATCTTCAATTGCCAACCGATTAATGTGCCTCACAATGTATGGTAACAACAGTGTCTCCAACCGTGTAGCCATTTTCTTCGGCATTTTTCAAGTCATCTCCGCAAATTTCCCCAATTTCAACTTCACTGCCATCTACGCCATCATAATGACATTCTTCACATTTTTGGCATGATACCATACCGATTGAAAATAGAATGGCTGCTGCAATAATTACTTTTTTCATAGTTACTGATTTAATTGTTTATTTTTAATTTGATATTTAACTGTACAATTTATACTTGTGCCGGGATTGTTAATTCCCAATGTTTTTAATTGCGATAAATGATCGATATAAGCATTGTTTAGCATATTTCGCACACTCAACGAAATTAGAAGGGGATTGTCCAAACCATATGCCATATTTAGACCAAGATTCAATAGGTGAAAATCAGAGGTTGTAGTTTCTAATAAACCGATTCTATTTTGTTTGAAAAAATATTGATATTGAATGTTTAAATTGTTTACCCTAAATTTTGTCTTTGATTTTAAGTCAATCTTAATTCGATTATTCAGCCGTGTTTGCGGAATAAGTGGTAAGGGGTTTCCGTTCAAATCTTCAGCAAATACATTTGAGAAGCTCGATTCTAAATGAAGCCAATGTGCGTTGTGTGGATGATAATGTAAACCAGCATCAACTCCATAAAGTTGCGCATAATCCACCTGGGTGTAATCGTAAACCAAAAATTCATCAATTACACTATCACTTCGTTCAAGATAAATGTAGTTTTGCATATAATTATAAAACGGATTCACAATAAACTCAAAATCATCCAGATGAACCGCAAGACTTGCGTCAATTTGAACGGCTTGTTCGGTCCTTAGGTTCGCATTTCCAATTTCATATCTGAAACTTCCGTGATGAATTCCGTCCGAAAGTAATTCAGAAGTGTTGGGCGCTCTAAAACCGCTTGAAACATTAAATCGAGTAGTTGTTTTGGTCCCCAAGCGCACAAACCCGGCAGAATAGTTAAAACCAAAATAGTCACCATTAAAACTATCTTCAGCCGTATTTATTTCGCGACGATCAACACGCCCACCAATTAAAAAATGATACTTCTCAAGTTTGTATTTTAATAATCCATAAGCACCAACATCAGTAGTGGCGCTGTTAGGTACTAAAATTTCAGGAGCGTTTTCCCCGTTTCTACTTATTTGATGCATCCCTTGAGATCCCAAAATAGCCTCTAATTTTGGTTTCAATTGAATGCCCCACTTGAGATTGTAAATGCTATTATTCAGATTCATTAGGATATCTGGAAAAAAGAATTTTTCCTCATGTTCTTTCAAATTGTTATTGGTATTTCCAAGTGTAAGGTATATCGTTTGATTCTTTAAAAAGAACTTGTTTTCAACTGAAACGAAATGATTTTGAACAACTTGAGCGGGAACATTTCTGTCTCTATTTTGATTATTTGTTAAAAATGATTCCGTATCTGGAATTGAATCATGCGTATGTCCAGGAAGTCCAATTCTGCCATAATAAAAATTATATCGTAGATCAATTACCCATTTCTTTTTGACATATCCGATCGCTAATTTGCCAGATGTTTGATTGAATCTTGAATTAAGGACTTGCTGACCACCAGGAATCTGATAATCGGCGAAATTATCATATCCTCCATAAAAGTTAATGCGCATTTTGTCTTTTGCGTATTTGATTCCCAGCTGATTCATGGTCCCTAAACTACTTGATTCAAAACGAGAAGAGAAAGAAGTGGATAGTGTGTTTTTTTCGGCATAGGGTTCATCAACAAAATAAAGCACACCTCCGAGCGCATCTGCTCCATATAAGAAGGATGCTGGTCCTTTAATTACCTCAACTGAGCCTATTCCGAGAGAAGTCACAGGAAGTCCATGGTCATTTCCCCATTGTTGATTTTGAATTCGTAAACCGTTTACATAGGTGATAACGCTACTTCCAGAAAGTCCACGAATTACCGGTTTACCAATGCCCACACCAATTCCCGTTTGATAAACCCCAGGGATTTCGGCAATACTTTGTGCTAATGTAGTACTTTGAATTTGACTTGGATCATTGATGTCTAGAGATTCCACATTCGTAATGCTTTCCCGGTGTAAATATCCATTATTACTGACAATTACTTTATCTAATTCAAAATGTATTGGATGGAGCAGAATAACTGCAGTGGAGTCGGGGTGAAGATAGATGTCTTGATGAGCGATTCTATACCCAGGAGCATTTATGATTACATGATGGGTTCCAACTGGAATTCCTGAAATTTTCCAAAGTCCTAAAGAATCTGAACCTATAGTTGTTTCGCGATCAATAAAACGAATAGAAGCAAATGGTATATGCTCGTTATTCGTTTCATTTTTGATGAGTCCACCCATTTCTTGAGCATTCACCTGATCTATGCCTAAGAAGCCAAGAAGGAGGGGTGTTATGAATAAGAATTTCACCATGTAATGCAACATTATTGCAAAACTAAAAAATATTTTGCAATAATGTTGCAAAGAAGGATCTTTTTTTTAAACTTTGATTAATGGAAGAGTTATTTAAAGAAAAAGGACTCAGGGTAACAACTTTTCGAGCAAACGTTTACCACATCTTTGAACAATACAGTTTAGCGATTAGCGCGGGGCTTATTGAAGAGGAACTGAAATCGTTCGATCGTATTACCTTGTATCGCACTTTAAAAATTTTCAAAGAGAAAGGGATTATTCATGAAATATTATTTCCTAATGAAGAGAAGAAGCTAGCACTTTGCAAAGAAGCTGGTAAAAAAAATGAAGACTTACACAGGCATGAACATATTCATTTTAGATGCAATCAATGTGAAGAAACATACTGTGTAGACCTCCCAAACCATCCTGAACTTGATTTAAAAGGTTTCCAAATTGATCAGTTAGAAATTCAGGCCGTGGGTACTTGCAAGAGTTGTTTATGATTAGGAGGTGACCTCCTCTTTTCACAAGCAAAATTATTGAGGTACGCAGCTGAGAATTGCCCGTCACTCGTGAATCAGCCGCGAAGAGCCTTGCCCTTTAAACGCATCTCCCTTTATAAAGACAACAGATGTTGGGTGGTAGTTTGGAAAAAGTAGCGCACGATCCATCTAAAGAAGAGTTGCATCCAATTGTGATGTCCTTATTGGATTTATTGCCACCAGATCAACAACCAAGTGGAGATAGCTCTGTTTTGGCAGGGTAAGCAGAGATTGGAGTGCAGTGTGGATTGGATAAAATGAGATTTAGGACATACGACATATGACGAATGATCAGAAAGTACTAAAGAATTAATACTAGAAACTGAATGAATAACAGGGACTAATGAACAGTTACTAAATACTATTGACTAATGACTAATAAAAAAAATTTAAGATAAAAATATGGTCATTGATGACCTATATACCGTTAAGTTTTTCTTGAAAGAAGGAAGCTATGCAGAATCGTATCAGGTAAAAGATAGGGAAGGAGCTACACGGTTTTTGAAACTATTTGAACATTCAAAACTAAAAGCCAATCAATACACTCCTGAAGGGAAAATTCGTGAGATTGAACATTTAAAGCAACTCAGCCATAGAAATTTAGTCGCTTATTTGGACAATGGCGGCCTCACTTTGAATGATGAAAATTATTCTTTGGTGGTCATGGAGTTTATCAGTGGTGAAACATTGGCCGATCGTTTAAAGCGGAATAGTGCGGTGAATGTATATGAAGCAAAAGAGTTGTTAAAAGGCGTTTTAGCTGGATTAGAATTTTTGCATTCGCTTCCCGTTCCAATTGGTCACAATGAAATTACCAACTTGAACATCATGACAGATTTGTCGCGTGATGTTCCTGTTCCAAAAATTATTGATTTTGGGCATTCGCGGAATGAAGATGGAGATTGTGAAGACTATTCCAGGGAAGGTCTAAGTCAAATTTATTTAGCGCCCGAAAACCCAGAAGGCAGCTATTCAATAAAGTCGGATATTTATTCATGTGGCGTCTTAATGTATCATTTAATCTTTGGCATTCCGCCTTGGTCACTAGAATTGTCTCGGCATAAATCCAATCCTGAGAAATATTAAGAAGTATAAGCCGCCGAGTGTGCTAAACCGCTTATGTTTGCGAGTAGTGACACTAGTATTGATAAAAATACCTTAGGCATCATTATCAAAGCGCTAAAAATAGATCCAGAAGAACGTTTTGAAAGCGCAGCAGAATTTATTCAAGCCATTGACGGAAACGTTGATGTTGATTTCAAACCAGAAGAGATGAAACAGAAAGCGGCGCCTGTTGGTGCTGGTTCTGGTGGTCAATCAGGTAGTGCAACAAGCGGCGTGACTTCAGACGTACGCACAGGAGGCGGGTTTAAGGATATTGCCGGCATGAAGGATTTAAAAGAACTTCTGAAAGTTGATGTTATAGATGCTTTGAAAGAACGTGAGCGTTACGCCGAGTTTGGTTTAACCATTCCAAATGGAATGTTGTTGTATGGACCTCCAGGATGCGGTAAAACTTTCTTTGCAGAAAAAATTGCTGAAGAAATCGGATTCCGCTTTTATCAAATCAGACCATCTGACTTGCAAAGCAAATACGTCAATGCCACACAAGAAAACATTGGCGCTTTATTTCAAGAGGCGCGGGATAATTCGCCAAGCATTATTTTTATAGATGAGCTAGATGCACTTGTTCATGACCGGAATATGCCAAACATGAACCACATGAGTTCTTCGGCTGTGAGCGAATTCTTAGCACAAATGAATAATTCTGGCGAATCTGAAGTATTTGTTATTGGCGCAACAAATAGACCTGAATCCATTGAAAATGCTGTGTTGCGTGCGGGGCGTTTAGATAAGATTATTTACATTCCACCGCCAGAATTTGATGCGCGCGCGGAAATGTTTGAACTCGTTTTAGCAAAACGCCCATTAGAAGGAGAGATCGACTATAAAAGGTTATCTGAATTAACCCAGAACTTTGTTTCAAGTGATGTTCGTTTTTTATGTGACGAGGCATCAAGGCAGGCTTTACGCGGTAAGACCAAGATATTGCAAACGATCATGGAAAGCACTATAAAGGCGAACAAGCCCTCTGTCTCGCTATCAGGCATACGGAACTACGAAAAGATTAAAGAAAAATTTGAAGGTGGAGGAAATAGCCATTCCTCAATCGGATTTAGAAAAAAATAATTACGGAAAAAGTATAATTTGAAAAACTCCTCCTTCGCACAGCCTTTTGTTTTATGGCTTGTGATGGTGATATTGATCCTGAAGAGGTGAAATTAATCCGAGAAATGGGAGAAGAATCTCAGCTTTTTGGAGATATCGATTTGAATGCTGATTTAGATAAAATGTTGGGCGATATTAATGCGTTGGGCGGTCAGTTTTTGATCAACTATTTCACCGAACTCAGCGAGGCTGATCTTACAGATGAATAGCAAATTCAACTCATCAAAATCTCTATTGATACAATTAAAGCGGATAATAAGGTTGAGTATAGCGAGATTAAATTCTTCAAAATTGTCCGTGTTAAGTTAAGTTTTGACGATCATAACATATTAGACGTCATGGCAGAGATAGAGGAGTATCTGGAACAAGACATTATCAGCAGCCCTGCTTATATCGCCAAACTCACAGCAGATTATTTAGGATCATTCGCCACTCCGACAATTGGCAGTTTAGACAATTTGGCCGAGGAGATTGAAAAAGCTAAAAACAAAAATTAGAGAATAGGAAAATTTGTTAGCGGTCAAACAAGTTCTAAATCTGTGGTTTATGAAGCGCCGAAAAAACTATTCAAAAAAAAACTCAAAAACGTATTGTGTAGATATAAAAAATACTTATCTTTGCGCTCCCCTAATAACAAGGCCACGGGGTGTAGCGTAGCCCGGTTATCGCGCGTCGTTTGGGACGACGAGGTCGCAGGTTCGAATCCTGCCACCCCGACAAAGGAGATGCTAGCATCTCCTTTATCAGTTGAAGTAACTACCGCTTCGTAAAATAAAGGTAAGTGTGGGGCTCGTAGCTCAGCTGGATAGAGCACCTCCCTTCTAAGGAGGCGGTCCTAGGTTCGAATCCTAGCGGGCTCACATTTGAAACCTAGTAACACATTGATGTTGCTAGGTTTTTTTATGTTCTGTAAATTATGAGGTAAAAGCGCTGTTTTAGCTCATTTTGGACTCTTATTTGTTAGAATACATGTATATTTTCTAGACAGTAAAAGCTACTAAATCAAGTAGCAATGATACACCTAAAAACAACCTGTGATAAGCGCAGAGTCACAGCTTTGCTACGCATCTTTTAGAAAATGGTGCTGACATAAGGTA
>TARA_B110000037_G_scaffold73161_1_pt1 | contig 12653 bp, 10 predicted proteins | sample TARA_B110000037 | Tara Oceans TARA_B110000037 (sample SAMEA4397196) | marine metagenome | biome: Polar Biome; feature: [MIX] marine epipelagic wind mixed layer (ENVO:01000061); material: water (ENVO:00002006), including particulate matter (ENVO:01000060) such as... | depth 10-100 m
TTTTTTTTTACTATTATTTAGATATGGTAAGAATTTTATTGCTGCAATTGCCAATTCCAAGCTGCTGCCAAAGCCTCTTCTAAGGATTTTTCTGTTTTCCAGTTTAATTCTCTATTCGCAGTTGTGGTGTCTGCGTATGCAGAGGTAATGTCGCCGTTTCTTCTGCCCACAATTTTATAGTTTAATTTTTGTCCTGAGGCTTTTTCAAAAGCTTTTATAACTTCTAAAACAGAGCTTCCTTTTCCAGAACCTACGTTAAAAACCTCGAACTTCTTTTTATTTTTTTTCTGGAGTAGTCTTTGTAATGCAGCAATGTGTGCCTTTGCCAAATCTACTACGTGAATGTAATCTCTTATTGCCGTCCCATCTGGGGTCGGATAGTCATCTCCAAATACCGATAGTTCTTTTCTAAGACCGGCGGCAGTTTGCGTTACGAAAGGAATTAAATTTTGAGGAACCCCTATAGGCAATTCGCCAATTTTTATACTTTCGTGCGCACCAACTGGGTTGAAATAACGCAAAGCGATTGCATTTAGTTGGTGTGCCTTGCAACTTTCTTGAAGAATTTCTTCTCCAATTTGCTTTGTGTTTCCGTAGGTGGACTCCGCTTTTTTAATAGTTGCATTTTCAGTAATAGGTAACTCATCTGCTTGGCCATAAACGGTGCAGGACGAGGAAAATATAATATGATCTAGTTTTCGATTTCTTACTTCTTGCAAAATATAGACGAGACTTCCAACGTTATTTTCGTAATAATCTAAAGGGTTTTGTACGCTTTCCCCCACCGCTTTAAAAGCAGCAAAATGAATAATACCGTCTACCAGATTATTTTCAAAAAAGTGATGTACCTCTTTTTTAACTTTTAAATCTACATTGTGATATGCAGGTTTTTTACCTGTAATCTCTGTAATACTGTCCAAAACACTAAGAGAAGTGTTTGACAAGTCGTCTATAATAACAACCTCAAAACCTTCGTTTTGTAATTCAACAACAGTATGAGAACCAATAAAACCTAAACCACCAGTTACTAAAATATTTTTCATAGCTTTTAGTTGATAAAGTTATTAATGGTTTTGGTAATAAACGTTAATTGTTCAGTATCAAGTTCTGTATGCATCGGCAATGATATCACTGTTTTTATCAATTCATTGGTTACTGGGAAATCACTTTCTTTATAGCGGGCATCTTTATATGCTTTCTGTGTATGCAGAGAAACTGGGTAATAGATCGCATTTGGAATTCCTTGGGCTAATAAATGCTGGTGCAGTTCGTCTCTTTTACCATTTTTGATTTGCAAGGTATATTGGTGAAAAACATGGCAGTCACAAACATCGCAAATTTGACCGCAGCTGTCTGTTGTGTTTGATTTTGCAGCGGGTGTGCTAATATTAGGATTGTTGGAAAAAGCTTTGTTATAAAAACGTGCCGCATCTCTACGAGCATTGCAATACATATCTAATTTTGGTAATTTGGCTTGTAAAACACCTGCTTGCATAGAATCCAGTCGAGAATTCACGCCAACAACATCGTGATAATACCGTGTATACATTCCGTGATTTACAATACCTCTAATCGTGTGGGCGAGTGCGTCATCATTTGTAAAAATGGCTCCTCCATCTCCGTAGCAACCTAAGTTTTTAGAAGGAAAAAAGGAAGTGGTACCTACATCTCCTATCGTTCCTGCTTTTTGTTTTGTGCCGTCCTTAAAGGTGTAACTTGCACCAATCGCTTGAGCATTGTCCTCAATCACAAGCAAGTCATGTTCTTTGGCAATTTCCATAACCGCTTCCATATTTGCTACTTGTCCAAATAAATGAACAGGCACAATTGCTTTGGTCTTTGGTGTGATTGCTTTTTTCAATGCTTCAAGGTTTATGTTAAAGGTATCTGCTTCAACATCTACTAATACAGGTGTTAATTTTAGGAGTGCAATAACCTCTACGGTTGCGGCAAAGGTGAAATCTGCGGTAATAACTTCATCGCCCTGTTCGAGGCCTAATCCCATCATTGCAATTTGCAAAGCATCGGTGCCGTTTGCACACGGAATCACATGCTTTACATCTAAATATTTTTCTAAGTCTGCTTGAAATTCATGGACTAAAGGCCCATTTATGTATGCGGAGGTATCTAGAACTTTCGTTATAGAAGCATTCACAGATTCTTTAATTTTTGCATATTGACCTTGGAGGTCTACCATTTGAATTTTTCTCATGAAGTAGAATTTATTAACGAAAACAAAAATACAATATAAATCTATTACCTTTGAATTTCTCAAACAGATTTCCATGAAAATTTTTAAAAAAGAGATCCTATTTTTAATAGGTTTTGTTTTACTTCTACTTGCTGCCCTTTGGTGCTATGCATCTACGCTTAACCCTCAGTATAATGGAAAAATTGTCATAGAAAATACGGATACCGATGTAACCATTTATTTTGATGCGATCGGAGTTCCACATATCAATGCTCAAAATCAGAAAGATGCCTATGTTGCTTTGGGGTATGTGCATGCGCAGGATAGATTGTGGCAAATGGAATTAATTAGAAGGATTGCTGCAGGAAGATTATCAGAAATTTTTGGGAAGGAACTCATTCCAACCGATAAGCTTTTTTCTGGTTTAGGAATCGAAGAAATATCTGCAGTCACAATGCGAAATTTAGATAAAAAAACTGCTTCATATAGCATGGCAATGGCTTATTTAGACGGTATCAATCAATACATAGAAAAAGGAAAAACACCATTAGAATTTACTTTAATAGGTCTCGAAAAAGAAAAATATACGTTAAAAGATATTTATAATGTTTTTGGTTATATGGCTTTTAGTTTTGCAGTAGCGCATAAGACGGATCCAATGTTGAATGAAATAAAAGAGAAACTGGGCAGTGCCTATTTAAATGAGTTGACCGCTACTGAACACGAAAACCTAACATTGATCAAGAATGAGAAAAACCCAGAGATAACTGCTGCTTTTTCTAAAGCAATGCATCAGTTAATGGATGTTTTACCAATCTCTCCTTTTATAGGGAGTAATTCCTGGGTTCTTGGGGCTGATAAGACTAAAAATGGAAAAGTAATATTCGCGAATGATCCGCATATTGGATATTCACAACCCTCGGTTTGGTATCAGGCGCATATAAAAACACCAGACTATGAAATGTATGGTTTTCATCTGGCGTTGCTTCCTTTTCCTTTGTTAGGTCATAATAAAGACTATGCGTTTGGTATAACCATGTTAGAAAATGATGATATTGATTTTTATATTGAAGAGAATAATCCAGAAAACGAGAATGAATATAAATTTAAAGACGGGTATTTAGCATATGATTTTGTTGAAAAACGCCTAAAAGTGAAAGGTGAAAAAGATTCTGTATATACTATTAAGGTAAGTAAGCACGGGCCTTTAATGAACGGAATTATTGACCCTTTAGCAACTGAAAAGCCAATTTCAATGCAATGGATTTACACGAAATTAAAGAATCAGATATTAGATGTAGCCTATACAATGTCCCATGCGAAGAGTCTGACTGCTTTTAAAGAGGGCGCCAGTAGATTGCACGCCCCTGGCTTAAACATGATGTATGGAGATGCAAAGAATAACATTGCTTGGTTTGCATCGGGAAAACTATATACTCATGATCGTCCTTTGTATACAAAGACTTTTTTGGAGGGGGCTTCTGGGGAAGATGAAATTTCAGAATACTTAGATTTTGAAGAAAATCCGCAGGCAATCAATCCAAAAAGTAATTACGTATATTCTGCAAATAATCAACCAGATTCAATTAGAAATATGCTCTATCCTGGTTACTATCTGTCTGAAGATAGAGCGAGAAGAATTGTTGATCTAGTTGCGCCAAAAAACGATTGGACGTTGTCTGAGGTTGCGAAAATGATGCTAGATGTAACGGCACCATCCGCACCAGAGATTATTAAAGATTTGCTAAAAATGTTATCGGTATCTGCGCTTTCTCCAAGCGAAAAAACAGCAGTGCACTATTTGGAAAACTGGAAAGGGAATTTTGATAAAAATGAAGTCGCACCTGTTGTTTATAATAGATGGATTTATGAGTTTCAGAAAAACACATTTGCAGATGAAATGGGGGAAGGTTTCCATCAATTCGCAAACACTCCTCTGATAGAGAAGGTACTACCTGTTCAAGTAAAACGAGAGCAATCAGTTTGGTGGGACGATATTTCAACAAAAGATAAGGTAGAAACTAAAAAAGAGATTGTTGCCAAATCCTTTAAAAAAGCTTTTTCTTTTTTAGAAGGCCAATTAGGAGCAAATGTAGTAGACTGGGAATGGGAACGTGTAATTTCCATAGAACACAAGCATCCTTTAGGTGAATCTTCTTTGCTAAGAAAATTTTTCAATGTGGGGCCTTTTGTAACTTCTGGTGGAGATCAAGTGATCAATAATCAAATTTATAATATAGACTCTACAGGGTACTATAAAGTCTTGGCAGGTCCTTCAACAAGAAGAGTAGTAGATTTTTCTGATGTAGATAATAGTTTGGCAATTATACCAACAGGGCAATCCGGACGTGTTTTTAGTCCGCACTATAAAGATCAAGCACAAAAATATTTAAAGGGAGAATTTGTTTCCATGAAATTAAATCAAGCAGCAATTCTTAAAAGTAAAAATATTTTAGTTTTGAAGTCAAAAAAGTAAAGTACCTGCTATTTTAGTTTTTAAAATAAGGGGCATCTTTCTTGGTTAAATTTCGGTGTACACTTCCTCAAAAGGAATTCTAAACCGTTTGCCATAGATGCCTTTTTCTGCTCTAATTCCACAAGAAACAAGCATGTTTATTTCCGCTCCGAAAGGTAATTGAAGAAGTTTTTTTATGCGCAGCGTATCAGAGCCTTCCATGGGGCAGGTATCATAGCCTTTTGCAGCCATAGAAATCATAAAATTCTGTGCAGCCAGACCACAAGTTTTATGCGCTACAATGCGCATATCATTATTTTTAACTTGTCGATACACCGGTTTAAAAACTCCTATTATTTGCATCATCAAATATTTAAAGAAACCAAAAATCCCCAGAAAGTCTGCATAAGCAAAAGGGATTATTTTCCCATAGTAGTTTCTGGCTACTTTTTCTCTACTTGATTGTTCCTTTTTTGAGGTGTTTTTACCAAAATTTGAATCCATAAAACTCAAGTTTGCTTTTGCGCGTTGTTTCCATAAATCTTTTCTAGTAATAAAAACTACTAATTGTTGTGCTGTTTTTGCTGCATTTTGATTGAAACAAAAGGGGGTGATTTGAGCAATAGTGTCTTTAGAAGTAATGTGATAGAATTCCCAGAGTTGCATATTGCTGCTGTTTGGAGCTAAAGCAGCTTGTGCAATGCATTGTTTGACAATATTCTTGTCAATTGGCTTTGCTGGATCATAAATTCTTACTGAACGCCTGTAAAGGATCGCTTCAGAAACTGTTTTTTCTGGATTCATATCTTATGTAAAAAAATTGAATGTAAATATATCTGTTTTAGAGTTTTATAATCAAAGTTATGAGACTTCTTTTTTAATTTAAGCCAATAAAAATAAGCACATTAATTAAAAAATGTACTTTTGTTCAACTAAAATAATCCAATGAGTTTACAACAAGATTTAGAAAATAGAGGTGGAAATCAATGTGAATTGTGTACTTTAAAAAATAATTTATCAATTTATGAAGTAAAACCTACTTCAACTGTTGGTGGAAGTGGTGTTGATGGCAGTTTGTTGGCTTGTGAAAATTGTAGAAATCAAATAGACGGTTTGTCCGATATGGATGTAAATCATTGGCGCTGTTTGAATGATGCCATGTGGAGCGAGTTTAGAGCTGTAAAAGTGGTGGTATGGAGAATGTTATCTCGCTTAAGGAATGAGGGTTGGCCTAAAGATTTATTAGAGATGCTGTACCTTGAAGATGACGACTTGCGCTTTGCGAAAGAACCTGGGGACCATTTAGATGAGAGTGAAAAGATAATTCACAGGGATGCAAATGGGGCTATTCTAGAGGCTGGAGATTCTGTAGTTTTAATTAAAGATTTGAAAGTAAAAGGATCTAGCTTGGTTGCCAAGCAAGGAACTGCCGTTAGAAGAATTTCTTTAGATCATGAAAACGCTAAGTTTATAGAAGGTAAGGTTGGACCTACGCAAATTGTAATTATTACAGACTATGTGAAGAAAATGGCAGAGAAGGAGTAGTGTAAAGTTTGCCTTTTTGAGTGCATGTAAAAAGTACTAAGATGCCCTACATAAAAAAATCCATCTTTATAAGATGGATTTTTTAGTAGCTATGAAGTTGTTTTTAACTCAACGCATTTTTTATTCTTTTGATCGCTTCGCGCAATTGTATTTCAGAGGCTGCATAGGACATTCGAATGCAATTTGGTGCACCAAAAGCATCTCCTGTTACGGTGGCAACATTCGCTTTTTCTAAAAGAAATAAAGAAAAATCGTTTGCATTCTCAATTTTCATATTCTCAATTGTTTTTCCAAAGAATGCAGAAATATCTGGAAATACATAGAATGCGCCTTCTGGAAGATTTACTTTAAATCCGTCTATTTCTCTTAACAAACCAACGACAATATCTCTACGCACTCTAAATTCATCTACCATAAACTGGATTTTAGAGACTGGCGCTAAAACTGCGGTAATTGCTGCTCTTTGTGCTATACAATTTGGACCAGAAGTCACTTGCCCTTGCATTTTTGTGCAGGCCTTGGCAATCCACTGTGGTGCCCCAATATAACCGATTCTCCAACCGGTCATAGCAAATGCTTTTGCCAAGCCATTTACGGTAATGGTTCTGTCATACATACTTTCAATAGCGGCAAAACTGAATATTTTTGATCCATAGTTTATATGTTCATAGATTTCATCTGATAAAACATAAATTCTAGGGTGCTTTTCTAGAACTGCTGCCAACGCTCTATATTCTTCTTCACTGTACATCGATCCACTTGGATTGTTTGGTGAGTTGAAGAAGACCATTTTTGTTTTTGGTGTAATCGCTGCTGCTAGTTGTGCAGGAGTGATTTTGAAATTGTCATCAATAGAAGAAGGAATTTCTACAAATTTTGCCTCACTTAAAATAGCAATGGCAGAATAACTAACCCAATACGGAGCTGGAAGTAAAACTTCGTCCCCTGGGTTTAGTAAAACTTGTGCTACATTAGCAATAGATTGTTTTGCTCCAGTAGAAACTACAATTTGATTTGCTTCGTATTTTAAGTTATTGTCACGTTTAAATTTTGTGGAAATTGCTTCTTTCAATTCTACATAGCCATCCACAGGAGAGTACGAACTGTAGTTTTGATTGATGGCTTCGATTGCAGCGTCTTTAATAAATTCTGGAGTATTAAAGTCTGGTTCTCCCAAACTTAAACTGATAATGTCTTTTCCAGCTGCTTTTAATTCTCTCGCTTTGGCAGCCATAGCTAGCGTTTGAGAAACTGGTAAGCTGTTAATTCTGTCCGATAATGGATGTGTCATTTTACTTTTGGTTGTTGTTGTTGTTGTTATGCTAATTTAGGTTGTTGTCCTAACACGCCTAGGTGTCTAAAATGTTCTATAATGGCGGTACGCATCGTATCATATTCATTGTAAGGTAAGTTAAACTCTTTGGCTGTTTCTTTAACAATTTTAGCTAATTTATCATAATGCACATGAGAAATATGTGGAAAAATATGATGTTCAACTTGGTGATTTAAGCCGCCAGTATAGAAATTTACCAACCGATTGCTAGGAGCAAAGTTAGAGGTGGTATATAATTGATGGACTGCCCAAGTGTGTTCTAAATTTCCTTCTTTATCTGGAAGTGGCATTTCTGTATTCGGTACAATATGTGCCAATTGAAAAACCATACTTAAAATCATACCCGCAGTATAATGCATGATAAAAAACCCAATGAATACTTTCCACCAAGAAAGGTCTAATACCAACAAAGGCAATACAATCCAAAGTGCATAATATACTACCTTAGAGATTACGAGCTTTGTCCACTCTGTTGCAGGGTTTGGAAATGTACCATACGATAACTTGCGTTTTAAGTAGCGGTGCATTTGCTTAATATCTGTGGTAATTGCCCAATTTATTGTTAGTAGCCCGTACAAGAAAACGGAATAATATTTTTGAAGTTTGTGAATTTTCAACCATTTAGAATGCAGAGAAAAACGAATAATTCTTCCAGCATCAATATCTTCATCATGGTCTTTTATGTTTGTAAAAGTGTGGTGCAATACATTGTGCTGTACTTTCCAATTGTATACGTTTCCTGCGAGTATATAGATACTACTCCCCATTAACTTATTGACCCATTTTTTACTAGAAAATGATTCGTGGTTACTATCATGCATTACATTCATACCAACACCTGCCATTCCTATTCCTGAAAGCACCATCAATGCAACCATTGCCCACTGTGGCATAGATACGCTCAAAACTACTATAAAGGGTATTAAAAATAATGAAAACATGACGACTGCTTTAGAATACAACTTCCAGTTCCCTGTTCTTTTGATGTTATTTTCTTTAAAATAAGTATTTACTCTTTTATTTAGAGTTCTAAAGAATTTAGCTTTGTCTACTCTTGAGAAATTAATAGTTTTCATTTAGTATCTAATTATTATTTTACAAAAATAATGCTTTTGAATTTGCTTTTTGCGATAAACGCAAGATTTTGTTGCTAATTGTTTGGGAAGTATAGCTATTTTTGCATTTCAAACTTTTTTAGATGGATATTATTCATAAATATTTTAAAAACTTATCAGAAAATCAAATTCAACAATTTGAAAAATTACAGGGACTGTATCAAGACTGGAACTTGAAAATTAATGTGGTTTCTAGAAAAGATATTGATGAGTTGTATCTCCGTCACGTACTGCACTCTTTAGCGATTGCGAAAGTGGTCCAGTTTAAACCAGGTGCTAAGATATTGGATGTTGGAACCGGTGGCGGTTTTCCTGGTATACCGTTGGCAATATTATTTCCGGAAACACAATTTCATTTGGTAGACTCTATTGGTAAAAAGATAAAAGTAGTAGATGAGGTAGTAGCAGGTTTGGGTTTAGAAAACGTAAAGACTACGAATGGAAGGGCAGAAGAACTGAAAGACACCTATGATTTTATTGTGAGTAGGGCTGTAGCACAAATGGAAACTTTTGTGCGTTGGACAAGGGGTCGGATTTCTAAAAAGCAAAACCATGATTTAAAAAATGGAATTTTGTATCTAAAAGGAGGGGATCTTTCGGAGGAGTTAAAATTGTATACTTCTGCTACCATATACGAAATACCCAATTATTTTGAAGAAGATTTTTACGAAACCAAAAAAGTGGTGCATTTGGGAATGAAATTTAAAGGGTAGTATAAAATCTAAGAAGCGGTATTAAAAGCTCTTTTATTTTTCTGAAGATAGTTCATTTCAACGGTTTTGTTGAAGCTTAGCGCTGGAAATGGGTTGCAACGGGGTATATTATTTTATGAACGCTCAAGTGCTATTGCACGAGACTGCTGATAACTTTCCGTTGTTTTTTTTAGGTTTTCTGAAAGCGATTGTAACCAATTCATGTGGTTCGCAATTAAATAGGCTTCTTGCAGTCCGTGAAGTGTTGTTAGATCCAACTCGGTATTTCCTTTTCGGATATTTTCATCCCGCAGTGTTGACAGCTTTTGATATGTATTCAGTAATGAATCTTTTGGCACTTCAGTATGCTGTGTTGTTCTTATTTTCTTATTTTTTTTATTCATTAGATGGTCGCAAGAGATTTCTAATGTATTCGAAATTTTAAGAACGACTCTATTAAATTCTTCAGAGGCAGCTGTCGTCTTATGGTGGATGACAAAGGTACCAATAGAGGCAATTGCAGAAACCATGGTTTGGTTTAGCGTCACCATTTCATAAATGAGTTGAAATTCCTGCTGTTTTGATTTTGGATCTTGTGTCAATCGCTGGAAAGAGGCATTTAAATTACTGATGGCTAAAAAGGCTTCCTTTCTAGCTAGTTTATAAGAAATTTTCTGTGTTGTTGGATCTTGATACAGTTCTTGTGTTGCTAAAAGATATTTTTTATTCATGTTTAGTGCGTTCACCAATATCTGTTTTAGATTGCTGGCTTCCCATCTTGGGAAAATGAGATAATTGGTAACTATAGCAATGGTAGCTCCAATACACGTGTCTAGAACTCGGTATTGAATGACTTCAAAGGTATTTGGATTCATTAAAGAATACACAAAAATGATACTAATAGTGATCAATGCCGCTGCCGACTTATAATTCTGTTGGATTAGAGAAAAGGCTAAAATTATTGAAATAAAGGCCAATACTCCATAGACCACCATGTTTTGAGTTATCAATACAATACCAATTGCGATAGCAGCACCGATAAGTGTTCCGATAATCCGATCTTTTGAACGCTCCTTTGTCAATCCATAACTTGGGCGCATGATGACGATAATAGTGAGTAAAATCCAATAGGTGTTTTGAATGTCAAAAATAACCCCTAGCAAATATCCAAATACAATTGCGAATGTAAGTCGCGAAGAATGCCTAAAGATCGTTGAATTTAGATTGAAGTTCTGAACAAGAACATCCAAACTATACTCTTGTAGCGTTAAAAACTGTTTTGAGTCTTTTCTTTTTAAAGAAAATTTTGATGCATTTTGAACATTTGCCATTACTCTGCGAATCGCACGAATTTCTTGCAGCAGTAGTTCTTGATAATCGTACAGGTTTTTTAGTACCAAAGCACCTTCGCGAGCTTCCGGTAATTTAATGGTTTCTATATATTTTGTAATTGCTGCGTTCGCATTTTCGAGGGCATTTAGCAGTGTTTTTTTAGGGGGTATTTTATTGTTTTGAATCAGTAGTTCAGACAAATGGATAAGGTGGTTTCCCATTATTTTATTTAGCTTTTTCGCAGCTTTTAGAAACTCCTTTCGATGGCCAAAAAGGGTGTCCATTACCTTATAATCTAAGTACTTTGCTTCTATTAACTCAAATATTTTGATAGAGGAAACGAAAATCAGTAGTTGCTTTTCTTCATATCGAGAGCGGCCAGAACGTTTACGAGCACTTAGCAATGTTTCTCTTAGTGTCTCATGTTTTTCGTTGATCTGGTTTTGAAGTACAAAGGTTTGTTTTAGAAGTTGATCCCGCTTCTTTTTTTGAGTCAATAATTTCCCCCGTAACTTTAGGTAGGATCCTATTAATAAAAGGCTGTCTGATAAGAGTTGATTTTTATCCTTTTTAGGACTAATTTTTTCAAAAATAAGAGACAATAACAGGTACCACAGACCACCAATGCCCATTAAGATTACCTGAACCAGTATTTCACGTTCAGTATCTTTCTCAATAGCAAAGGCTAAAACCATTGCCAGCAATCCAGAGAAGGAGACCAAAGAGGCTCTAAAACCATATACTGAAATTAAAGAGACACTAAAAGAGATGGCCGCAAGTGTGCACAATAGAAGGGGTAAAAAAGCTTTTGAAAAAAGAATGGTCGCTGTAATAAGCATCGTTAATCCAATGCTAATTAAAATAGCATTCACTTTTCGTTTTGTGCTTCCTGGAATATCGCCAGGTGTATTTAAAACAGCACCAATTACAACTGCAGGGGCGTATTCCAAAAATCCTAAAAAGTAGAGCACTGTAAACGGAACTAAAATTGCAACTCCAAGCCGAATTCCGCGATCAAAATCGGTGCTTTTTATAAATAATTCGAAGTGTTTTATTTTTTCTCTCAACGGGATTTTTAGCTAAGGAACAAAGTTATGGTAATTGTATAGAGAATAGCAAATTCCATGTGTTTTAGTTTTTAATATTGAAGAACACTTTCTTGCTAGATTGTGAATATACATTCCCATTAATAATAGTTGATTTAAATAGTCATCTGAAGGGAAATCAGTTTCTTTTTTTTAAGTCCATGTGTGGATATTTCGTACCTTAGATAAATAATTAGTAAGATAAAATATTAAAGCATTAAGAGATGAAAAGTATAATTTTAAAGTGGTATCCTGTTATTCTAGCATTTTTATGTTTGTTGTACTCTGTTGGATATGGAATATTAGGGATGACGGCTGAAGCGCAATATTCAGCGCACTGGCCAGGCACAATATTGTTATTTGCAATCGCAATTAGACAAAGAAGAACTACATAAATAGAGGCTATTTTCTTAAATTTTTAGAGATCATGAAACGTTTAAGAAAATAAATACATCTAGTACGTCTCGATTACTTTGATTTTTAACAAAAAATTGTATCCTCTTTTTATGAAGAATATAATCTTGTTTGTACCTTATAGCGGTTATTAATAGTGTAAAATAGTATACGATGAAAAGTGTTTTTTTAAAATGGTACCCCATTATTTTAGCATTCCTATGCTTATTATATTCTGTTGGATATGGAATCTTAGGAATGACAGATGAAGCGCAATATTCGGCACATTGGCCGGGTACAATATTATTATTTGCAATCGCAATTAGACAAAGAAGAACGACATGAATATAGGATTTTTTATAGTAGGAGGTATCATCTTTGGGTTATATATGGGTTTAACCATATGGAATATAATAGACTCAAGTAAGAAGAGTAAAAAAGCGAACTATCCTCGACAGAAGTAAGATAGGTATTTAAGGCATGGGATGTATCCCAAGGCTTAAATAAAAAAG
>TARA_B110000037_G_scaffold189463_1_pt1 | contig 12647 bp, 7 predicted proteins | sample TARA_B110000037 | Tara Oceans TARA_B110000037 (sample SAMEA4397196) | marine metagenome | biome: Polar Biome; feature: [MIX] marine epipelagic wind mixed layer (ENVO:01000061); material: water (ENVO:00002006), including particulate matter (ENVO:01000060) such as... | depth 10-100 m
CAGCCATCGCCTTGAGGGGCCTCCGCAGAAGCGGAAGCTATTGCAGTAGTCAGCGCAGCTAGCGCCAGAAGTATCTTCGCTTTTTTCATAATTTAGTTGGTTTTATAAAAATCTCGTTTCGGTTTTGGATAGTCACCAGCTCAGCTTCTCATCACCCGGACCGATCTCCCCAGCAGGGCGAACGCCGGTACCCTTCATTTTCTTTAATTTGTCTCCCAGTTCTTTGCGGTACATATCGGCTACTTTCGAAAGCTCGTCATGAACCTCCGGATACTGATCAATAACATTCTTCGATTCGCCCGGATCATTCAATCGATCATACAACGCCAGCTCGGCCATATTCGAATCGTATTTCACAGGCAATCCGCCCGTACCGCCTGGGCGGCCATTCAAGGAACCATACTTGTGGGGAAATACGAGCTTCCACCGATCATTGCGAATCGCTTGCAATTCTCCATGGTGATAATGCGGAAAGTAGGCGTGCGGTGAACGAGCATTATATTCTCCAAACATTAGAGAGCTGATGTCTTTCCCATCGATAGCGTGGGCAGGCAAATCCGCGTCGATCAATTTCGCGATGGTCGGAAGGACATCAATCGTCGATGCAAACTCGTCGCAATTCGTATTTGCTGGAACCTTGCCAGGCCACCAGAAAAGCGTCGGCACACGCACACCCCCATCGAAGGAAGTCTGCTTAGATCCCCGGAAAGGTCCTGGCGAACCCGCGTGATCTCCATAGCCAATCCAAGGTCCGTTATCGCTCGTGAAGATAACTAAGGTGTCTTCAGCCAGTCCTTGCTCGCGAAGCGTTTCAACTACTTTGCCAATCGAAGCATCAAGCTCCATCACAACATCGCCCCAAAGTCCCGCTCCACTTTTTCCCTTGAACGTATCACTCGCATAAATCGGGACGTGAACCATCGAATACGGCAAATAGAGGAAGAACGGATTTTTTGTATTACGTTCGATAAAACCAACGGCTCTCTCCGTCGCCCATTTCGTTAGGTTCTCCTGGTCCTTGCCGGTAACGCTGGCATCGACAACAATCGTATTCTCAACCAACGGCAGATCCGGATACACTTCTCTACGTTTTGGATCGTCATCCGGCAGACCATCGTAACGCGGATGCCAAGGCCACATGTCATTGGAATACGGCAAACCATGATATTCATCGAAACCTTGATTGGTCGGAAGAAACTTCGGGTGATGCCCCAAATGCCATTTTCCGTATATGGCAGTCGCGTATCCTTTTTGCTTACACAACTCCGCAATTGTCATTTCATTAGGGTTCAAGCCGAATCGCGCTCTCGGGTTGTAAGCTCCATTCACATCAACTCGAATATGCAACGAGCCCGTCATCAACGCAGCCCGCGATGCCGAACATACGGGGGCACTCACCATGAAATCCGTAAAACGACGACCCTCCACTGCCAATTGATCAAGATTCGGAGTCGGATAATCGCGTGCCCCAAAAGGCCCGATATCCGCATAACCCATGTCATCGATAAAGATGAGCACAACATTCGGCGGACGCTCTTCTGCGGCAATGCCCAACGCAAACGCGATACAGCCAACAAAGAAAGCGGTTCTAGAAAGGAGAGTAAGGTTCTTCATATTAGATTCGATTGATTTTAATTAACAGGATGCGCTCGTTCCTCGCTCATATGATCTCGCTTCGCGCGAGCATGATAAACCTCAAGTAACTCATCATGTCGGCTCGCCTGCGAGCCATCCTGTAGCGGCTTTGCCGCGTATCCTGTTCAAAACTCATCCTATTCAAATTCCCGACCTAACCCTCCACTCGGTGGAACATCAATAGGCGTACATCCATTACTTGATCGCCTGGAATATCGAGCGCTTTCAACTCAAGTTTTGATCGGCCTTTTTCAAGATGGATAACGCCGAGATCCATTGCCTTGAAATCCTTCACAAACGATTCGCTACCCCTGGTCGAACGATCGTCTTCGGCGCCACGCATCTCAGAGTCATTCGCAACGGTCACTTTGCCCGACAAACGAGCCTTCCCATGCGACAACTCGAAAGTCGCCCCGAGATCCTTCTCAGGACAGGCATAATAAACATCCACCTGGTAATCACCAGTCGCCAAAACCTCGGCGTCCCAGAAAATGCGATCTTCCTTACTCGTCCAATTCGTAAAGAAGGAACAATTCGGAGCCCTACCCGATCGCTCGACTCCGCCGGAATACAATCCATCCCGAGCTGGAATTTGCGTGAATCCGTAATCCGGGTGGCCGATCGAAAATGCCCGATCGTCCGGGGTGGCAACCAAAGAGGCTACATCCCGATCGAATTCCCGCTGCGCCTTAAGCAATCGCTTGGAAACATCCGGAAACTTATCGGTCACGTCCACGCGCTGACCATGATCATTAATCATATCGAAAAGCTTTCCATTTTGATCGAGACGGAAGTCCTGACTACGAACGCTGGTTTTCCCCTTGAAATGGTTCACATACAAGCGATCCTTCCACTTCGCGTTCTTCTTTAACATGAGCGGTTTTAAGCTCACTCCATCCAAAGGTAGCGTATCGTATTTCTTAATACCTGCCAAATCCGTCAGCGTCGGCAGCAAATCAATCGAACCGGCAATCTGCTCGACCCTCCGGCCACCTTCGATTTTCCCTGGCCAGTGAATGAAAAATGGCGAACGCACGCCACCTTCGTCCACAGCACCTTTCTTGCCTTTCATATCGGCATTCCAACGGTAGCCATTGGGGCCATTATCGCTGAAATAGATCACTATCGTATTATCAGCCAGCCCGAGCTCATCGATCTTATCGGTCACGCGCCCGACATTCCAATCGATATTTTCGCACATCGCCAGGGCGGCCCGCGAATGCTGTAAATCCTCTTTATCCTCAGGCCGAGCTCGCATCCCGAGATCGTTGTTTTCGAATTTCTTCCAAAAACGATCAGGCACCTGCATCGGCGAGTGCGGTGTATTCAGAGGCAAATATACAAAAAACGGTTCGTCTTTATTATCCTCCATGTACTCCATCGCGCGGTTGGTAAAATCGTCGATAATGAAACCCTCTCCCTTTGTTATCTCACCATTGTGCTCCAACATAGGGCTGAAGTAGTTCCCCCAGTGCCCCGAGCAAAAGCCGTAATATTCATCAAACCCGCGAGCATTCGGGTGATACGGAGGCTGCATGCCATTGTGCCATTTTCCGAAGGCAGCAGTCTTGTATCCATTGTCGCGAAAGATCTCCGCAACCGTCGTCTCGTCCAAGTCCAAGCGCTCTTCGCCTTTGCTCGCAGATCGAACGCCACCCCGCGGATTGTACCGACCCGTCAGAAACTCCGAGCGCGTTGGCGAACAAATCGGACAAACGTAGAAATTCGAAAACCCAACGCCTTGCTGCGCCAATCGATCGATATTCGGCGTATCCAAATTCGTATTCCCATGAACACTCAAATCCCCCCACCCCTGATCATCCGTCAGAATGATAACGACATTAGGTCGATCAGCGGCGACAACAACAGACAGCCCACAAATCAAAATCGATAAAACAACTCTCAATAAAATTTTTATCATATCCTCCAACTAGTTAAGCTGCCCACGAATCGCTCGAATCTTCACGAATACGATTGGTAGATAAACCCTAAGACTTTCTCTGATTTCATCATTCGTGAAAATTCGTGCTATTCGTGGGAAAACTTTTTATCAATCAACTCTCGTCAGCATGATCAAGCGGAACTCCATCACTTGCGATCCCGCCATTTCCAGTGCCTTCAGGGTTAACTCCCCCTTGCCTTTTTTCAAATCGATTACTCCAAGGTTCATTGTCTTGAAATCCTTGACGTACGATTCCTGGCGTTCATCGCGGTCGTTCTCTCCACCACGAGCAGGAGGATCGTGCGCTTCAACGATCTTACCTTTCAACTTCGAGTTATTGAAGCTCAACTCGATCGTCGAACCGACATCAGCTTTCGGACAAGCGTACTCGATGTCGACTTGATACTTCCCGCTTGCGCCCACTTCTGCGGTCCAGGTAATGACGTCTTCCTCGTTTACCCAATTTAGAAAATACGAACAATTCGGATACCGATTAGAACGTTGAATCTCTCCATGGGCAGTTCCATCCCGCGCAGGTATCTGCGTGTATCTATAATCCGGATGCGCAATAATGAACGGGCGATTATCCTCTCCGTATCCCTTCATGGCATTCTTCTTAAACCGATCGATCGCAGACTGGAGTCGCTTCGCGATATCCGGCTTTTCACTCGCTATGTCCTTTCGTTGACCTGGGTCCTTGGCTATATCGAATAAACCGCCGTCCGTATCAAGACGGTATCTCTGATTACGAGCGCTCACCTTGTCCTTCCAATTATTGATGATGATGCGATTCTTCCATTCCGGATCATCTTCAAGCAGCAGTGGTTTCAGACTGCGTCCATCGAGACGCTTTTCGTTAACCGTCTCAATTCCAACCAAATCCGTGAGGGTTGGATGCAAATCGAGCGCAGAGCCAATTTGCTCGATAATCTTGCCTTCCTCGAATTTTCCCGGCCAACGCATATGCATCGCCGTGCGAACGCCGCCCTCATCGGTCGAACCTTTCCTACCCTTCATGTCTCCATTCCAGCGCGTCCCATTCGGGCCGTTATCATGGAAATAGACCACAATCGTATTATCGGCGATTCCGAGCTCATCCAGCTTCGCCAGAACGCGACCCACATTCCAATCGATGTTTTCGCACATTGCCAAGGCCGCCCGAACGTGACTCATTCGCTCTTTGTTCGGCTCACGATTGCGCATCACGATCTCCTTATCCTTAAAGCGATCCCAAAACTCATCCGGAACCTGCATCGGAGAATGAGGCGTATTATAAGGCAAGTAGGCGAAGAAAGGCTTGTCCTGGTTCTCCTCCATGAAATCCATCGCCTTGTTCGTTAAATCGTCGATAATGAATCCTTCTCCCTGTACGATCTTGCCGTTATGCTCGAGAGGTGGTGAAAAGTAATCGCCCCAATGCCCCGAAGCGAATCCGTAATACTCATCAAACCCTCGGCCGTTTGGGTGATAGGGGTACTGCATTCCATTGTGCCATTTGCCGAATGCTCCCGTCGCGTATCCTGCCGCCTTGAAACTATCTCCGATCGTTACCTCATCGAGATCCATTCGCTCACCACCAGCCGACGTACTGTATACGCCACTACGAGCATGATAACGACCCGTTAGAAACTCCGCGCGAGTTGGAGAACACACGGCGCACACGTAAAACCGATCAAACCGGATCCCCTCTTCCGCCAGCGAATCGATATGCGGCGTACTCAAATTCTTGTTACCATTGATGCTCACATCGCCCCACCCTTGGTCATCCGTCAGAATGACGATCACGTTCGGCCGATCGGCAGCGACCACCCACGAACCCAGGAATAGAGAAATTAACAAGTAAACTATTCTTTTCATATTACTAAACTTATTTTGCCCACGAATCGCTCGAATAATCACGAATTGTAGATTCATGGAAATTTGAATTAAATTAATATTACATTCGTGCAGATTCGAGCGATTCGTGGGCAGTTCTTCTTAAGGAACCTCCACCTCGTATTGATTCTTCAAGCGCTTCAGTTCCTTCTTCATTCGACCAATCGTATCCAAATAACGGCGATCGTTAATCCGGTTTTCCAATTCGTAGGGATCGATCTCCCGATCGAAAAACTCCCACTCCCCGATTTCGTAGAAATGGATTAACTTGTAGCGACCATCGTAAACGCCCTCGTGCTTAGATACCTTGTGCATCGGGTCATCGGATTCGTAGAAGTGATAGTACAGACTCTTCCGCCAATCTTTCGGAACGGCGCCGTCCATCACCGGAGTCAGATCGATTCCGTGCATCGAATCAGGAATCGATGCTCCGCCAATCGAAAGGAACGTCGGCGCCATATCGATATTCTGCACCAAGGCGTTCACTTGAGTTCCCGGACTGATTTGGCCAGGCCAGCGTACCAAGAGCGGCGTGGAAAACGACTGGTGATACATGAAGCGCTTGTCGTACCAGCCATGCTCGCCGAGATAGAAGCTCTGATCGCTGCTGTAGCAAACGATCGTATTTTCCGCCAAGCCGGACTCTTCGAGATAATCGAGAATGCGACCGACGTTTTCGTCATTGGCCTTCACGCAACGCAAGTAGTCGTGAATGTAGCGCTGGTACTTCTCACGCTTAAGATCGTCCCCTTCCAATTCCCCGGAAGCCAGGTGTCGATTTTCGTAGGCGAGTGACTCGATCGCTTGCTTATGCTGTTCGGGCCCGAGGCGATCATAGTGAGCCGAATCTGGATCGCCCTTCAAATGGAAGCCTTCGCGCATCGTTTTGAAAATCGTCATATTCGCCTTGCCCGCAGCGACACGCCCTTCGTGATCGTCGTAAAAAGTCGGCGGAGTCGGGATTTCCACGTCTTTAAGGAAATCCAAATTACGAATCGCCGGCGACCAAGGACCGTGTGGCGACTTGAATTGGCACATCACCATCACTGGCTTCCCCTTACCTGCGTTCGCTTTGAGGAAATCCATCGCCATGTTCGCCACCGTATCGGGCGAATAACCTTCGATGCGCTCTTCCTTCTCTCCTCTAGCCGTCTTAACCCGGTAATCCTGACTGAAGTAGCGCCCTTGCCCCTTCATGATCTTCCAGTCGTCAAACCCCTGAGGAGCTACCTTTAAGTGCCATTTTCCGTAGAGAGCGGTCGCATAACCATTGTCGCGCAAGATGCCCGGGAATGTCGGATTCGAGAAATCCATCGGCATTCCATTATTGGGAACGTTGTTCCTGTGACTATGAAGCCCCGTCAAAATGCACGCCCGAGCAGGACCGCAGATCGCATTCGCCACATAGCTATTTCTGAAGATCGCCCCCTCCTTCGCCAAACGATCGATATTCGGCGTAGGAGCCAACTCCCGAAAGCGCTCGTCATAAGCGCTGATTGCCTGAGACGCATGGTCATCAGCGTAGATCCAAATAATGTTAGGCTGCGATTGTTCGGCAGCCAACAGCGCATTCGCAGGGCACAGGGTCAATGAAACGAGAATCAAAACGAAACGAGAGCTCATAAAAAGATGCAGAGGGCAGTTTGCAGTACAGGAGACGGAATCCCCAAATGGAATGAAAACGATGAGAGTCCCAATCCAGGGCGCAACACTTTACGTTTCTATTTCGAGACACCCTGCAAGTTTGGACAAAGAACCTAATTCTCTCCAATGACATGAGTCTATACTCTAGTCCATTTTGTAGGCCGTCTCGCTCGAAATAATCCGTTTGCGAATTCAGCGAAACTCGCCATGAATTACAATTATGAGCAATACAGAGATCGCAATAGGTTTGCCCAAAACCTATTTCGAGCAACGCGAGAACCTATTGGACTCGCGCAGCGAGGACACAAGGGCGACGGAGAAGGCCGTTGTTTAAAACTCCTCAACCGAATCGCTTTTAACAACGCTTCGCTTGTTGTTTCTGCGAAACAAATAGGTGTCCCTACGGGCCAATAGGTTTAATTGCCTCCCTACTTGCGACTGACCAGCCGCCTTTGCGTGACTGGGTACCAGTCTTCGATGCGCTCTTTCAGTCTCGCGGCCACCTGCGGGTATTGATCTGCGAGGTTCCGCGTTTCATGAGGATCGCTTACGATATCGAAGAGTTGAATCGGATCCTTGCGCGGATGCACCACCTTGTAGCGATTCACTTCGCCGTCGTATGTTAGAATCAACTTCCAGCGGTCTTGGATACACCAAAGATACATGAGTCCTGCCTCGGGATCGTCTAGATCCGGAATATCGTGAGCATAGCAATCTCCGAAGATCGTATCGCGCCTGATAGAAAGCCCCGACTGAACGCTCGACCACAAATCCACTCCCGGCAAACCGTCCGGAACGTCAATTCCCGCAGCGCTTAGAACCGTGGGAAAGGTATCGATACTGCTAACCAAATCGCCACGGATATCCGGTTCAATTACGCCTGGCCATGAAAACATGATCGGAGTCCGTATCCCTCCATCGTATACGCTCTGCTTGGACTTCGGAGCGAACGATGTGAACCAGCCCTCCGGCACATCCGTATCGGCCGATTTCTGTATCCAGCCGTTGTCGCACACGTAATAGATGATGGTATTTTCACGCAGCCCCTGCTCTTCCAAATGCCCTATCAGTTCGCCGCAGGTTTCATCGAACCATTCGCACATGGCATAGTATTTCGCGACCGCAGGATCGAGACCCATTTTCTCGTAATAGCTCAACAGCCGTTGCGGTGGATTGTGCGGCGTATGGGGCAAGAACGGGGCGTACCACAGGTAAAATGGTTTTTCTTGATCCCCCGCTTCTTGAATGAAGTCGTAGATCGGCTCAAGTCCATCCCGTCCAATGACAAGGCCCTTGTCGCCATGGCGCGTCCGGCCTCCCGGCTGCCCTTCGGTCATACCATGCGTGAAGCCACCACGGGTGTGGTTGCCCTCCCACCATTTGCCACTCTGGTGCGTCAAGTAGCCGTTGCGGACTAGGATCTCGGGTAAAGTATCGAATCGATCGATGTTCGTGATCAGCTCCTTGGCCAACCCAATGGCCTCCGGAGAACCCCGCTCTGCTAGCCGAGGCGTCGGATCATTGCCCGTCACTCCATGATCCTTCGCGTAGTGGCCTGTCGCCAGGCTCATCAGCGATGGACGGCACAGCGGAGTCGGCACGTAACCTCTCGGGTAGAGAACGCTCTCTTCCGCCAATCGATCCAAATGCGGCGTACGAATCACGTCGTGCCCCATAAACCCGTAATCGGTCCAAGTTTGATCGTCCGACAGAATTAGGACGATATTGGGCTTACTGTCGCTTCCCCACAAGAGAGAAAACGAACAAACAACTAAGACGCATAACAGCGATTTAAATTTCATATTCATACTTTAATCAGAAGTATTCAGGTATCGATCTCAATTTTTCAATATAAGATCATCCCTCATTCATACTAAATAATTTTAAAACACGTAATCACTCCAAAAACCATAATTACACGGTATCCCAAGCAAAGGGCCGAGGTTCCCTACCTCGGCCCTACACTACTCTAACTACACAAACTATTCTTCAGACTACAGATCGAAGCCCCAGCTCAAAAACCAGCGGCGTCCCAACGCGAATGTTTCCGTACGGTCGTAATATACACCGTCTAGAGCATTCTGGACATTGATTCGAAACGTATGATTCCTGCCTGCAATTTCCGTATTGTATCCAGCGAATACATTCGCGGTGGAATATCCCTTTTGGAAAGCCCATTCTCTACGAACAATCGAGAATTGCTGAATGGGACCTTCGCGATACAACCAGTTACCACCGACAAAGAACCCCGTATCCGCAAAGGAGTGCCGTCCCGTTATCGATACGGCATTCTTCGCAGATTGGTCGAGCCGCAATCCCTCTGCGCCAACGATGAGGGAATCTACAATCTTCGCGTCATTGTGGGCATAGCTCAAAACAATCTGCGTATTGGAAGTAGGCGTGTAGTAGATCTGCGCTTCATAACCTGTACTGTTCTCCAAACCGGAAAGGAAAGCGATAGGCTCGTCGTCGGGAGGAGAAGGTAGCGGATTACTCTGAAGAATATTCGTACGATCAATATCGAAATAGGCGACCGAACCGGATAGCTTACCCTCGATCAAGTCGAATTTAAACCCGACATCGATCCCTTCCCCTTGCGAGGGTTCGAAAATCAATACCAAAGCAGGGTCGACTCTAGTGTCCACCCGTTGCCCATTGGGAACGAATGACTCGCTATAGAGCGAATAGAAATTCAACCCGTCAGCAACTTCGTACGTAAACCCAGCCTGAATGGACGTATTGGAGATCTTATCCAAATTGTTTTGTTCTATCGAATCGCGCCGCACGCCTGCCAGTACGTTCAACTTGCCTTCCATCGCCTTGATTTGGTCCATGATAAAGAAGCTTTCGTTCTTGACGAATCCAGGCGTACCTTGGTTGGCGACCGCCCCTCCAACTCCGTTAGCTTTAAATTGTATAGCCAAATCCTGGGCCTGTTGACGGGTCACGTTCATTTGAGCGGTTCCGTCAGAGTTTTTCCCTGCATCCGTCAACACATTGTAAGGAGTTACCGGATACCCTCCGGGAGCTCCCGGCACTGCTTCCATCATAGCCGCTCTCAATGCCCCGGAACCGCCATTCATACGGTAAGTCTGCCCAAAGCTGTCGGAATCGTCTTTTTGCAATCCAAGGAGAAAGGTATGTGACGTCTCGCCGATATCGAAGTTCGCATTGAAATCTATATAAATATTTGCGTTATCGTTTTCATTAATTTCAACGTTGCTGATCCCTGTGAAAACATCTTCCGCATTTGTACAGCAACCAACGAGATTGAACATGTCGGTGAATCTGGTGGTATCGCTAACGGTCGCCCTTAGGAACATATTGTCGCTGAACGTCTGCGTTAGATCAATTGACCAAGCATCCCCTTCAGTCGAGGTGTAGTCCTTATCGGTTAGAGGACTGTAGTCTTGGGAAACGGGCTGCCATCGATCATTTGGCGCGATGCCATTACCGACAAATGGATTCCGAGGGCGAATATATGCGTGATGGCGCTCCTGACGGCTGTATTCAATATCGATCTTAGTCTTCTCGGTTGGGAGAAAAGTGAATGCTGGAGTGAAAAATCGTTGGTTGTGCCACCCTCCCGCACGTTGGTGATCCCCTTGGTCGTAGGACCCGGTGAAACGGAAAAGGACTTTACCCTCATCATCCAAAGGTCCACCCGTATCCCACTCAACACGCTGATTGGATTCGGAGCCGATTCTGAAATTCATGCTGGAATGCTTAACATTGAGCGGTTTCTTCGTGATAATATTCACAAGTCCCCCCGGATCCGAGAGTCCGTAGAGGACAGCCGCAGGGCCTTTGACGATCTCAATTCGGTCGATCATCGACGAATCCGTGAATCCTTTATAAGGAATGCGGTTGCGCAGATTGAGCGAAGAACGGAATCCACGAATCGTAAAGTTCTCGTTGAAATTCCTCTCGTTTCTCGACCGCCTTGTCACCGTCGCGTCCATGACCACGGCATCCTCGACCCTCTCGTAGGAGAAATCCTCCATCAACTGCTTCGTAATAACCGTTATCGGAACGGGGATGTCTTTGATCGCCATATTGACGCGCGTACCACTAATCGAGTTGGTCGCGGTATATCCGTTGGTTTCACCCTGAACGGTAAATGGATCCAGGGTGTAGGTTTCGGAGCTCGAATCGGTTTGAGCGGTCATCGACGCCATTCCCGCTAGAATTGCGGCGGGAAGGAGCGTGGGTTTAAACAAGCCATACTGTCGTTTCTTATAGTTCATTAATATAGGGGTGTCAGGTTAAAAGCACTTTACCCGAGCTTTCACTCAGCGTTCGAAAGTCTTTATGACTCACTCATTCTCCAAGTCTACATGTTATTTGTTGGACAAGTTGAAATTATCGCATTTTCTTTTATCAGCGCGAAGCGCCTTGATTTGTCTCTGCCCTGACCGGGCCCGCTAGTCAGAGTAAATCTCACTCCAACCCCTCTATACATCCGTCCCCATGATCACAATTCGCGAAATTGCCGCAAAAGCGGGCGTATCCAAATCAACGGTCTCATTAGCGCTAAGACGGGACCCAGCCTGCTCTGCTAAAACAGTCGAACGGATCCATCGACTGGCCAACAAAATGGGCTACCGCCCCAACCCGCTCGTCACCGCCAACATGGCCAACATGCGGTTGGGCGAAGGACGGAAGAACATTCAATCCATCTTAGCCTATTTCTATGACCACTCGAGAGGGCTACCCTACAAACTAAAATCCTTTATCGGGGCGAGCGAACGAGCCAGAGAACTCGGATTCGAGCTGGAGGCTTTTCCTTACAATGACCCGGAATTCAGTTCAAAACGACTTCTCAAGATCTTACGCCACCGTAATGTGCAAGGCATCCTCATAGGCGAGAGTCGTACACCCATTTATCATATAGAGTTCAATTGGGCCCAATTCGCGGTTGCTGCCATCGGCTATACGTTGCAAAGCCCGCACGTCGATCGCGTAGGCTTTGATCACACCGAGAACATGGCCTGGATATTCCAAGATCTAAACAAAAGAAAATACAAGCGCGTCGGCCTAGCATTAAGATCCGACTTTGACGATCGAACCTCGCATTTGCCAACCGCGAGCTATTTGAGCTACCGATTCGAGGAGCATCGGGCTGATCCGCTTCCCCTCTACGTGGAGAGAGAAAACTGGAACGAGACATCCTTCTTTAATTGGTATGACCGAAACAAACCAGACTGCATTATTACCCAGGGAAACGAAATTGGAACATGGCTCGCTAGCAGGAAAATTCGGATACCTCACGATGTGGGCGTCTTTTCAATCTGGGGTGAGGCCGAAGAACAAGTGGAAGACTATAGCCATTTCAACGTGAGCCTCGAACTTCTCTCGAAAACCGCGATCAATGTAATCTCGGACCAGTTGAATTCGAATTCTCGAGGAGTACCGCAACAACGGCGCAGCATACTTATTTCGAGTGAACTCGTTGATCGCAAAAGTCTGCGCCCACCCGAAATTTGAATATTGGACAAAGCAGAGTGAATATCTGCGCCCTTTGTTTGCCACCCCGGGGCAAGCCCTCGAC
>TARA_B110000037_G_scaffold118444_1_pt1 | contig 12635 bp, 14 predicted proteins | sample TARA_B110000037 | Tara Oceans TARA_B110000037 (sample SAMEA4397196) | marine metagenome | biome: Polar Biome; feature: [MIX] marine epipelagic wind mixed layer (ENVO:01000061); material: water (ENVO:00002006), including particulate matter (ENVO:01000060) such as... | depth 10-100 m
GCTAATTAATTATTTCGCCATCTTTTAATCTAATAATTCTATCCGATTGCTTTGCAATGTCTTCTTCATGGGTAACTAAAATAACCGTAATTCCTTGCTTGTTTACTGTTCTGAAAATATTCATTACTTCGTTTGAAGTGGCCGAATCAAGCGCGCCAGTTGGTTCATCAGCTAATATTACTTTAGGATTTGAAACTAAAGCTCTAGCAATTGCTACCCTTTGTTGCTGACCACCTGATAATTCAGAAGGTAGGTGCTCTGCTCGATCGTCTAAACCGACCATTTCTAAAAATTGATTCGCTCGTTTCATCCGCTCTTTTCTGTTTACTTTTTGGTAATAGAGTGGTAGAGCAACGTTTTCGGCAGCATTTTTATAACTTATTAAATTGAAACTTTGAAATACAAAGCCCAAATATTGATTTCTCAATTTCGCTGCTTTTGTTTCTGTTAACTTTTTTATAAGTGTATTATTTAGTACATATTCACCTTCATTATAACTATCTAAAATTCCCAAAATATTCAATAACGTAGATTTACCTGAGCCAGATGAACCCATTATTGAAACCATTTCTCCAGCTCCGATGCTAAGATTTAAGCCTTTTAATACATGCAATTTGTTTTTGCCGATGTTGTAACTTTTATGAAGGTTGGTGATTTTTATCATTAATACAATAATACCAATTAAGTGAATGAATTTGGAATACAAACAATTAAGAGGTATTAAGCCTGTATGAATGGGTACAATTGATGTTAAGCGAATACTTCTTTTTCATTGATGAACTTGTTAAATTTGCCAAGTGCAAAACAATCTGAAATATATATTAGGTTTTGTTGGGGTTATGCTAATTGCTTTTTGCCTTTGGTATTTAAGAACAATTGTTGCTTATGTTTTAATAGCAGGGGTATTATCATTTATAGGGTCGCCACTGACCAATTTTTTTGATAATATTAAATTTAAAAAATTTGATTTTCCTAGATCTGTAGCCGCTGCCATCACCTTACTTGTAATGATTGGAGCAATAGTCGGTTTTATTAGTTTGTTTGCTCCTTTAATTGCTATAGAAGCACAGGTAATTTCAAGTATTAAAGTAGATGATGTACTGCAGAACTTAGATGAACCAATTGCACAGGTTGAAGCGTTAATGGGTAAGTATAATATTACAGCAAATACAGATACAGATTATCTTCAGAATAAAATTACAGAATTGGTTAATCTATCAAATATTACAAATATATTTTCAAATATATTTGGGACATTAGGGAACATATTTATTGCATTTTTTTCAATTAGTTTTATCTGTTTTTTCTTCTTAAAAGAGGAAGGGTTGTTTCATCAGATGTTGATCAGTTTCAGCCCAAAAAAGTATGTTGATAAAGTTAAAAAGATTCTGAGTAACACAAAACACTTACTTACCAGATACTTTATTGGAATTTTAATTCAAACCATTATAATTGCGATTATTATTTCGGGCGGACTAGCAATAATCGGGGTTAAAAACGCCCTTATAATCGGTGTATTTGCAGGTATCATTAATATCATTCCTTATGTAGGTCCAATCATCGGAGCTATGGTTGGCATTGTATTAAGCATAACCACTAATCTTGAACTCGATTTTTACTATGAGCTAATGCCAATGGCATTTAAAATTTGTGTTTTGTTTGCAAGTATGCAGATGTTGGATAACTTTTTATTACAACCAATAATCTTTTCCAATTCGGTGAATGCTCACCCTCTTGAAATATTCTTAGTTATTTTAATTGCTGGAACCGTTGCAGGAATTTCGGGGATGATCTTCGCCATTCCGTTTTATACCTTTATTCGTATCATCGCGAAAGAGTTTTTATCTCAATTTGAAATAGTTAAATCTCTAACAAAAAATATATGAAAACTAGATTACTTTTTGTTCTATTAGCAATTACATTTTTTAATTTTTCTTGCGATAAAAACAAGAACAACTCTTCACATACTGGTTACGCCACTACGTTGCTGGGTAATCAAGTATTGGAGAGTAATAATTTGAGTTTTACTGTTGAGAATTTTACTGATAACTCTACGAATCAAACAAACGAGGTTACTAAGCTTATAATTCAAAATACTGATGGCTCTTATTTTGAAATTACATTTGATGGCGTAGTTCAAGGTATTTATCCTTTAACGTCAACAAAGCCAAATACAGCAAGTTACTTTAATACCCAATTTTACGAACATATTTCAATTACGGGTAATATTTCTATAACTGAATACCTTGAGAATGATAACCAAATTTCTATTACTGGGGTATTTGCTTTTCAAGCGCAATCTATTATTGATCAGGCCTTAATTACAGTAAACGACGGAGTTTTTTCGGTAACTAAACAAAAATAAATGAAGTACAATTTAAGTGAAGTTAACGATGTAATTCGTGATAGAAGAACCATTTATCCTGAATTTTTTTCAGATAGAAAAATTCATCGAGAACAAATTGAATTGTTGTTGGAAAATGCCCGTTGGGCTCCTTCTCATAAACTAACACAACCTTGGTATTATAAAGTATTTATGGGCGATGGCTTAGTGAAGTTCGCAGAATTTCATGCTGAAAAATACAAGGAGATAACTCCTAAAGATAAGTTTAAAGAAGTCAAGTACAACAAGATAAAAAACCGACCATTAAAATCGTCGGCAGTTGTTGTTGCTTGTATGAAACGAGATAAGGAAGAACGAGTACCTGAGATTGAAGAGTTGGCCTCGTGTTATTCAGGAATTCAGAATATTTTGTTAAGCGCAACGGCTTATGGTTTCGGCGTTTATTGGGGTACAGGAGGATTAACTTATTCTGACCATATGAAAAAGTTTATTGGCTTAAATAATAACGACAAAGTGCTTGGTTTGTTAATGCTTGGTTATACTGACAATGAGTGGCCTCGTAAAACTCCTCGTAAACCTCTTGAGTATTATACCGATTGGGTAGAGTAGAACAAACTAAATAATCGTTTGTTAAGGGTTTGCAGTCGTGAATTAATTCAATCAGTTGCATGCCCAACAAAGTATTGGATTGATTCGTCGCCAAGGTAGGAAACAGAATACTCCATGTCAGAAATAGAAGTTCGTCGTATTTGATATTGAACAGTCCAAGTTCTCTCAAACTCTGGACTATATCAAGTTGATACAATCAAAAGAATTATTAAAAAGTAACGCACAAGACTAGATTAAGCAACTCTGTTTTAAATAAGCCTAATACCAAAAAAAGAATAGACCTTTAAACTACTTTTGCCATATAATTACAAATATATGTACACAGGATTTACGCACTTACACAAAATGTTTTTTTATATCGTTTTTGCCATACTTGTTGTGTCAACGGTGAAATTTATTTTAGGATGGTTAGGGAAAAAAGAATTTATGCCAATTGATAAAAAATTGGCAACATTTACCGTAATAGTGGTTCACATTCAAGTGCTGATTGGCTTGGGGCTGTATTTTATAAGTCCTTTAATAAAGTCTGCGTATCAAGATATTGGAGCTGCTATGAAAGATGCAAGTGTTCGGTTTTATTTAGTAGAACATATGTCTTTAATGATAATAGGTGCAGTTCTAATAACTATTGGTAGTATAAAATCGAAAAAAGCAACAGAAAGTCAGGCTAAGTTTAAAACATTAGCACTATTTTTTAGTATCGGTTTTGTTCTTGTTCTGAGCCGAATTCCATGGGAAAGAATATTTTAATTTATGGGCAAGCATTCCACAGTAGAGGTTAAAGAGTCAGCCGTTTTGGTAGGGTTAATTTTACCCACACAAAATGATGATCAAATAGCAGAATATCTTGATGAGCTTGCTTTTTTAGTAACCACATTAGGCCCAAAACCAAAGAAGCAATTTGTTCAGAGGTTAGATCGACCGGATATTAGAACTTTTGTAGGTAAAGGAAAACTTCAGGAAATTAAAGCATACATTGATGAAAATAAGATTGATGTATTGGTTTTTGACGATGACTTGTCGCCTTCTCAACTTCGTAATATTGAGAAAGAACTTGAAGTTAAAATCTACGACAGAAGTTTACTTATTCTTGATATTTTTCAACAAAGAGCTCGATCAGCGCAGGCCAAAACACAAGTTGATTTAGCGCGTTATAAATACCTAATGCCACGTTTAACAAAAATGTGGACGCACCTTGAGCGACAACGCGGTGGAACCAGCACTAGGGGTGGAGCAGGAGAAAAAGAAATTGAAACGGATAGAAGAATGATCCGTAAAAAAATACGATTGCTTGAAGAAAAATTAAAACAGATTGACAAGCAAATGGGAACCCAACGTAAAAATCGACATGCACTCATTAGAGTAGCACTGGTTGGTTATACAAATGTTGGTAAGAGCACCATAATGAATTTACTTAGCAAAGCAGATGTTTTTGCTGAGAACAAACTTTTTGCTACACTTGATACTACCGTAAGAAAAGTGGTGGTTGAAAACATACCTTTTTTATTGTCTGATACGGTAGGGTTTATTCGTAAGCTACCTCACCAATTGGTTGAGTCGTTTAAATCAACACTCGATGAAGTAAGAGAATCAGACATGTTAATACATGTTGTTGATGTATCTCACCCTAGTTTTGAAGACCAAATTGAGGTGGTTAACAAAACAATAAAGGAGTTAGAATCGAGTGAGTTGCCAACCATTTTGGTGTTCAATAAAATTGATCAGTATACACCAATGAACGAAGATGAGTTTGATTATACAGGAAATGCTTCGCACCATGTATCCGTTGAAAGTTTAAAGAAAACTTGGATGGCTAATGAAAATGTTGACGTTATTTTTATTTCAGCTAAAAAGAAAACGAACCTTCAGGAATTTAGAAAATTGCTCTATACTAGAGTAAAAGCAGTACATGCTATACGCTATCCTTACAACAACTTCTTATATCCTGATATTCCGGAAGCGGAGTAAATAGTTAAGTTGCGTTTGTTTTAGATTGAATTAACCCAGCAATGTTTTTTGCTCGAGTTTTTGCCTCGTTGGCTTTTGTTCCTTCAAACAATTGATCTATAGTTTCTGTAAACATCATTAGCCAATTTTCAAACATGACTTGAGTAAACTGATGTTGCTTGCTTATCATAGTATGGATAGTCATAGTATCGCCGTTATACGATGCTTCACCTAATAAAACACTAGCCCAAAAGGAATACATTTTTGACAAATGAGTTTCCCAATTCACTTTAGCCACGGTATTAAAAACTGGACTCAGCAAATAGTTGTTGTTTACTTTTTTGTAGAAGGAGTCAACCAAAAGGATAATATCCTTTCGGTCTTCAATATCGTGTTTCAAGCTTTAGTTTGTTTTTGCTATTCTAAACGTATTAATTGTTCCATTAAAGTCGATTATTTGAAGCATATATAGACCTGAAGAAAGGTCCTTTAGATCAACAGAGATGTTGGTAGTAGAATTTAGTGTTAAATATTTTTCAATTTTTCCTACCACGTTAATCAACGAAATGCGTTCAACATTATTTAAGTTACCAGTAATATTTAGTAAATCGGCAACTGGGTTAGGGTAAATATCAAAAGGTTCGTTTTTAATATCATTTATTGAAACCAAGCTGTTCATGGCAATATCTTCAGTTTCCTGACAGCCGTTTTGATCTGTTACCGTTACCGTGTGGGTAAGGTTTCCAGCCAATCCTGTTATTATGTTCGTTGATTGAAAAGTGTTGCTCCAATTGTAATTGTATGGTTTTGTTCCGCCTTTAACAGTAATGTGAATTTCACCGTTGCTTCCAGGGTCAGCTTCATGAATAATAGTATCTACTGTAATAGTTAAAGGGTCTGGCTCTTTAATGGTAACAGTGGCTAAAATAGAATCCTGATTAGCATCAATCCCTAGAACAGAATAAGTCCCTTTACATAAATTAGAGGCAGTAGTTCCAATTTGGTTGTTGGCATTAGCATCCCAATAATAGCTGATTGGTGGTTTACCGGTAACAGCATTAACAGTAGCAAATCCATTACAATCACCTGCGCATTTCGCGTCAGATTTATTTAAAACAGACAACAAGAGATTATTGCCTAGCTTAAAGCCAACATTAATGATACCATCACCATTTGATTTTTCACATTCAGCTTCAACCACTGGGTAACTTTCGCCTTTGGCATACCAATTAAACTTGTAGGTAGTATCTGCTGAAATGAAATCTGTAATTGCTTGCCAGCCCAATAAAACATTGTATCCCCAGGCCGAATCGTTTGTAATTTGTGTCATTTTTTGAAGAGCAGTTTCAAAACTTCCTGCAGGAATCGACATCAATCCAAAAGCATCCATTTTACTGTCTACTGAAATGATTCGTTTAGCTCTAATTTTAGTGAAAACGGCAAGAACATTAGTATCAATTGATGTGTCAATTACTGTTGATGATATAAACGAGGTATTAAAAGAGCCAGGAAATTCAAAAATCGTTAGCGTTGGATCAAATTGCAGAACAGCTTCAAAACCAATATTAAAAGGATCGCCAACCAAGCCCTGAATACTTAAGCCACTAGCAGATTTGTTTAAATAGGTAGTATCTGAATTACGTGCCAAAACTAAATTGGCATTTGGAAACGAACCACCATTACCGGTAGAAGCGGGGTCGATAAAGTTTAAAGTATCAATATTATGAATTTGCAATGCATTTAAGTTCCAATTCACACTACCTGAAGCACCAACGTTTAAATTTTTCATTGTTGTATCAAAGGCGATATAAGCAACTTCGCCAATAGAGCCAAAATCTGAACTGTAAACCGTAATACCGTTTGAGGTTCCAGTATTTAAAACAGTAATGGATAATGTGGTCGTACATGTGTTACTATCAGTAACTGTACATTGATATGATCCTAGTGTTAATCCTATTAAATCTTGATTCGTATTTCCGTTAGACCATAAATAGCTGTAAGGCGCTGTACCGCCAGTTACCATTAAATCAATAGCACCGTCGTTTCCTAACGATGATTCATGAGTTACCGATACTGTATCAGCCATCAAAGCAGCAGGTTCTGTAATTGTTAACCCTGTAATTACAACTGAATCGTTGTTAACATCAAAAACTTTAACTGAATAGGCACCTGCACATAAATTCGTTGCTGAAGAATCATTTCCAGTTCCTGCATTAGCACTCCATTGGTATGAGTAAGGCAAAACTCCACCACCAATACTCAAATGAATTTCGCCATCGCAAGTAGCATTGCAACTTACGTTTGATGATACCTTTAAATTAGCAGAAACAGAATTGATAGTTAAAACTGAAAAGCTGGCAGCATCAATACAACCATTGGCGTCGGTTACATTAAGGTTGTAATTACCAAAAGTTAAACCTGATAAATTTTGAAGTGTATCTCCTGTATTCCAAAGGTAATTGTAAGGAGCTGTTCCTCCATTTACCGAAATTTGAATAGCACCATCATTGCCCAAAGCTGTTTCATTGGTAATGCCAGTTGTATCAATATCTAAAACAGTTGGTTCATTAATAGTTATCATCGAAACAACACTATCGTTTAATGCATCGAACACTGTAACTGTATAAACTCCTGTACATAAATTTGTAATGGTATCGTTGGTTTGGCCACCTGCATTTGCCGACCATTGATAGCTGTATGGTAAAGCGCCACCTACAACATCAACAGATGATGAGCCGTTGCAAGCTCCAAAACAAGAAACATCGGTTTTGTTTGCTAAAGTGGCCGACATTGAAGTGCCTAACTTGTATTGAGCAAAAGTTATATTGCCATTTTTAGTGTCTGCTTCACCAGAAAATACAGGGTACTTTTCGTTGTTTGCATACCAAGAATAAAGATGTTTGGTAGTATTAGTTGTCGCATTTAAGGGCGCAAGAGCCCATGCGCCGCCAAATGTATGTGTCCATATGGTGTCTCTTTCGTTCCAATTTCTGTATTGTCTGATTGTAGTAAACGAACCTGAAGGTGTTTGAATTGTTCCATGAGCATCAATTTTTGAAAAGACGCTAAAAACTCTTTTTATTCGAATTGAATCAAACGAAAAAACTGGTGGTATAACGATACTTGTATCTAAAGTTGAATCAATTTGAGTTGAAACCACAAATGAATCTAAGTAGGTAGAAGGGAAATTTAAAATCAACAAATCGGGGTTGTAATTAATTGCGTAAATTTTACCATCGCCAAACAAATCACCCGATTCACCATCAATTGCAACTGAACTGGCCGAATTTTTATAATAAGTAAAGTCTTGATCGTTTACAAAAGCTTCAGTAGCATTAGGAAATAAGGTAGAATAAATTGTTGATACCGGATTTTGGTAATCAATGGTGTCGAAACTGCCAAAACCGATGTTCGAAAAATCCCAAGTTGTAGCTCCTGTTGACCCAACTGATGTATTGGCAGCAACACTATTGTTGGTAGCCAAGTAAATGGTATCGCCTACGTTAGCAAAATCGCTACTGTTAATTGAAATTTGTGCAAATGAGAGCGAAGCTGAGAGTATAAATAGAAGAGATAAAATGTTTTTCATTGGTCTGTTTTATTTGCCAAAAATACGGAATTATCAAAGTGATTGTTTACAACATAATAAACGGTTTTGTATGTGTATTTTTGCGGTATGGAAAAAATACGACAGAGTAAAGTAGCCAACTTAATTCTTCAAGAAATAGCCAAAATTTTTTTAATTAATGGAGCAAGTTGGGTAAGTGGTAAACTACTAACTGTAACCAAAGTTCGGGTTACACCCGATTTACTTGAGGCTAAAATTCACATTAGTATTTTTCCTTCAAAAGACAGCGATAAAGCTTTAGAAGAAATTAAGTTACACAGCAGTGAAGTTAGAAATAAGCTTGGACAAGCATTAAGAAATGCTTTAAGAAGGATTCCTAATTTGTCGTTTTTTGTTGATGATTCACTTGATTATGCAGAGCGAATTGATGATTTATTGAAAGATTAAATTGTCGAGTTTTTTTCCATTATATATTGCTAAACGCTATTTGATTTCTAAAAAATCAAAAAACGTTATCAATGTAATTACCTTCATATCAATGGGAGGAATTTGCCTTGGAGCAATGGCTTTGGTTGTTATTTTATCGGCCTTTAATGGTTTGGAATCATTGGTAGAATCGCTATATAATTCATTTGATCCCGATATAAAAATTACAGCTACCAAGGGAAAAACGTTTTCTATTGAAGAATTTCCGGAACAAGATATTTTAAAATTAACCGGTGTTGAATTTGGGGCTAAAAGTTTAGAAGAAACCGTTGTGATTAAATACAATGGCAAGCAAACTTTCGCTACTCTAAAAGGAGTAGAACAGAGCTTTATTGATATGAACTCGTTGGATTCGATGATGTACGAAGGCAAACTTGTACTAAAAGATGGCGATCTAAATTACATGGTTTTAGGGTATGGAATTGCCGATAAAATTGGCTTGTATATAGACAAAGCTCTTGAGCCAATCTATGTTTATGCAGCACGAAGAACAAAAATAATATCGAGCAATGTTGCCAGTGCATTTAAGGTTCAGCCTATTTTGCCAGCTGGAATATTTTCAATAAACCCCGATTTTGACAATGAGTACATACTTGCTCCTTTCAATTTTGCTGAGCAAGTATTGTCATACAGTGATCGTGTATCAGCTTATGAAATTGGTTTAGCAAAAAACAGCAGCCCTGAAGAAGTTAAAGAAGAAGTTAAAAAACTGTTGGGTGAAAACTATACAGTGAAAACTAGGTACGAACAAAATGAATTAATTTACAAGACCAATCAAACCGAAAAATGGATTACCTTTTTGATTCTTTCGTTTGTATTGGTAGTTGCTACCTTTAATCTTGTAGGTAGTTTATCGATGCTAATCATTGATAAAAAGAAAGATATTTTTATTCTTAAAAGTATGGGGGCCACTAAAAACATGGTCTTTAAAATATTTTTAATTGAAGGCATTATGATTAGTACTATTGGAGGTTTGATAGGTTTGTTTTTTGGAGCTACATTAACTTGGATGCAACAAACTTTTGGCCTAGTTCCTTTAGCAGGATTAATCGTAGATTATTATCCCATGGAAATGGAATTGTTTGATTTTGTGGCAGTATTCTTAACTGTGTTGGTAATTGGTTTTGGTGCATCATGGTTTCCTGCTAAATTAATTTCAACCAGATATTACTCAAACCTTAAACGTGAAAACTAATGGACTTTGCTGAGCACATTATTAACTTTTACCAGAATTTAAAAATCCCGAAAGGAAAATTACCTTCAAATATTGAGTGGATAAATTCAGTAGCCAAGGCTGATGTACAAGAATCAATTAAAATCTTTTACTCAAAGTTTTACGCTGATCACGAACCAAGAACTTTATTGACGGGCATAAACCCTGGTAGGTTAGGGGCAGGCATAACTGGAATCGGATTTACCGATCCTATTAACTTAGAATTACATTGCGGAATACCAAATAATTTTGATAAAAAAAACGAGCTATCGTCGAGGTTTATATTTGATGTAGTACAAGCGGCCGGTGGGGTAGATGCTTTTTTTAGTAAAGTATACATTACCTCAATGTGTCCTTTGGGTTTTGTTAAAGAAGGTATTAACCTTAATTACTACGACGACAAAGAATTGATTGCTAAAGTTTGGCCTTTTATGCAGACTGAATTTAAAAAACAAATGAAGTTTCCGGTTAAAACCAAAACCGGTTATTCAATCGGAAAAGGTTTGAATTTTAAATATTTGCAAAAAATAAACAAAGAGCTAAACTTGTTTGATGAAGTAAAACCCTTACCACATCCAAGATGGGTTATGCAATACAGACTGAAATCTAAAAACAAGTATATTGATGAATACTTGGAAGTGCTACTTGGTTAAATAGGTTTCAATCAAATAGTTAAATACTTTTTACTATTTAGTGAACTTAACTTTTGGCAATTTTAATATGTTCTAAATGATGCTAACAATGCCAAGCATAAAGTAGCACAAACTGACCAAGTGTATTTGCTTTTCCGTTTTCAGGATGAAAAATTTTAATAGTCATTTATTCTTTGGTAAATGAGCTAAGCAAAGTTGACCACCTAATGTGGAGTCCATCTAATATTAGCAATGAAGACTCAATAGGCTCGTAGGAAACATCAGTTGTAGCCGCCCATTTGTTTTCATCGTATGGTTTTACCTTATAATTAGCACTTGTGCTGCCACCTTTAAAAGGAATAAACGAATCCATATGACTATCAGCGCAATGATGAACAAGCTGCTGAATAGTTCAACTGCCTGGTCTGTATTTTTTTGAAGTTCAGAGGAACTTAAACCTTCTGTTTCATGCCGAATCAACTTAGGGAAATCACCAATGGTCTTTATTGCATTTTCTATTTCACTTTTTGTAATAACATCTTTAAATACGAAAGCATCAATAGGGTATTTTAATTGCTCAATATTCATGTGCTGGTTTTTAAAGGGGCAAGTTAAAAAAAGCAAACAGTATTATTGGATTGAAAAAATTGAGAAACTAGAGAAACTAGAGAAGTATAAATACCCAAAAGTTGTCTTTGTTAGATGACGGTTGATTGTTATCCCTTGCGCAGAGTTGAAACCCGTGTTTTTCATTATGGTAATTACGTGTTAATTTCACTTTGATATTCAATCAAATTATTGATTTTTTGCTAGCACCAAGTAAAAAAAATGATATTATTGAAACGATGCCAATTTACCAATTAAGTAACGCTTTAATTTTTCCTGAAAACCATTTGGCAACAAGCGATGGTTTGTTGGCCGTTGGGGGTGACTTTTCGATAGATAGAATGTTACTTGCCTACAGAAAAGGCATTTTCCCTTGGTATGAAAAAGGGCAACCAATAATGTGGTGGAGCCCAAACCCTCGGTTTGTTTTAAAACCGAATAGCCTAAAAGTTTCAAAAAGTCTAAAACAAAGTATCCGTAACAGAGGCTTTAAGGTAACTTTTAATCAAAATTTTAGTCAGGTACTTAAAGGCTGTAAAACCATCAACCGAAAAGGACAATATGGAACATGGCTCACCAATGAACTGATTCAAAGTTTAAATGGGTTACACCAATTGGGTTGGTCGCATTCAGTTGAGGTTTGGTTAAATGATCAGCTTATTGCCGGTGTTTATGGCTTGGCTTTTGGGAAGATATTTTTTGGTGAAAGTATGTTTTCTACCATTACTGATGCATCAAAAGTTGGCTTTGTAGCTCTTGTGGAGCAATTAAAACAACAAAATTTTGAATTAATAGATTGTCAAATATTCACCCCTCATTTGGCAAGTTTCGGGGCGGAGTTAATTCCACTTGAGCAATTCAACCAATTTTTGGACAACAACGCATCATTACATTCTGAAAAACTCATTTTGTAAATCATACCTTATTAAACAAGGTTTAAGTTTAAATCCCCTTTTTTATAAAGGTTAGTTAATTCATTAAGAAGTTTCAACTTCTGGTCTATTGAGCCTCATTAGGATGCTAACAAATAGCCGTGTTGGTTTTTTATGGTTCAAATCACTGCCATTGATAAAAACCATTTGTGGTCAGTAACAAAAAGGCAGTTCCAAATAAAAAGTTTTTTAGCATCCTCTTAATCGAAATTGATAATTACAATAAAAGGGTAATTATAACATCAAAAAATGAATCCTATTAATGCGATATAATGGTTTTATTAATATGTAAATACAA
>TARA_B110000037_G_scaffold95350_1_pt1 | contig 12607 bp, 10 predicted proteins | sample TARA_B110000037 | Tara Oceans TARA_B110000037 (sample SAMEA4397196) | marine metagenome | biome: Polar Biome; feature: [MIX] marine epipelagic wind mixed layer (ENVO:01000061); material: water (ENVO:00002006), including particulate matter (ENVO:01000060) such as... | depth 10-100 m
GCAGGTTCTATAAATTGGTCGTGCATGGGCTTTAAAGTAGTTTGGTATCTATTTAAAACTTCTTCTAAGTTACGGCCGCGTTCTTGTAAGTCTCTTTTTAGTCGCCTCATAAGACGTTCGTCTGAATCTGCATGTACAAATATTTTAATATCAAAAAGATCCCTTAATTCAGGGTGGCTCATGATTAAAATGCCCTCTACGATCATCACTTTTCTAGGCTGCGTTTTAACCGTATTTTTAGTTCTGTTGTGTGCAACAAAAGAATATTCGGGTTGTTCAATACTGTTTCCTTTTTTCAAGGCTTCTAAATGAGCTGCTAACAGGTTAAAATCAATGGAGTTTGGGTGGTCAAAATTTACTTTAACCCTCTCTTCCATGCTTAAATGGCTCAAATCATTGTAGTAAGAATCTTGTGAAATTACCCCCACTTCATTTTCAGGAAGCTCATTGATGATTTGGTTTACTACAGTTGTTTTTCCGCAGCCAGTACCTCCCGTAATTCCAATGATGAGCATAATTTATATTTTTTTCAAAAATAACAATAACAAACTAAATTTAAGTGAAATATTACAAAGACTACTACCTTTGAATTAAAAAGCCCTTGAGTGCTTTTTTATGCGCTGAGCATTAGGCCTGTATACTTTAAATAAATTATTGCTATTGTTTTTTAGGACTATATTTTATAGCGGATAAAAAATGAGCCCACATGAACTGTCTTTAATTGCACCAGTAACACTTTTATAGCAATTTATTTTGGACTGTATTTTTAGATATCCCATAAACGCAAATATGAGAGCTTCTTTAAATGCCACAATTTCTTTATTGCCAATGTCAATGCTAGCCAATGACTGTAGCTTTTCCGAAAGAATTTGCACTAAAAATTGGTTAAAAGCACCACCACCACTCAATAATATTTTATCTCCTTTTTCTAGACTAGGCGTTATAGATCTTAACATTTGATAGGCTATATGAATAACCGCTGTATGAAGCTGATCTTCAATGGAAGCGGTATTGTTTTCAAATAGCGGTTTCACATTTGCTTCATACCATTCTACTCCTAAAGATTTGGGAAAGGGTGCAGCATAATGCCCTAGAGCGTTTAACTGATCGTATAAAGCCTGATCAAGCTTTCCCTGGGCAGCCAAAGCGCCATTGTGGTCGTACTCGAGGCCTTTTTTACCCGCCAATTCATTGAGCAGCATATTGGCTACCCCAATATCATAGGCTATGATATTAGGTTCAAACTTATTTCTTTTATTTAAGGATGCTTTTATAGAGATATTGCTAATGCCCCCAATGTTTATGCAGTATTTGTATTCATTAAATAAAAGGGCGTCTCCAATAGGCACCAATGGCGCTCCCTGACCACCTAAAGCAATATCTGTGTTTCTAAAGTCTGCAATGACTGGAATTTGAGTTTCATTAGCTATAGCTTGCCCAGCCCCTAGTTGAAAAGAGTATCCCAGTTCTGGCCTGTGAAATACAGTATGTCCATGGCTGGCAATATAGTTGCACTCAAGCCCTTTGGGCGTTAAAAACAATTTAATCTGTTGGCCCAACCAGTGGCCATATTGTTGGTGTTTTTCCAATAAGATAGTGCTTGGATCCCTGTAAGCCGCTAGCAATAAAGCCTTCATTTCAGCGCTATAAGCTAAGGTTTCTGTCTTGATTATTTTGTACTGATACCCATTGCCTTTCGCATTTTCTCTAAAAGAGCAAAGGGCCATATCTAAACCATCTAGAGAGGTGCCAGACATGAGTCCTAAAAAAACCAGGTCTTTTTCTTTGTTCATAATCAATTTCTTTATTGAAAATCTTCTTTATTCATTGAAAATGCTTTACTCAATTCATTATGGCGATTTAAGCCTTTTATAAAAGTGACTTTTGTATTTTTTACATGTGCTAAACCATTGTAAATGGGTAAAATGGCTACAGCCTCAGCTGCCGTGTTGGCTTCATTAGTGGCGTATAGTACCAGCTTAGTTATGTTGGGATTAGCCACTTTAACGGTAAAGTATTCTTCTGAAATTTTATTTGTAGTAGCATTTAATGTGTACGCTTCGTTTGCCTCTCTCAAAGGAGAAAGAGGGGGGAGCACCCATTCACTAAATGGCCCATTCTTTAATGTGTGTACTACCTCTTCAAGTCCATCTTGCATTAACGATTTTGCGCTAAAAATGACCTGACCTGTGATTTCTGACTGCTTACTTCCATAGGTCAATTGGTCTATGATTTCGTTGGGATTTTTCCAAGCAGGGTCTGCATTATTGAAAATCTTGTAGGCGCCATAACCAATATAGATATTCGATTTTTTCTTTTCTTTGGACCACCAATCTACTAGTGTTTTGTGTGCTGCAGGGGCAAAGTTCATACTCCAATACAATTGAGGTACCAAATAATCAATCCAACCTTTTTCCATCCATACCAATGGGTCTGCATACAGATCATCATAAGTAGTTTGCCCTGCGCGGGTATTAGATCCTCTAGGATCCGTATGGTTGTTTTTCCAGACACCAAAAGGGCTCACACCAAAAGAAACCCAAGGTTTTTTACTTTTCACAGCAGTATGAATTCCTTCAATTAATCGGTTAATATTCTCCCTACGCCAATCATTAATTTGCTGTCCATTGCCATACTTGGTAAAAGCTTCGTGGTCTTCAAATATGGCCCCCTCTGTTTTATAAGGGTAAAAATAGTCATCTAAGTGAATGCCATCTATATTATAGCGTTCTACAATGTCTTTAGCCACAGCAATTAGATGGGACTGTACTTCTGGAAGTCCCGGATTGTAGTAATATTTAGATCCATAGGGGACCATCCAATTAGGGTGTTTATTAAAATCATGTGTCTCATTCAATAATGAAGTATCCATTGTCATGGTGGCCCTGTAGGGATTAATCCAAGCATGAAAATCCATACCGTATTGGTGGGTAGTTTCAATGAGCCATTCTAACGGATCTGTTTTGAACTTGGTGTTTTCTCCCTGTTTTCCTGTGAGGTATTTGGACCAGGGGGCCATGCTAGTAGGGTAAAAGGCGTCTCCTGATGCTCTTATTTGTACTATGACCGCATTAAATTTAATTTTTTTATAAAATACCAAGAGGTCTATATAGTCCTTTTGCATTTTTTCATAAGTATCACTTGAATTTTTTGGCCAATCAATATTAGCGACTGTAGCTATCCAAACACCTCTAAATGACCTTTCAGGGTCATTAAAAACAAGATTAGATTCTTTTTTAATGGCTGTTTCAGTCTTGGGAATATTCTTGCTTTGCGGTCCAAGTCCTGTTGTTCTTTGCGCGCTACAAGAGGTAACAATTAAGCTTAAAATGCAACTATAAAAGAAAAGTAATTTGGGTAGTTTCATGAAGTTAAAGTAGCAAAACGATTAAATACAAAAGGCCTATTTTAAAACTAAAATAGACCTTTTGGGGTGGTTATGGTTGGATTAACTAAAATTTATATCTCACAAAGCCCTCCATGGCCTCATATTCTGCAAGCCCTAAGGCATTGTATTTTTTTGCGGTTTCCCTATTTCGGTCTTCTGCTCTTTGCCAAAACTCTCTTTCATCACTTCCAGGAAACATTGCTGCGTCTTTCTGAGATTGGTGTTTAAAGATGGCATTTCTCTTTCTTATCATGTCTTTTGGCCCAATAGGAACAGCCATTTCCATGTCTGCAATATCCCATTCTTGCCATGCACCTCTATAGAGCCACACATAACAGTCTTTGATCCAGGTTGCTTTATCTGCAACCAATTTATCAATGGCTGCAAAAATAATATCTAAGCATACCCTATGCGTTCCGTGTGGGTCAGATAGGTCTCCTGCAGCAAAAATTTGTTGTGGTTTTACACGATTTAAAAGATCGTAGGTAAGGGCAATATCTTTTTCTGAATAAGGATTTTTCTTGACAGTTCCGGTTTCATAAAAAGGCAGGTTTTGAAAATGGGCGTTTTCTTCTTTGACCCCACAATAACGACAGGCCGCCATGGCTTCTCCTTTTCTAATGAGGCCTTTAAATTTTTGAATCATGGGTTGGTCTACCTCTCCTGGAGATTTATGACTCAAAAAGGTCTTTACTTCTTGAAACTGTTTTTCCAATGCAGTATTGTTTTCCTGTATGTCTTTGGCAAAATCTAAGAAACGGATTACCTCGTCGTCAAAAACCGCAATATTACCAGAAGTCTGATACGCTACATGAACTTCATGTCCTTGGTCTACTAACCTTAAAAGGGTACCTCCCATGGAGATAACGTCGTCATCTGGATGTGGGCTAAACACAATGGATTTTTTAGGAAATGGTTTTGCACGTTCCGGTCTCTTTGTGTCATCGGCCTGAGGTTTACCTCCAGGCCAACCTGTAATAGTTTGCTGTAATTGGTTGAAAATTTTCACATTCAGTTCCTCTGCACTACCAATTTCTGCAATGAGGCTTCCCATTCCATATTCATTATAGTCTTCATTGGTCAATTTCAGCACCGCTTTACTTCTTGTTTCAGACAACCAAATGGTTGCTTTTTTGATGAGTCCTTCTGTCCAGTCACAATCCCCTACAAGCCAAGGAGTTGCTTCTCTAGTAAGACTTGTCGCTGCTGCCCTGTCAATGATGAAATCACAATTGGGGTGTGTTTGAAGAAAGGTAGCAGGTACAGATTCTTGGATGGGGCCTTCTACGGCTTGTTTAATGATATTTGCTTTGCCTTCTCCCCATGCCATTAGGACAATTCTTTTGGCATCCATGATGGTACCCACGCCCATGGTGATTGCTTTTGATGGAACGTTTTCTTTTCCAAAAAAATCACTGGCTGCGTCTAAACGGGTAATCCTGTCTAGGCGAACCAGGCGGGTTTTACTTTTTAAAGAGGAGCCAGGTTCGTTAAAACCAATATGTCCTGTTCTTCCAATGCCTAGAATTTGAATATCTATACCACCAGCTTCTATGATTTTTTGCTCGTAATTCTGGCAATATGTTCTAACGTCCTCTTTTGTTTGCTGTCCATCAGGAATGTGAATTTGGGTATTTGGAATGTCTAGGTGGTCAAATAAATGTTCCCGCATGAAACGAACGTAGGAATGTACAGATTCCCTATCCATAGGGAAGTACTCATCTAGGTTAAAGCTGATCACATTTGAAAAACTAATTCCTTCTTCTTTGTGTGCCTGAACCAGGTATTCATAGACTTTAATAGGGGTAGAGCCTGTAGCAAGTCCAAGCACCATTTTTTTTCCTTCTTGTTGTCTTTGGGTGACTAATGAAACAATCTCTTGAGCCACATAATAGGAGGCCTCCTGAGAATTTTCGTGAATAATAGTATTTATTCTTTCAAACTTTTTTTGTTCTTCGGCTACCATTCTTAGTTTGGTTGGTTATTATAGACGTATCAAATATAGAAAAAAAATGCAAAATCTGCTGTTTTATGCTTTTTATTTTGCTGTTTATAGAAAATTATGAGAGCGGTTCGCATTTATACTGAAAAAAACGGCAATATTTTTTAATATATTTGTGTTACTTTATACGTACTTTAATTAAAGAATATGCTCAAAGAGGAACGTCATTTAAAAATTCTAAACGAAGTGGCCCTGCACAATAGGGTATTACTCACAGATATAGCAGAAAGTCTCAATGTTTCTATTGATACGGTTAGAAGGGATGTAAAGGAGTTGGACGTACTGAATAAACTAAAAAAGGTACACGGAGGTGCTATTGCATTAGGGTTTGTGAGTTTTAGCCCAAAAAACACCAATATTTACGCTCTCGCTGAAAAAACCACTATAGCCCAAAAGGCTATTACTCTAATTAAGGATGGTAGTGTAATACTGATCGATGGGGGAACCACCTGTTTGGAACTGGCCAGACTCATACCACATAAACTGCATTTAACTTGTTTTACTTTAAGCTTACCTGTAGCCTTAGAAATGCTCACCAAACCGAATGTTGAGGTTATTTTTATAGGGGGAAAACTCTCCAAAGATGCCCAACTATCTATAGGGGCAAATGCGGTAAATAATTTGTCAAATATTCGAGTAGATTACAGTTTTATTGGAACTGGATATGTAGATCCCGTGTATGGACTTACTGAGTTTGACTGGGATATTGTACAATTAAAAAAAGCCGTAATAGATGCCTCAAAAAAGACCGTGTTACTTTCAATATCAGAAAAACTAAATTCCCAACACCGTTACAAAACAGCAGATATTAGCGCTATAAATACTATGGTCACTGAGTTAGAGCCTACCAATTCAAAGCTCAATTCATTTAGAAATTACGACATTAAATTACTTTAGTAGGCTTGTCGTAAACGGTTTAATACTTGTAATGAGACTTTTAATATTTCCTTTAAAAACCTATTTGCATTTTCAACGCTATTTAATTCTTTTTCATGTCATTTAATAAACTAACAGAGTCTGCTTCTCATTACGATCATTTAGAAGAAAAATCTACTTTGGAGATCCTTCAGGATATTAATAAAGAAGATCAAACCATTGCCCTAGCTGTAGCACAGTCTATTGATCAGATGACTCCAATTATAGATATTTTGGTGTCTAATTTTAAAAAGGGCGGACGCCTATTTTACATTGGTGCAGGGACTTCTGGTCGTTTGGGTATATTAGATGCTTCAGAGATTCCTCCAACCTATGGAATGCCTCATGGACGCGTGATAGGGCTTATTGCTGGAGGAGATACCGCCATTAGAAAAGCGGTGGAAAACGCAGAAGATCACTGGACTCAAGCCTGGATAGATTTAAAAGCACATGACATAAATAATTTAGATGTTTTGGTTGGTATTGCTGCTTCAGGAACCACTCCCTATGTTATTGGTGGTGTAAAGGCGGCTAAAGCTGCAGGCATTACCACCGCTTGTATTACTAATAATTCGGGATCTCCTCTGGCCCTTGCGGTAGATTACCCCATAGAAATTCCAGTAGGCCCAGAGTACGTTACGGGAAGTACCCGAATGAAAAGTGGGACAGCTCAAAAGCTCGCCCTCAATATGCTCTCCACCGCTTATATGATTAGAGTGGGTAGGGTGAAGGGCAATAAAATGGTGCATATGCAGCTCAGCAATGATAAGTTGGTTCACAGAGGTGCCTCTTATGTAGCTCAAGCATTGGGTGTTTCGGAGGAAATAGGAAAAACCATGCTAAAAAAATACGGTTCAGTACATGCAGCTATAGCAGCAGAAAAATCCTGAACCGCCTATTTTATTTAGGAAAGTTTTATTTTTTAGGCACCAATTTCACAATTCCTTTACCTTCTACTGCAGCATAGATGAATCCATCAGGTGCTTGTCTCACACACCTAACCCTTCCAATGTCTGCCAATAATTTTTCTCTGTAAATCACTTTAGTTCCGTCTAATTCCAATCTTTCAAGGTATTGAAATGAAAGTGAACCCACCAAAAGATTGCCTTTCCAAGAAGGGTATTTATCACTAGTTACATAAGCCATACCACTAGGCGCAATAGAGGGAATCCAGAAATGAATAGGCTGCTCCATATCAGGCATACTGGTCTTATCTGTAATAGGCGTGCCACTATAATTAATACCATAAGTGATCACTGGCCACCCATAATTGGCTCCTTTTTTAATAATATTAAGCTCATCTCCACCCCTAGGGCCATGCTCATGTGCCCACATTTCTTTTCTTATAGGATGGTAAATAAGTCCCTGAGGGTTTCTGTTTCCATAGGTATAAATAGCTGTTTTAGCGCCTTCTATCCCTACAAATGGATTGTCAGAAGGAATACTTCCGTCTGCGTTTATTCTATAGATTTTTCCACCATCCCTTTTAATATCCTGTGGGTTAACATCTCTATCTCCGCGTTCTCCAATGGTAAAATATAAATAGCCATTTTGGTCAAATTCTAGTCTAGATCCAAAGTGTTGTCCCTTGGTGGTATTGGGTCCTGCTTTATAAAGCACTTCATTTTCTACCAAGCTATTTCCTTTGAGTTTAGCCCTCATAATAGCCGTATGTCCTCCTTTTTCATTGCCCTCTTCAGAGGCGTAGGATATATAAATCCATCCATTTTTAGCATAATTGGGGTGCAACTCAAGATCTAAAAGACCGCCTTGCCCTCTCACATATACCTTTGGGGCGTTTGAAATGTCAGTTTTCACGCCTTGGGTTACTTTGATGAGTGCACCTTCTTTATCAGACACAAGCATACTCCCATCTGGTAAGAAAACCATTCCCCATGGATTGTTAATGCCTTCTACCACAGTTTCTATCGTGAATAATTCCTCCTTAGGAAGGTTCACTTCGTTGGGTTTGTTTTGGCCGCAGGCCGATGCCGTGATCAATAAAGCAATAGCAACAATAGCATTTTTAAAAGTCATGAGGTCTATTTTTAATTCCCGTAAATATACTAAAGATTCCCTTTTCAAAATTAAGTCCACATCTTTTTAAAAAGATGTCGTTTTTTGTAAAGCTTTATACTATATTTGCACCGCTGTAAACGCAGCTACACTCGGGGTGTAGCGTAGCCCGGTTATCGCGCCGCGTTTGGGACGCGGAGGTCGCAGGTTCGAATCCTGCCACCCCGACAAAAAAATCCAACTATTTATTAGTTGGATTTTTTGTTTTTTAAAACCATTTTGTGGTCCATTCACTGAGCCTCTTTTTTAAGGGGGTGTAAGGTGGCATAAGCATTTCTACTGCACTAAAACTAAATTGTTTTACAACACTTCTCTGGTTGGAAAATTCTTGAAATCCATAATAGCCATGGGCTTTGCCTATGCCACTATTGTTGCTGCCCCCAAAGGGTAAATGGTGGTTGGAGTACTGCACCACACTGTGATTTATGGCAGTGCTTCCTGCCCTTGTGTTTCTTAATACTTGCTTAATAATAGATGGTTTTTTACTGAAAAGATAGAGGGCCAATGGCTTTTCACCTGCATTGATATAATCAATGACTTCTTCTATTTTTTTAAATGTTTTAAGGGGGAGTATTGGCCCAAAAATTTCATCTTTTAATAAAGTGGCATCGGCTGTTAAGCCAGAGATTAGCGTAGGGGAGATATAGTTTTCCGAAGCTATAAAATCACCACCCATTTCAATGGTCCCTCCATTTTTTTTAGCATCTTCTAAATGCGCAAGAAGTCTTTCAAAATGTTCTTGATTTACAATACGGCCATAGTCTTCTGATTTGGACACCTGCTCGCTGTAAAAGTGCTTGGTATGCTTTATAAAGGCAATTATAAATGCTTCTTTAATACTGTGCTCAATAAGTAAGTAATCTGGTGCTACACAGATTTGGCCATTGTTTAAAAACTTACCCCAGGCAATTTTTTTTGCTGCCTGATCAATATTTGCACTCGCGTCTACTATGGTCGGGGATTTACCTCCTAACTCTAAAGTCACTGAGCTCAAATGTTTTGCTGCGGCGCCCATCACAATTTTACCTACTGTGGGAGATCCAGTGAAAAAGATATGATTGAATGGTAGTGATAGTAGAGACTGTGCCACCGTGGCGTCTCCCTCAAAAAGCGACACCTCTTCTGGTTTAAAAACAGCGCTTACAATCTCAGACATTACTGCTGCAGTGTGGGGGGTCATTTCTGACGGTTTAATGATCACGGTATTACCTGCTGCAATGGCAGACGCCAGGGGACCAAAAGTTAGATTTACTGGAAAATTCCATGGGGAAATAATCAGGCAAACGCCTTTGGGTTCTTGTATTACGTAAGAACTAGATCCAATAAAAACAAAAGGGGTTTTTACCCGTAGGGGTAACATCCATGACTTTAATTGTTTTTTGATCAGTTTTATTTCGCTGATTACTGGGTGAATTTCAGTGAGATCCGTTTCAATGGCAGGTTTTTTAAAGTCTTTGAACAAAGCTTCCTGTAAGTCTTTTCTATAGGTTTTTTCTACAGCCTTTTGCAAAGCGTTTAAGCGACTAATCCTTTGGGAGGCACTGCTATTCCCTAGTGTGTACTGGTGCTGGCTTTGAGCTTTAAAAATTTCTTGAATGTCCTTCATAGCGTTTAAAACTTAAAGATATGTTTTTATTAATTCAAGGGATGTAACCTATTTTGATTTATTATTAGTTGGCTATTTTACAATAGGTATATACATACTTACAATACACTTCTTTTCAGGATGGGTTTGATAGTCATTGTGGTATATTTCAAACGGATCTTGATTAGTGGTTTTGTAACCATTGGTGTTCATCCAAGCGTATAAGCTGGCCCAAGAATTTGGAAATTCGTGCAAGTCTATTTTAAAATCACCAATGATACATGTACAAGCCTCTATAATTATGTTGTCTAGTAAACTATCTTCCAAGGCACTAGATTTTGTTACACAGGCACTCATTCTCACTTCATTTGCAGGTGTGTCTCTAAAGCTGTCGTGAAAAATGCTAAGAATTTTTGTCTGAGGATCTTCCATGACACCTTTCTCCATAGCCAAATGAACCACTTTTGTTAAGGATAGTGACAGGTTTTCTGCTCCTGTACATGGAACGGCTAATAGGGATAAGGGGCTAATTTCTTGTACACGTACTTTCATTAATTATTTTTCAGCGTATTCTAATACTTTATTTTCTTTTTTTAAAGCTTGATCTCTCCATGCACCAAGCGCCATTCCAACCGACATTCCAGCACCTAGTCCTATAGCTAGACCTGTGCTTGGATGAATGCTTAAACCTATTGATTGTCCTAATACCATACCTAATATCATGAAGAGAGTAGTGTAATAACCACTTGTTACCCACCCATACCTTTCTCTTAAGAATTTTTTAAATCTATTGAGTTTCTTTTTGTGTTTAGAATAGGTGTTTTCCTCTACAGCTTTTAATCGGTAACTTTTAAGTTCCTCATCTATAGTACTCTTTTGGGCCTCAGTTAAGGGTCTTTTAATTAAAATATGACAGAGCTTTGCAAACTCGCGATATATTTTTACATGATATTTTTTAGTCGCTTCATTAGATTTTGATTCGAATAGGGCTTTGGTTTCTTCTAGGCTCATGTTTTGGGTGACAAGGTTATTAGGGTACGAATATACCACTCTTTATGATGTTTATAAAAATGACTTTTTATTATATGGGACACAATAGGCTTAAAACAAATAAAATTTCTGCCTTGCTAATTAGAATGTTTTGTTATTTTTGCCACTCTTATCGGAATCGGGATGTAGCGCAGTCCGGTAGCGTACACGCCTGGGGGGCGTGGGGTCGCAGGTTCAAATCCTGTCATCCCGACTTAAAATCAGTGTAAACCCTTGTAAATCAAGGGTTTTTTTGATTATCATATTTTACATCACCATGAAGGTTAAAGAGGTTGTAGTATAAGAACTCTCAGGATTGGGTTAATAATACCATTGACACATTACTACTCTTAAATCGTTTGAGGAAAAGGGAATCAATGCAGTGGATAGAGGTATTATTATAATCAGGTAATCAAGAATTTAGTGATTACTCTCTAATATGATTTTATTTATTCTTGTTTTATGTCTTTTCCTTTACTCGAATTATTGTTTACACGAGATGGAGGAGGGTTGTTAACCACAGGTTTAGTGGTAATTTCTGTTGGTAGAGTGGATGTAGGAGAAACTACTCTACGGTTTGGTTGGATTTGATTAGTTGTTTTTGTATTTGGTCTTTGAATAACTCCGTAAGGGGTGTTTGGAGTAGGTATTAATTTTCTCGCTTCATTTACATTTTTAATTGTACGTACATTTATACCAAAATCTCTTAACAATTTAACATCTTTGTCAAGTTGTGAATCTTCAATAATTTGACCGGTATTATTTGATATTCTAGTTTGGTCATAAGTTGAAACTCTTCTATCTACTGACCTTACTTCATTTAAATTAGATTCATTACTCACTATTTTTGTCTTGTCATAACTAGAGCTTCCTATATCTTCTTTTCTTACTATATTTTGATTTGATTCATTTCTTCGATAATTTGGAATATCATGATTAGGTAATCTGTTCCATCTATTCCAACTATAACCACTTAAATATCCATTCCAACTATTAAAATTCCATGAGTTATTCCACCCCCAAGAATTTCTATACCATTGATCATTATTCCAGGTAATAGCAAATCCTAACATATCTTGATTTCTAAAACCATTCCACATGTAAAATGGATAATTCATATTCCAATCGAACCACATTTTAGGTGCGTTGAGGTACATGTCAAATGGTGATACTCCACTTCTCCAACCTCCCAAGTAGTTGTAATTTCTATAATACCAACCAATATCTTGGTTTTGTGCAAACCATGTAAAATCTTGACGAAAACTCCAATCGTTACGAAGTTTTCTTGCAAAATCCCAATCATTATCGATTATATCAAATTTTATAGTTTGAGTGGAATATAATTCATCATTAGATACTTCATTATTTGACTTAGAGGTATTCATCTTAGTAGAACTACATGAAGTCAAAATGCAAATAATAGGTAAAATATAAAGTAATTTTTTCATGAAGTTATATTGTTAATTACAATCAAATATAGTGATTAGTTTTAAGAAAAAATTAAATTTCAACTGTTAATTTTTATGATTAGAGATTAATAAAAACAAGATTTTGGTGAGTAATGGTCACCAAATTGACATGAAACACTAAATTTTTAATAATTAAGTAATTG
>TARA_B110000037_G_scaffold223181_1_pt1 | contig 12603 bp, 12 predicted proteins | sample TARA_B110000037 | Tara Oceans TARA_B110000037 (sample SAMEA4397196) | marine metagenome | biome: Polar Biome; feature: [MIX] marine epipelagic wind mixed layer (ENVO:01000061); material: water (ENVO:00002006), including particulate matter (ENVO:01000060) such as... | depth 10-100 m
AAAAGGCTCAGAAAATAATCATCTTTTTTCGTGTGACGCAGCACTAGCACGATGGAACCTCTGCGAAATCCAGCCGCCTGGAAGGACGGCTTTCCTCAGATATCTCGGCGCTCGCTTTTACTGGTGTGCCGGAGATCCTTCGCGCGCTTCAGATAGACGGAGTCTTCTCCGATGTTTGAGGAAAGGTCGCCCACACGCTCAAGCGAGCGGACGATAAAGATGAGGTGGAGGTATTCTTGGCTGCGCCCGTCGGTTGCCTCGATGCGCTCACCGTAGTGGGCGGTGGTCTGCTTGTGCATGCGGTCGAGCTCTTTGTCGCGTGCGTGAAGAGAGGCTCCGAGAGTGGCATTGCCATCGCTGAAAGAGGAGATCGCGTCACGCAGGAGTGTGTCGGCGAGGGTGTAAAGCGGCTCGATGAGGGTGATGTCGGCTAGCTCCTGGGCGGCCATGATCTTTCTAGCGCGCTTGGCGATGTTCGTCGCGTGGTCGGAGATGCGCTCTAGGTTCATGGAGATTTTCATCGAGGAAACCACGAAGCGCAGGTCGCTGGCCATAGGTTGGTATTTCACCAGAAGCTCCATTCCGGCCTTGTCGATCGTGCGCTCGAACTCATCGACCTCATCGTCATCGGCGATGACAGAGTTGGCGAGCTCGAGGTCGCGTTCCATTAGCGCCCGGATAGCGCGCTCGAGGTTGTGCCGGGTATGTGCGGCCATGCTGAGGACGTCGCTCTTTAATTCCGCCAGAGCTAGATCGAAGTCCTTGATGATATGGGGTGAGCTGTTCATGTGATAACTTATCGTGTGAGAGGGTTTTGGAAAGTCTGCTGTTTTCTCGGTTTCAGCCGAAACGTCCGCTGACGTAGTCTTCGGTATGTCTCACGGAAGGATTTGCGAAAATGGTGGCGGTGTCATTGTATTCGATGAGCTCGCCGAGATAGAAGAAGGCGGTGCGATCTGATACGCGGGTGGCCTGCTGCATGTTGTGGGTGACGATCACGATGGTGAACTCCTCCTGAAGCTCGGCGATGAGCTCTTCGATGCGGGCGGTGGCGATGGGATCTAGCGCGGAGCATGGCTCATCCATGAGGACGATGCGCGGGTTCACGGCGATAGTGCGTGCGATGCAAAGGCGCTGCTGCTGTCCGCCGGAGAGGCCTAGTGCGCTAGAATTGAGGCGGTCTTTTACTTCGCTCCAGAGTGCGGCGCGTTGCAGGGATTTCTCTACCGCTTCGTTGAGCTTGGATTTATTTTTGATGCCCTGGATGCGGAGTCCGTAGGCTACGTTGTCGTAAATGCTTTTCGGGAACGGATTGTATTTTTGGAATACCATACCGACTTGCTTGCGTAGCTCGATGGGATCGACATCGCTGGCGTTGATATCCTGGCCCATGATGCGGATCTGCCCGGTGGTGACTTTGGAGGTATCGACGAGGTCGTTCATGCGATTGAGGCAGCGCAGGAGCGTGGATTTTCCGCAACCGGATGGGCCGATGAGTGCGGTGACCTTGCCAGCGGGGATGTTGAACGAGATGTTTTTGAGGACGTTTGTTTTCCCCATATCGTAGCTGAAAGAGACGTCATCGACCTCGATCATCGAGTCTTCCTTGGCGATCGGGTTCGGGTTGTTCGCAGCGCTGGCGCTGGCGATTTCTGCGGCGTCTGTGGGTTGTGAAGATGTGGTTACCATTTCAGTTTTTTACGGAAGTGAATGCGGAGATAGATGGAGACCGAAGCGAAGCTCATCACCATGAGGAGGAAAACAAAGACCGAGCCGTCTTGCATGGCTGAGGTCGCATCGGTGCGCGGGATGCGGGCAGCTACGGTGTAGATGTGGTAAGGCATGGCCTGTACGGAATCGGTGAGTAAGTCGGATAGCCAGAAGATGCCGTTGCCGCTGGCTTCTTCCCAAGGGAGCTTACCTTTCAGTGCGACTGCTGCGGTGAACATGATCGGGGCCGTCTCACCTGCGACGCGGGTGACCCCGAGGACGGATGCGGTGAGGATGCCAGGAGTCGCGTAGGGCAGGACGGCGGTGCGGATGCATTGCCATTTCGTGGCACCGAGTGCGAGGGAGGCTTCGCGGAAGCCTTTGGGAATCGCTTTCAGGGACTCCTCGCAGGCAGCGATGATCACCGGCAGGACCATCACGGCGAGGGTAAGGCCGCCGGCGATGAGGGAGTTCCCCCAGCCCTCGAAGCTGAGGAAGCCGCCGAAGAGAGGGATGGCCCACAGGGATTTCTCTATATTCGGGGCATCCGTGAAAACGGGGAGCAGTGGGAACAGGCAGAAAAAGGCGAAGCCAAAGAGGCCAAAGACGATGGAGGGAACGCCCGCGAGGTTCATGATCGCCAAGCGTATCATCCCGACGAAGCGCCCCTGCTTCGCATACTCATTCAGATAAACCGCAGCGGCCACTCCGACAATGAGCGCAACAACCATGCAGACGATGACGAGCAGGGCGGTCCCCACCAAGGGGCCTGCGATGCCTCCGCCGGAATAGGCGTTGGTCTTCTTGTTCTCGATGACAGCATCTGGATTTGCCTTGGTGAATTCGATGAAATCAGTAGACGCCATGGACTGCTTGTCACCGTTTTCATCGGTATAATCGACGAGGGTCTCCGGCATGCGGGTGAGGAAGTCCGAGTTGAAGATTTCGCCACCTTTCTCGGAGAAAACCGGCATCAGCACAGGCAGTCCTTTCTTCGCGATATCAAAGAAGATGAAGAGCGTGCAGGCGAGGATGACGTAGGTTAGCGCTGCCAGCACGCACGCGACGATTCTGTCTTTCGTTTTCTGCGCGTTGGAGCTGGATTTGAAGGGGTTCATGTTGCGGATTCGGAAAGTGGATCAGGCGGCGAGGCCGAAACGCTTAATGATGCGGCGGGCGCTGATGTTGATCAGCAGCGAGATGGTAAACAGGACAAGTCCGACGGAGAAAAGTGCGCGGTAGTGGATGGTGCCTGAGGTCACCTCACCCATTTCTTGGGCGATGATACCTGTCATGGTGTGGGCTGGTTGGGTGATCACCCCGACCCCGAGGCCGAAGTCTGGTATCGCGATCTGATTTCCCGCCACTAGCAGCACCACCATGGTCTCACCGATGACCCGACCGAAGCCGAGCAGGATCGCGGCGAGGATACCGGAGACTGCGGTGGGCACCACGACTCTCATCACCGTCTGGAGCTTCGATCCGCCGAGGGCGAGCGAGGCTTCCGTGAAGGAGGACGGGACATTGTTGATCGCGTCTTCACAGAGGGTGAAAATCGTCGGGACGGCCATCAGAGCGAGTAGCAGGCCGGCATTGAGGATATTCAGGCGTTCCTGCATGGGGAAACCCGGCACCCATGAAAGCCAAGGCACCTGGCTGATTTCGCGCAGCGCCTCGCCCAGCACGATGATACCGAAGAATCCGAGGACCACGGATGGGATGGCACCGATCAGTTCGATGATGGGTTTGATGATATTCTGCTGTTTGGGGCCGGCGAGGCGGTTCACGTAGATCGCCGCGCCGAGGGAGAATGGGATCGCCACGATTAGGGCGATGATGGAGATCAGTAGGGATCCGGTGAAAAGCGGAAGAAGTCCGTAGAAATCGTGGAACGAGCTGTTGGTGACCCAGTCTTTCCCGAAAAAGAAGGAAGTGACTGAGGTGATCCAGCTCACTGGTTGATCATAGCGCCAATCTGCCGATTCCTGCAGGCTTTGATCGAGATATGCGATGAGCTCAGGTCCCTTCTCACGTATGCGGCTGACCAGATCCTGCGCCTGGGCGGATGCCAAATCCGTAGGCAGGGCGGCGATCCCGGGTTTCAGATCCGCTTCCAAAGCCGCAATCGCGGCCTTGTGCTTTTCCCGGCTCCCTTCCAGAGCCGTGATGCGCTCGGCGTATGGGAAATTCTTGCGGATGGTGATTTTTTCCGCCTGTTCTTTTAGGCGGGCGCGGTCTTCTTTGGTCGCGGCGTTCACGGAGCCCTCGAGGAGCGCTTTTTTACGCGCGGCGGAGCTCTTGTCGGCAACAGCCTCGTCCTTGATGGCGGTGGTGACCTTGATCAGCTCTCCGCGCAGTTTCGAAAGCTCCGATCCTGCACTCCCGATCAGCATTCGGGCGGCGTCGAATGCAGCCATGCCTTTGTTCATTTCGCTTTTGGCGGCCTCGACAAGGGCAGGAGGCTGGTCCTCGACGGGATCCCACGCAGTCATGGCATCGAGCAGCTCCTGCCACTCTTTTTTACCGAGACGTCCGAACGAATCGACCGCTGTCCGGTCGGCTTTTCCAAGCTCTGCCTGGAGGAAATTATCCCACTTCGCCTGGATACCATCCAATTCCGTTTGGGCTAGCGTTTTTGCTTCTTCCTCGTCTGCGTCATCGACTGCATCACGGGCGTCTTCCAGCTCTTCGATCAGGTCTTCCCCGTCATCGAAAAGGTTTCCTGAAAGTGCTCCGAAGCTATCCACAAGACCACGCTGGATCCCGTATGCCTCGTTCATTTCCTGGTAAAATGCCTGGTTCGTCAGACTTTTCACCTCGGTGTATTCGTCCATCTCCTCGATGACGAAATTTGTGTATTCCTGTCCCGTAAGGCGGAAGACTTCGAGTTCCCTTTGATGCTGCGGAAAAAACATTGCAGCTTCCCTTGCGAGGAAGATGCAGATGGCACCCAGAACGAAGGTGGAAATCATCGCGTTGCCTCCGAAGAAGAAACGAATCGCATCCTGACGGCCTACACCGAGGACTCTCTTTCCTTTGCGTTTGAAGTGGGTGGCCATGAAACTTTGATGAAGCTTGAAAAGCTAGGCAAGGGCAAGGGATGTGCCGTTACCAGAACGACACATCCCTATCTTATCGTTTGCCGAACTGGCAGATTATTTTTCGATAGCGATGAATCCAACTGCATTGATAACCTTGGCAGCTGCTGGGTCACCAGTCGCCCAGGCGAGGAATTTCTTCGCCTCACCTTCTGGCTGGCCAACGGTGTAATAGAAGAGTGTGCGGGAAAGGGGGTAGGTGTCCTTGTTCCTCGGCTTGGCGGCTTCACCATCAATTTTCACGGAGCGGAGGCCATCCTTGTCGGCGTAGGCGAGCCCGACGTAACCGATGCCGTTAGCGTTGTTCGCGACTTCGTCGGCGATCTGCTCGTTACCAGCCATCTTGTTGGTGCTGGTGCCGTAGTCGCGCTTGTCCATAGCCATTCCCTGGAAGGACTTGTAGGTGCCTGAGGTGGTGTTGCGGGTGTAAACGGAGATCGCTCCGGCTGCGCCGCCCACTTCGCTCCAGTCGGTGATGTCACCGGTGAAAATGCCTTCGATCTGCTTGACCGTGAGGCCGCGGACGCCGTTTTTCTTATTCGTTACCACTGCGATCATGTCGTAGCCGGCCACGATTTCGACGAGTTCCTGTCCCTTGGCGGTGAAAGCATCCTTTTCCTTGTCCTTCGCATCGCGGGAAGACATGCCGATGTCTGCGGTGCCTGCGAGGAGGTTGGAGAATGCCGCGGAGGAACCCTCTGCTGCGATTTCGAAACCGACCTTGTTTCCGGCGGCGGTGTAGGCCTCGGTGAGCTGGGGAACCATCTTGGCGCCGAGGGTGTCGGAGCCTTTAAAGACGAGTTTGTCTTGGGCAAAACATGAGGCGCCGGCCAGAACGGAGCCGATTGCGATGGATGTGGTAATTTTCATTGTTGGTTTGTTGGTTGCGTGTGACGGCTTGCGTCAACGGTGAGAGTCAGAACGTTTTCGGGTGCTTCTGGCAAAAGATCTATTGTGACAGGATCGTCACAAAGGGTTTTGAGGATTTCTTGCCTTGGAATCGTTAGGTAGCAGGGATCCAATCCTTCAAGTGGCTCCACTTGGAATTCTGCTATTGGAGCCTTTTGTGACGAACCTGTCACAATTATATGTTCCGTTTGTTACGGTTCCGTCACTTAAGAAAACCCCGGCACTTGCCAAAACCGACACACAACAACCGACAAACAACAAATGGACAACCAAATCAAAACAGGAATCGCTCTCGCAGCAGCCTTCGGCCTTCCGGCTCTTGCAATCGCAGGACCGGAAGCCGCCCCAATCGAACCCCCCGCATCGAACTCCGGTGACTGGTGCAGCTGGCTGCAGAGCAAGCCCGGCACCCTCTACAAGAATAAGGAGAACCCTTTCATCCAGGAATTCCAGATCGAAGGACGCCTCCAATACCAGATGGGATATGTTGACGGCGAGAACATCGCAGGAGGCGATTTTAACGAAGGGTATGACGAATACCGCCGTGCGCGCCTTGGGGTGAAAGCGAAATTCCTCCAATACTTCGGGCTCAAATACCAGGTCAACATCGTCAACGACAACCGCAACGGCGGCGGTGGCGAGCTGGACTGGGGTTATGACAGCATCGATGAAGCTTACGTTTCCTTTAATCTGGCAAAAGCCATAGGCAACACCGGATTCGACGATCTCTCGCTGAAATACGGACGCCAGAAGTTCGTCTTCGGCACCGAGGCGCACACCTCTTCGACCAAACTCCTCACTGTCGAGCGCTCCGCTCTTAGCAACAAGGTTTACGGCAGCTCCCGCCCGACCGGACTTACGCTTGAAGGTGCACGGGGACCGATCTCGTTCGCCGCATCGATCTACAGTTCCACAACGGATGCCGCGAACAACGACGAATTCAACGGCTGGCAGGATAGCTACTCGTTGCTTTTCAACCTCGGCTACGAGGTAAACGACCAGTTGCTCGTCCGTGGTGATTTCACCTACAACGCCGCCGCTGGAAGCGCTACGGAAGATTCCGTCATGAGCTACGAATGGGCGGTGGATTTCGGTGCCGAATATGATGCCGGACCATGGGGCGTGAACGCGGACGTCATCTACGGTGACAACGGCGATGCCGTTCTCGCAGGCGGGGCTACCCGCAGTGGCAATTTCTATGGCCTCCAGGTCACTCCGTGGATGTGGTTGGTTGATGAAAAGCTCCAGCTCGTCGGTCAATACCAATACCAGGGTTCCGAGGGAGCCAATGGCGTTCGTATCAACAGCCGCTACGGTCGCGCCCGTGGCATTGGCGGCATCAACGGTGGACGCGGTGATTCCCATCACTCCTTCTACACCGGTCTGAACTACTATCTCTGCGGTCACAACGCCAAGATCCAGGGAGGCATCGAATACCAGACGATGGACACCCCTGCCGGTGATTTCGATACGCTGACCTACGTCCTCGCGTTCCGCACGTATTTCTAAGAATTAATTTCCAGTAGGAATTAAGTGTTGTGCAGCCGCTCCGAAAGGGGTGGCTGCTTTTTGCACTACAGCGGGTTCGCTCTCAGCACCTCGCCTGCTGGGTTTGTTCCTGTCAACGTTTGGGGAGGCTGCCTGGCGTTCCGGCGTGCTGGCTTGTTTTATTGTGGCTGCCACTCGCTCCGCCATGAACGATTCATAATAGACTAGCTCCATCCGCCCGTCGTGATGCTCAACGATGGCGGTGAGGCTCTCCACCCAATCGCCCGAGTTCAGGTAATGCACATTGCCGACCTGCTTGTCCTCAGGTGTGTGGATGTGACCGCAGATGATACCGTCGCAATTTTTGTGGAGAGCGAGTTCCTGGAGGAGTTCCTCGTATTTGTCCACGAAGCTTACGGCGGATTTCACCTTCGCTTTGATCTTCTTGCTCAGGGAAAAATACTCCTTCCCTTGCCACTCACGCCACTTGTTATAGTAGCGGTTGAAAACGAGCAGGCTGTCGTAGCCAACGGCTCCCAGTGATGCCAGCCACTTGTGGTTCGTGGAAACACTGTCGAAGCCATCCCCGTGCACGACGAGGTAGCGGCTCTTGTTCGCGGCGGTGTGTATATATTCTTTGGTGAAACGGATTTTCCCGAAAGCCAGCGGGAGGAAACGCTCCAGGATATCGTCGTGGTTACCTCGTAGGTAAACGACCTCCGTCTTGTCCTTCTCGGACATCTTGAGAATTTTCCGTATCACCCGGCTATGGCGTGGTAGCCATTTTGAGCCACTTTTGAGCGCCCAGCCATCGACGATATCTCCGTTAAGCACGAGTTTCTCGCACTGGATCTGTTTCAGGAAACGCACGACCTCCGTAGCCTTGCTGTCAGGCGTGCCAAGGTGGATGTCCGAGATGAAAACGGTGCGATACGAAGCCCGCCCGTTTTTTCCAAGTCTCGGCGATCTGATGAATTTGATTGGGCGTGTCGCGCCATTACCAGAGATTGCTTTCAGCCTGCTTTCAAACTCCGCAACAACACCATCCCAGCCCTGCGTTTCCGCAAGCTCCCTTGCCGCCATCCGCATGCCATGGCCCGCTCGGATAGCAAGTGCTGCCTTGGCCTGTGCGATGAAACCTTCCGCATCACCTTTCTGTGCCTTATAGCCGTTGACCCCGTGCTCCACGAAACGAGCCGCAGCCGCGTAGTCGTAGGAAACTGTAGCAAGCCCGCTGGCCATACCTTCGAGGACGACATTTCCGAAAGTCTCCGTCTCGCTCGGGAAAAGAAGGATATCTGCGGAGGCGTATTGCTTCGCCAAATCCTCACCCGTCCGTACTCCGGCGAAGTGAATCCAAGGATACTTCGCAGCAAATTTTTCTCGCACCGGTCCATCACCGACGATCACACATTGGAGATCAGGAACGGCTTCTTTCATCGCTTCGAAACTCCGCACCGCGAGATCCAGATTTTTCTCCGCAGCCACCCTTCCGACCACAATCGCGACCGGCGCGCCTGGCCTCGCACCCCAGCTTGCGCGAAGTGCTTCGCTCCGTTTCGCCGGATCAAAAAGCGTTGTATCGACTCCGCGCCCGAGGAGATACACCTCCTTGAAACCTTCCTCCTTCAACTTCTCCACCAGCTCCGGGGAAGGAGCCAGCGTGCAATCCGCGCGGTCATGGAAACGCTTTAGGTAAGCCATCGCCATCGGACGCAGGCCACCGAGACTGTAGCGCTACATATACTCGTGGAAATTCGTGTGAAAACCTGTCGCCACCGGAATACTGAGAGTCTTCGCCGCTTTTACAGCGGATTTCCCAAGCGGGCTTTCCGTCGCCACATAAATCGCATCCGGGCGTTTCCTCAGCCAGCGCTTCCGCAGCTTGAACGGCCCCGGCAGGCCAACTCTAACCTCTTTGTAACCCGGCAGCGGCACCGAAGCCGCAACAGTCTCTCCACGTTTTCCATGACCCGTGCGGATCACATGCACCCGGTGCCCGCGCCTCCGTAGCCCATCGCTCAAACGCCCCAGCGTCATCGCAACCCCGTTCACATCCGGCGCAAAAGTATCCGTCACGATGTCAATTTTCATAAATAGTCAGGAAGCTGCTATTACTTCCGCTAGCAAAGAACCCGATTTACCATCGGTAAACACACCCCGAGTGGTGACATTTTCGTCACGTGGGAATATTTATCGCTTTCAACACGGAACCATTTGGGAAAATCCCTATTGCATGGTTTCCAGCTTGCCGTTCGAATATGAAAACGAAGAATACCCACCGGATTCAATAATAACTTCGTAATCAAATTCCTCTCATGTTCGGTCTAAAATTTATCAAGGTAGATCCCACCAGTTTCGTGCTCCAATATAAAAACGGGGCAGTCATCAGCGACGGAATCGAAAACGACTTCCTTCAGTTCAACAGTGGCACGGAGGCCGTGATCACCCTGTCGCAGAGCAAAGGATTATTAGTGGCGTGAGAAACTAGAGGCTCATCGCCTGGAAGCCGCCGTCGACGATCATTTCCGTGCCAGTGATGAAGGAGCCGGCCTTGGCGGAGGCGAGCAGGAGAGTGGCTCCGATGAGTTCGTCGGCGTTGCCGAAGCGGGAGGTGGGAGTATGGCGGAGGATGTCTAGGACGCGGGACTCATCGAGCACCTTGCGGTTCTGCTCTGCCGGGAAGAAGCCGGGGACGAGGGTGTTGACGCGGATGTCCTTGTCCGCCCATTCGCGGGCGAGGTTGCGGGTGAGATTGTGGACGGCGGCCTTGGAGGCGGAGTAGGTGAAGACGCGGGACAGCGGGTTCAGGCCGGAGATGGAGCCGAGGTTGATGATGGAGGCAGGGCGCATTTCATCCACCAGGTATTTCCCGAAAACCTGGCAGGCGCGGAAGATGGAGGAGAGGTTCGTATCGATGATTTTCGCGTATTCCTCTTCGGAGATTTCCAGGAAAGGGGTCGGGGAGTTGGTGCCGGCGCCGTTGATGAGGATATCGACCCCACCTGATTTTTCCAAAACGGTATCCAGCAGGTCTTGCAGGGACTGGCGGGAGGTGACATCGACGGGGACGAAGTAGCCCTTGCCACCGTGGGATTCTATTTCAGCAAGGCGCTTGTCGGCCTTTTCCTTGATGCGTCCGCCGAGCACGACTTCAGCACCGGCGCGGGCGAGGCCGACGGCCATGGTTCCACAGAGTTCGCCGGTGCCGCCAATGACGACGGCGGTCTTGCCTGAGAGATCGAAAAGCGACTTGATGTAAGCGGTGGTTGGCATGTTCTTATGCTCTGCCAATTACCCGGACTTTGCCAAGAGGAATCCCTTTGAAGGCACAACCAAAACTGGGGGTTCACCGCAAAGGCGCAAAAGTCGCGAAGGGACCCAAAGCTGGGGTATCGGATTTTGGACTTATGAAAATTTGACAAAAAACACGGAGAATCGGCTTTGCGTGCCTTTGCGACCTCCGTGCCTTTGCGGTAAACTATTCGCTCTCGCCTCGGATCGCCGCGTAGCCAGGCTTGATGGTGTTGAAAATGAGATCGACCCGCCTGTCGAAGGAGGTGAAGGCGCTCTTTGTTGCGTTCATATTGAGCCGTTCGAGATCGGCCAGATTCAGATCGAACAGCTCGGTGGCGAGGATGGTTTCCTTCGTCATCGTCGTGTCGCTCATCAGCCTGTCGTCGGTGTTGAGGCAGACTCGGAAGCCATTTTTGAAAAAGAGGTCGAAGGGGTGGTCTTCGAGTTTCTTGCAAGCGCCTGTGTGGAGGTTCGAGTAGAGGCACATTTCCAGCGGGATGCGGTGGTCGAGGATGTATTGGGCGAGAGTGCCAAGTTGAAACGAGCCGTCCTCCGCGACGCGGATATCATCGCGCAGGCGGGTCGCGTGGCCAAGGCGGTGTGCTCCGCAATATTGCAGCGCCTGCCAGATCGATTCTAGGCCGAAGGCCTCGCCCGCGTGGATGGTGATGTTGAAATTGGCGCGCTGGATCGCGTGGAAGGCATCGATGTGATGCTTCGGAGGGAATCCGGATTCCCCGCCCGCGAGGTCGAATCCAACGACACCGGCTTCGCGCCAGCGGATCGCGAGTTCGGCGGCTTCCAGTGAGGAGTCGAGATGCCGCAGGGCGCAGATGATTACGCCCCATTGTACGCCGAAATCCTTTTCCCCACGGCGCAAGCCAACGAGCACGGCGTTTACGACTTCGTCCTGGCTCAGCCCGCCATCGGTGTGGAGAAGCGGGGCGAAACGGATTTCCGCATAGACCACCCCATCTTCCTTCATGTCTTGGAGGAATTCGTATGCGACGCGCTCGAGGGAGTGTTTCGTCTGCATGATCCCACAGGTCTGTGCGAAGCCTTCGAGGTATTCCGGCAGATTGCCCTTCTGTGCGCCCCGGTGAAACCAGGTGGCAAGCTCCTCCGCGTCCTCGGTGGGAAGGCCTTGGTATCCGTCCTCCTTCGCTATTTCGATCACCGTGGAAGGCCTCAGCCCGCCATCAAGGTGTTCGTGGAGTAAAACTTTAGGCAGTTTTCTGAAATCCATGGCTGCCACCAAGTCTTTTCCCTTCAACTCAGTCAATTTTGGATTACTCACACCCGCGAGTGTAGCAGTTGCCAGGCAAAGGGATATGCGCAAATCGCAGATTCTGGGGAACTTTCTGCCACAGGATTTTCAAAAAAACCTCCGTCGGACAGGATTCTCCTTGACGCTATCCTCGTCGAGGCCTAAATCCGCCGCCCGTTTCTAAAACAAACACTCTCAAACCATGGCCAACGCACAAGTCATCCTCAAAGAAAAAATCGAAGGCCTCGGCGCCGAAGCCGATGTTGTTAAAGTCCGCGCTGGCTACGCCCGCAACTACCTTGTCCCACACGGCAAGGCATACGAGGCAACCAAAGCAAACCTCCGTCACGTAGAAGCTCTCAACTCGGCCCGCGCCCAGCGTGAGGCCACAGAGCTTGTCGAAGCACAGCAGCTCGCTACCAAGATCGCCAAGCTCAAGCCTTCCTTCACCCTCTCCACTGGACAGGGCGGCAAGGCATTCGGTTCCGTTACCAGCATCGACATCCATAAGGAACTCGAAGCTGCTGGAATCGTAATTGACCGCCACAAGATCCAACTGGACAAGCCAGTCAAAAAATCTGGCAAGACGGTGGTCGAGATCAAACTCAACCCGCAAGTTACCGCGACACTCACCATCAGCGTGGATGCAGGCGACGTGACTGTGGAAGGCTGAAAAATCAAATTTTAAATCTCAACCTTCAAGGAAGAGACAGAAGACCGGTTCCATTTTTGGATCCGGTCTTTTTTTTATGAATAGCCGTCCTTGTGGGCGGCTATTTATTGCGAGTGCTGCGTCACACGAAAAAAGATGATTATTTTCTGAGCCTTTTCAAA